>Ga0315316_10001384_pt1 | contig 16903 bp, 9 predicted proteins | sample M160m3416metaG_FD_203702 | JGI IMG/M metagenome (GOLD analysis project Ga0315316, IMG submission 203702) | Ammonia-oxidizing marine archaeal communities from Monterey Bay, California, United States - M1 60m 3416 | ecosystem: Environmental > Aquatic > Marine > Intertidal zone | place: USA... | reverse complement strand
ACAAGGTTCACATGCATGATCTGCACGCCACGTTGCTGCACCTGCTGGGACTCGATCACGAGCAACTGACTTATCGATATGCAGGACGAGACTTCCGTCTGACCGACGTGCACGGGTCGGTGGTCATACCGATTATCAGTTAGCGGGACTGTATGATTACTCTGAGCTGATTCTCAGCAAAGTCGAGATGTGGCGCAGTGGTTTAGGTGAGTACTGGTGGCTTCACAGAGTGATTTGGGTGATCATTATTCCGAAATGTGTCTCCATCGCAGCGTCCCGGGATGTGGTTGCGTATGTTACGGCCTGAAGGCCGTCCGGAATCGTCATCCGATTTGTGAGCGAGGCTAAACGCATCAAAGCTGACGGCATCGCTTACGTGTCGGGTTATCGGGCACAGAGTCTGTCCAGACGGTTCCGATATGACGTCGTCGCTGTCACCAAACTGCCCCACCGGGACGTTTATTCTCTCCAATCTCACGGTATTCAATAACCTGCGGGTAGCTGCCGTCCTCGCCCTCAGTCAGCAACAGCTCTGTTTGTTCGTTGGAATGATGCGGGCAGTACTCGTGGTGGTTCAACTTGCCTCCTCCCTGCATCTTCTTGCAGTCAATGACAGTGGCGAAACCATACGTCTCAGAATCAGTCGCTCCCTCGGGAGCATTGAGAGCCTTTACTCTAAATGCACCTGGTCTGGCTGCGTGCCGCAGCAGGAATTCTTTCAATCTGAGAATGACGATTGATCGGACAGGCAGGATGCTCACCGTTCTGACTACAATGCAGTAATGGCCCAGTTTCCTGATTCAGGGCGATCCGCCAGTCCCCGTTTTGACAGCACACGATGGAGCATCGTGCTGGCAGCAGGTTTGCAGTCGTCCCCTGATGCGGCAGTCGCATTTGAGCAACTATGTGCGTCGTACTGGTATCCACTGTACGCCTTTGTCAGACGTGAGGGGTATCAGCAGGCCGAAGCTCAGGACCTGACTCAGGGATTCTTTGCCTCTCTGCTGCAGCGCCACGACCTGCAGCGCGTACATCCGGACAAAGGACGGTTCCGATCGTTTCTGCTGGCGGCGTTGAAAAATTATTTGCTCAACGAGTGGGACAGGGCCCGTGCCCAGAAGCGAGGGGGTGGCAGGCCGCTGTTTTCTCTTGATTTTGATCTGGCGGAATCCAAACTTGGCTCAGAACAGGCAGGAACAACAACGCCCGAATTCGTTTTCCAGCGTCAGTGGGCGCTGACGTTGCTGGCCTATGTCCAGGAACAACTCAAAAGCGACATGTCTGCCAAAGGTCGAGGCGATCTGTACGACGCTCTGCTGCCCCACCTTGCCGGCGAACCAGGCGCTGCAAAGTACACCGAACTGGCCGATCTGCTTGGCATGACAGAAGCTGCAGTCAAAATGGCCATGTCTCGTCTGCGAAAGCGGTATCGCGCGCTGCTGCGTGAGGAAATCGCTCAGACCGTGTCTGGTGAAGCAGAGATCGATGACGAAATTCGCGACCTGTTTGACGCGTTGCGGAGGCCGAATGCGTGAAAACACACACAAAAGCCTCGCAATTCAGCCAGCTGACACCTGGCCCCGATACCTTCGGCAGGTCCCGCTAAATTTTTCGAATTTCCGCGTTACCTTTTTTCGGTTCTGCTTCTTATGAAGATGGAGCATAATTCAAGAAAGGTAGCAAGGCCATGACAAACCTCGACGTACAAACCTGTCCGGCATGCGGCGCGGAATTTTCAGGCGGCGTTGTCGACCAGCCGTGTCCGGCGTGCCTGATGAAGATGGGCCTGAACAGCTCAACGAGCTCGGCCGAAAACCCGGCGTTTGCTGCCACGACGCCACAGTCCGGCAGCTTCGTGCCTCTGGAACCAGCCGTGCTGGCTGAGTACTTTCCGCATCTGGAAATTCTTGAAGTGCTTGGACAGGGCGGCATGGGGGCCGTCTATAAGGCGCGGCAGAAAAAGCTTGATCGCTTTGTCGCATTGAAAATCATACGACCGGAATCTGCGGAGGATCCGGCATTTGCAGAGAGATTCAACAGGGAAGCTCGGACCCTGGCTCGGCTGAATCATCCCAGCATCGTCGGTGTGCACGACTTCGGCGAAGTCGTGCTCAGCGCTGGCAGACTTCCGTCCGGAGTCACGCTGTTCTTCTTTGTAATGGAATACGTGGATGGTCCGAATCTGCGTCAGTTAATGGAAACGCAGGAGCTGTTGTCTGACCAGACTCTGACAATCATACCACAGATCTGTGAAGGTCTGCAGTATGCTCACGACGAAGGCGTCGTTCATCGCGACATCAAGCCGGAAAACATCCTTGTTGATTCACGAGGCAACGTGAAAATCGCAGATTTCGGTCTGGCGAAACTGGCAGAACATTCACCGGACAACTTCACATTAACCGGCACACATCAGGTGATGGGGACGCCGCGGTACATGGCGCCGGAACAGATGGACGCTTCCCACGAAGTTGATCACCGCGCGGATATCTATTCGCTGGGCGTGGTGTTTTACGAACTGCTTACGGGTGAAGTGCCGATGGGGCACTTTGAACCACCGTCAAAGAATACGTCTGTCGATGCTCGCCTGGATGACGTCGTTCTGCGCGCCCTGGCGCGCGAACCGGAACGAAGATTTCAGTCTGCCAGTGAACTCAGGTCACGGGTGAATGCGGTCTCATCCGTTGACATAAACTTAACGGCTGAGCAGCAATCAGAAGTTACTCCGGCACATCGGCCCGGCGTTTCCACAATCATGGAACGAGAAGCGGTGGCTGCGTGGCAGTGGGTTGCGGGTGACGCCGGTTCTTCAACGAAAAGTGACCGTCCTGAATTACCTGCGCTGATGATGGTTCTGTTAAGCGTCGCTGGATGTCTAAGCGTTTTGTTGCCGTGGATTGACGTTGATATTGTGGAGCCCGGCCCGAGCACCAAAAAGGTATCTGCGGTGGCTCTTGTCGACGCCGACCCGAATGAATTTACACCGTGTTTCTGGCAGAGCGAATCAGTCATTTTTCAGTCCTCAGGCAACGTTTCCATCAGCCAAACACATCATACATTCAACGGTCTGGACATGTGGTCGGGACTGGTGGTCTGCGGATCATTTGCGCTGCTGACACTGCTGTTAATCGCATTGCCCGCCGAACACCGACGAATGGTTCGCTGGCTGCTCTTGATGACATTGCTCGCCGGACTGGCTCTGCTGCACACGTTCCTGTTCAAACCGGAAGTGGGCATGTCATCAGTAAATCTTCCGTCAGGCAACAAGATACTGTCCGACGGGAGTCTGCGTGACCCGATGCGGCACGTTGCAAAGAACGCTGCAAACCCGGCCCGGATTCAGAACCCGCAGCCGTATTTCGTCCTGTTTCAGAACGACCCTTCTAATGGTTTCTTTCTGAGGGAAATCGATCACCGCTTAACGTACCGCGTCGGGTTCTATTGCGCCTTTGGTCTGTCGATCACAATGCTGGTCCTGAGTGCCACCGGAATTCGCCACGCCGTGGCTCACGGCGTCAGCGACAGTCCGCTGAACAAGAGGCCCGTCCCTGACTCGGACACAACACCGATGGGACTCGACCACGTGCACGCCCTCATCGATGGTCCGGCCACCTCACTTCTGGCGGTGGCTCTCTTTTTGTCCATTGCCAACCTGATCGGTCTGATCGACGAAACCCTTGACCCAACCCGTGGACAATTTGACCCGTTGACAACTAACTTTAAATTTAACTTGATGTGGCTCCTTACCGGCGTCGTCGTTAGTCCGATGATCGCCTTCGGGGCCTGGAACATGCGTCGTCGGAACTCCTTCGGCCTGTCCATAGCTGGTGTTGTCTTTGGCCTGCTGCCTGTGACGCCGGGAGCAATTCTGACCATCCCTCTGAGCGTGTGGGCCATCCGTGTTCTCAACAGAAGTGATGTCAGACACATATTCATCACGAGAGCACGACAGAACAAACGAGACGCAGAAGCCTTGAGGCAGCCACGGTTTTCTCGCAAAGCGATGTTCGCCGCCTGCCTGCCGCCGATGACCTTGGTGTGTCTGGCGATTTTTATGCCGTGGCTATATCGGATGGGGCCATACACATCGCGGCCGCCAGTCATTGCTTATCTCTTGTTTTTGATACTGCCGACGCTAGTTCTCCCGTTCCTCACGACGGTTCTGGGACTGATGGCAGCAAGAGACATTCGACGCTCCGACGGACAACTTGTGGGACTGAGGCTGGCGTTGGCTGAAACTGCAGTCTTCCCATTTTTTGTACTGGATACTTTAATCTGTTATGGCTTCTTCGTGTTTTTAAAGTATTGCAGCGCCCCTCATGGGGATGCCCTGACTGTGGTGGCACTGGTCGCCATTTTTCTTGTCCTGCCCGGAAACGGACTGGCAGGACGGTGGCTGTGGCGAAAGACACGAGACAAGTCAGCCCCAAACAATTCTGACGCATCACCCTAAACACCACCGCAGCGGCCTTTGTCCGGGAAATCTCCGTGTCTGGAGTTCAGCCACTTGATCGCGATCTCTGCGATTGTCGGCGGCATGACAACCGCTATCGCGATATTTCAACTCTGTGTTCATGACCCGCGTGGCCATGGTGCCCCAGGACTCCAGGTTGCAGTCTTAGGTGGGGCTGCCGCGTTTCTCCGCTGGACGTCAGTACGGCCCTCGTCGAGTCGTGTGGTTGGCAGTTGTCTGTGGCTCGACTGAAACCGTTCAGATTCCACGTGTCAGTCGGATGTTCGAGTTTATTTGAGATTTGCGTGCAAGACTCTGCTGGACGACCCGTAACCACTGTGAATGCGACGAGCAGCAAGTTCCGCTGCATGTCGCGATCTGCCTGATGTTGTACCAGAACCCGATCGGGTACGGCACGGGCAGGAGCACTTCCCGTCAGCGAAAACTCACAAGGAGATCCGGTCATGTTACGTTTCTTTCCGCGAAATCGTCGTTTCGTCAGAAGCTCACCAAGTCGGCAGCAACAGAGGGTGTCAGCATTGTCAATCACTGAAGAGCCACTGGAGATCCGTCGGGTTCTGTCTGCCGTCACTGCGGCTGTCACTGACGTCGGCTCCGAAACGCTCAACGCCGTGAACACCGAGGGCGAAACACAATTGGAAAGTTCGCACCAGGACGGTGTCCAGGCACGAATCGTGAACGGGACTTCGACAAGTGATTACATGGCGGTAGGCATTGTTAACAACGGTTGCACGGGTACGTTAATCGCCTCTGATGTTGTGCTGACGGCTGCCCATTGTGTGGAACGACTGCAGGGGGGATTTATCGGAGATACGGATGGCACGTTTGAGGTCAACGGACAGACGTACGGTACCACGAAGATCAGTGTTCACCCGAATTACGACGCCAACAATTTTGGTGCTGGATACGATATTGCGGTCATGAGGCTGGATCGCCCGGTGAATGGAATCACACCGTTCGAAATCAATCGGGCTACGCCACAGGTTGGGCAGATTCTGACACTTGTCGGTTTTGGGGAAACGGGAACCAGCATAGGTGGCTCGAATGGAGATTTTGGCAACAAGACTGTCGGACAGACGCCAATTGATAACGTGACCGAGACGCATATCGAATGGAATTTCGATAGTCACAGTGAGAGTAATACGGCACCGGGTGATTCCGGCGGGCCGGCGTTCCTTGAGGTGAATGGACAGTTGTTCATCGCGGGAATTACATCAGGCGGGGATAGTGACCCCCATCGTCTCGGCGATAATTCGTTTGACACGCGAGTCGATACGCTGGCGGCATGGATTGACCAGGTCGCGGGAACGACCGATGGCGGTGATACGGGCGGCGGTGATACGGGCGGCGGGGATACGGGCGGCGGTGATACGGGCGGCGGTGATACGGGCGGCGGTGATACGGGCGGTGGTGATACGGGCGGTGGTGATACGGGCGGTGGTGATACGGGCGGTGGTGATACGGGCGGTGGTCTCGCAGGGACGTTTTCCAGCACGGCCGTTGTCGCGATTCGAGATGATCGGCCGGTTACGGTGTCATCGGTTGTGCAAGCCAGCGGCATGTCCGGAACGATCACGGACGTCAATGTTACCCTGGATATTGATCATACGTGGAATGAAGATTTGACCGTTACGCTGATCAGTCCGTCCGGCACGCGTGTTGAGTTGTTCGACGCAGTTGGTGGCGACAGCCATAACTTTAAAGAGACAACGCTGGATCAGCAGGCGGCAGTGCCAATACGCGCCGCCGATGCTCCATTCACTGGGACTTTCCGCCCATCGGGAGATCTTTCAGGATTCAACAATGAAGATCCGAATGGTGCGTGGACCCTGGAAGTGCAGGATTCGTTTGACCTCGACGGAGGACAGGTCAATAGCTTCTCTGTCTCTCTCTCGACCACAGTTGGTGGCGGAGATACGGGTGGTGATGGCGGACTTGCCGCGCAGGCCATCGCGATCGACCAGCAATATGATCTGGACACCACGGGAAATGATTTTGAAAACTGGGGTGGAGCCGACGAGAAATGGATGTTCGGAAACAACGGCTGGGTGTTTATTCTGCCCGATGGATCGCTTTATGAGTGGGACGGTTCCGGCGGAGCGACGGGACAATTGATTGCGACCTTCTCGCCGGAGTATCACACGGCCCCGGAGCTGCTGTATCGGGCTTACGATAACTCATTGAATCAGGGAGGACCACAGGACGACACTCCAGTGGATCTTGCCGCCAGCGCGATCGAGATTGATCAACAGTATGATCTGCGAACGACTGGAAACCTGTGGGAAGACTGGGCAGGTCTCGGAGAAAAGTGGCTCTACAGCAATGTTGGCTGGGTGTACGTCACACTGGATGGCGCGCTCTACCAGGAAGGTGGAAACAGCAACGGATCAGACCGTCTGATTTTCATGTTCTCACCCGAGTACCATGCTAATCCTGAACTTCTGTATGATGCCTACGACAATTCACTGCGACAGCAAAGGAACGAGGATGACACGGCTGACGTGTTTGCCTGTCTCGCAGAGGACGATGATGATCTGTGGACGGGGGCGTAAGTCACATGCATCCCGGAAGATTGCCTCGGCCGGTTTCTCAGGAAGCAGTTCGATATGATGTTGTGAGGCATTCCTCAGTCTCAATCCTGCGTCGATTTTCGGTCTCAGGTTTGCTGCCAGAGGAATCCTGCAGATCCCGGGAGATTCTTTGTCTTTAGCGTGCCGGATGTCGTGGTGACTGCGGTATTCTGGTGGCATGGCTGGAAGAGACTCCACAGGCAGAACCCGGGCAAGCCTGCTGTTGCGCGTGCAGGATCCCCAAGATCGGGATTCCTGGAACGAATTCGTTTCGATCTATACACCCAAGATTTATTTGTGGGCAACTCGTCTGGGACTGCAGGAAGCAGATGCAGAGGACGCGACTCAGGTCGTGCTGATCAAGCTTGTTCAGTCACTGCGCAAGTTCAAATATGACCGAAGCAGGGGGGCCTTTCGTGGATGGCTGAAAACGGTATCCCAGAACGCGGTGCGTGACCTTTTTCGGGAAATGAATCGAGTGGAACACGGTCTGGGCAGTCTTTCGCGTTTTAGTCAGTTGCAGGATGCGGAGGCTCTTGAACCTCAGCTGGAACTCGAACGTATTCTGGAACAAGAAGCGCGAAAAAAAATTCTCGCGGAAGCAGAAGAATCCGTGCAGATGCGAGTAAAGACGGCGAACTGGAACGCATGGAAGTTGACGACACGTGACGGCCTTTCGGCGGCCGAGGCGGCAGTGGAACTGGGGCTGAAAGTTTCCGACGTTTATGTGGCCCGGACTCGCATCACAAACATGTTGCGAGCGGCTGTCGGGAATCTACACGTCGAAGACACTGAAAGTGGGATACAATGACGGATTGCCCACCACAGCATACGCTGCTCGGATTTCTTAACGAAGAGCTGTCGCAGGACTCTCTTGCAGTCGTACTGCAGCACCTTGACGAGTGTGTTCAATGCTGTCACCAGCTCGATCGATTAACAGCGCAGCTGGATTTGTCAGATCTCGTCGATGCGGGAACGTCTCCGGGCCAAGACACTGCGATTGAACGACATCAGACCAGCGAACAGATGAGCCGCATCGACGATCTTATCCGGCGACTGCAGTCGCCGGACTATCTGATTCTGGACGATGTTTCGTCACCGTGCACACGGTTTGACGGGACAAGTCGCGTGAGGTTTCCAGGAGAACCGACAGACGACGCGCCCCTAGGGACGCTGGGCCGATACAACATCATTCAGAGTGTCGGCAGCGGCGGCACCGGCCATGTGTTCCGCGCATGGGACTCACAACTGCATCGTGTCGTTGCTATCAAAGTGCTGCGGCAGGAACTGGCCACGCTGAAGAATGCTCGTGAGCGTTTCGCTCGCGAAGCAAACGCTGCGGCTCAGGTCAGGGGTCAGAACATTGTTTCCATTCTCGAAGTCGGCAGTGAGGACGGATTTCCACCGTGGCTGGTTCTGGAATATGTCGACGGTGGATCGCTGAAGGAGTCGATTCCGCGACGGGAATCTATGGACCCCATTACGGTAGCCCGACAGCTGTGCGAATTGCTGTCAGGTCTCAGTGCGGCTCATGCACAGGGAGTCATTCACCGTGACGTGAAACCGGGCAATATTCTGGTCGACGACAAGTCGGGATCTCTGAAGCTGGCGGACTTCGGACTGGCACGACTGGCCGAACTGCAGACCACAGATCTGACCGCAGACGGAGAAATTGCCGGCACGCCAGCCTATATGAGTCCCGAACAGATCGGCAGTCCGTCTGACGTTGACCAGCGCAGTGATGTCTATTCTGCCGGCGTGGTGATGTACGAACTGTTGACCGGCGAACAGCCCTACCGCGGAACTGTGCGGATGCTGCTCCACCGCGTTTTGAAAGACGATCCGATCCCGCCGCGCAAACGCGATCACCGAATTCCTCAGGACCTGCAGAATATCTGCCTGATGTCCATGGCCAGGGATCCCTCAAGGCGATACCAGACTGCCGCCGAATTTCGTGAAGATCTACTGTGCTTTTTGACCGACAAACCTGTGCGGGCAAGGTCGATCACTTTGCCTGAGCGGGCTTCACGCTGGTGTCTTCGGAATCCGGTTGTTGCCGGCATGTCGTTCGTCATCATGCTGCTGATATTGGCAGGAATTTACGGATGGATGTCGTTCACTACATCGCTGAGTGCCAACAATCAACAGCTGACAGATGCCATTGATTCAGTCTCTCGAACGAATGACGAGCTCGATCTTGCTATTCGTCGCGCTGAGGCCGGTGAACACACAGCCAATCAGAACGCTGCGGTTGCTGAAGACCAGTTAAATGTGGCGTTCGACATGGTGCGCACGCTGGTCTTCGAAGTTCAGGCTGAGCTGGCCGACGAGCCCGGAACGGAGCAGCTGCGACAACGGTTACTGCGTCGAGCACTGGACGGACTTGACCGGGTCAGCCAGTCTTCCGTGTCGACGCCTGCGACCGACTCCAGTCGTGTGATGGCTGAGAACCGCCTCGCTGACGTCTTGCGGGAAATCGGACAGTTGGAAGCTGCTCAGCAGCATTACGAACGGGCACTGTCAACGTCACTGCAGATGCTGAAGGCACAATCGAGCAACGTGTCGACGCTGCAGGTTCATGCGCTGACGTGCTGGAACCTGGCTGCCCTGCTGGCGCAGCGTGGTGATTGTGCAAGGGCATTTGCGACATACGAAGCGGGGATGAGGTCCTGTTACCGCTGGTTAGATGTCTCGCCGAATGATTGGGAGTGTCAGGTCAATTTGTTGCTTGGAGCAGAAAGAACGGCACAACTGCAGGTCGACACGGGAGACACGTATGCTGCCATTGTTACGTTGAAACATTGCGTCAGCCGCGCGACGGAGTTTCTGGCCGCCCATCCGGACTCTTCGAAGGTCGCACGGTCGCTGGCAACTGTACAACTGCAATATGGCCGATTGCTGAGAAGTCGCGATGTTTCGGCCTCAGTCACGGCGCTTCGTCAGTCACGGCATCTGCTTTCGCAGTTGGATGTGAGTGACGAAGTTCACGACAGGGGCATAGAACTCAGCAGGATCACGTGCAGTCTGATTCTGGCAGAGCAGCTGGACGATTCCAATCTTGATGAGTCAGAAGAGTTATTCCGCGAAGTCATCAGACAATGCCGGTCAAGTACATCCCGCAACGAGGCGATGCCGCGACTGCAGTCCATGGCTCAGCTCAGACTTGGACAGGTTTTGGTCGCACAGAAACGTTATGCAGAAGCACTACCTAACCTGAATGCGTTCCGCGAATGCCGGACCGCTGCTGATCGCGACTCCGAGTCGCTGCCGACAGACCGAATCACGCTGGTGGACTGCCTGATAGCACTCGCGACCGCCGAATTCGCGCTGGATCATTTAACGCAGGCGACCCGGTTTCTGCAGCAGGCCGAACGACATCTGGTCGGGCTATCGGCGCAGGATTCGACCGCAGGAACTACCGGGGAAACCGGAGAAATGCAGCGAAAACACGTCGAATCGCTCAAAAACATGATTTTGGAAAAAAACGGTACGGACGACCGGCGGTAACCACGTTTAGTCAGAGTCCAGTCAGCTGCAGAAGTCATTCACTTTTGGTCGGCGTCTTCGCCTAAGACTGCCGCGTGGTCGCAGTGGTTGGGGCGGTCAGCAAAGTGTCAGAAACGAAAGGTAATGTCTTGAAGTTGATCAGCCGCGCACCTGAGTTTCTGCAGCATCGCAAACGCAGAAGCGGCGTCTCCGGACCTCCGCCGTCCGCCGAGTGTCTCGAAGTACGGCTCAATCTTTCCGCGGTCGTAATGGGTGCCGTCGCAATGGACGCGGACGTATTCAGTATGGAAGAACTGTTCGACGACGATTACCAGGTGACAGATCTTTATGGCGAATTCGACGCATCCATCAACGAATTTCAGCCGGATGCATGGACTGACGAGCAATGGAGCTTTGACGTGGTCGACATGGTGTCCTTCGAACACACGTTCTCGGACGAAGTATTTGATGATAGTCTTTGGGTGTCAGATTTCGCGGCAGAAGACGTATACTACTACGATGACCTGACGGATCCATTTGCTGACGCCGCGTATTATGAACTGTACGACCTGAGCAGTGAGTACACGGATGACTCTGGCTGGTGGGACGATGTGACGGTCTCTGACGAGTGGCTGTGGGCACAGACCGCATACTGGGACTGGTTGTACGAACAAGAGACCGCCGAGCCGGACTTGTACGTGTATGACACCACGGCTGCCGACGATCTGTCAGGCGTCTTTGACGACAGTTGGTATTTTCCTGACGATACTTACTACACCGATACAGCCACGGACGCCTGGCTGGAAATATTCGTCCAGGATTCGAGCAGTCTGGTGACGGGTAGTTCTGAGACCAATGTTGAAGACTCGGGTCCAGTCGAAAGTGCCATATCCGCAGCGAATCAGATTACGGTCGACACGCCGACTGTAGTTGCCGGCACCGTTCAAAGTAGTAATGTTGCTGTCTCTCAATTTACGACTGCAATGACTTATGTCCCTTCGGTGACAGGTTTCATTCGATCCAAAGTGGAGTTTGTCGATGCCGGTTCTGAACGGCAGAACACAGGCCGCAGCGTTCCGGCGACTGTTGATTTTCTGCTGATGCCCCAGGCCGATCAGACGAAGTCTCTGTACAGTTCCACCGAGTCATTTCCGGATGGCAACCGCGTTCAGCGCCACAGAGAAAGGTCAAACGATGCACCCACTGACAGCGTGCGTGACCGCAGTGAATTGCTCGGCCGACTGGATCAGCTGTTCAGGGAGTTTTCTCATCTCCACGGTGTCGCTGCGGAGTTCGATCAATTTGAACTGCCAGTCATGTACCCTGGTCAGTCGGAGGCACGAATGCTGCGGTTGTTGACCGAGGCGAGTGATGACACCCAGAGCAGAGTCAAGACTGCCGGGATGCCGGATGTGAACTTGCTGCAGGATCCCTCTGAACCACTTGGCAGCCATGAAGCCGTTGGTGCGATCGTCGCTGCCGGACTTGCAGGCGCTGCTGCCCGTTCCGGATGGATGCTGCGTCGCCGTCGGGAACATGATATGCAGGTCGCAGCAACGAGACGCTGAAACCTTTGACTTCTGTGTGGTCGTCGAAGGTAAAGCTGGCGTGCAGTCTGAGTAACGTCGTCACAAGTCCCAATGACGCGCCCGGTCTGCTTTGGCGTATTACGCTGACTTGTGGCCGCGAAAAACGTTTTCCGGCCTGCTATGGGTGCTTTCCACGAGTCCGAACGACCACCTCTTTTCGAAAACTGCTCTAAAGGACTTCGACCGTGCCCTCGCCTTCCGTCACGCGAATGAATTGGTTCGGAGCAAGTGCCTCGAACACTTCAGTCTGGTCACTTGTTGGCCAGTAAACTTCCAGACGGCGAATCTGGCTTGCCTGGCCCAGACCAATGAATTGGCGCAGTGGATTGCAGCCGAAACTGCCGCCGCTGCCGATACGCCGGTGAATGGATCTCTCCATACCGTTGACTGTGACGTCCACCCGCACGCAAGCGCCGATAGCACTGCGGTTGGACGTTGTACCAACCAGATGGACACTCAGCCAGTTGTTTCCGAAGCCGGGGTTTTCGTAAAGAGCATCGTTAAACCGATCGCTGGCGTAGGCTCCCCCCATTTGCATGTAAACGTCCTGGTCACCATCGTTGTCGATGTCGGCAAACGAAACTCCGTGGCCTTTCTGCAGATGGCCAAAACCGCCAGCCATCGTCACATTAACGAAGGACTGTCCCTGTTGATTCAGAAACATTACGTTGGGGAAGATCTCAGAGTAGGGGACATCGCCCGTGCCAAGATAAAAGTCGAGAAAGCCATCACTGTTGAGATCACCAAAGTTGGCCCCCATCGGTAACGTGGCGTATGTCAGACCTGCGTCTCTTGAGATATTCCGGAAAGATCCTGCTCCGTCACCGTTATAAAGGGCCATCAATTCCAATTTGCCTTCCTTCTGATACTGCCGGACCTCCGGGGCCACGCCCTGAAGGTCCTTGTCCAGCCCAAACGGATTTATACTAAGTACTCCGGCCGTGCCGTTCGAACAGCTTACGAACAGATCCAGGTGACCATCGTTGTTATGGTCCCAGAACCATGTGGCAAAACTCGTCACCGGTCCTGCGACGTCCGCTTGTTCTGCCACATCCGTAAATGTCTCGTCACCATTGTTACGATAGAGTCTGTTGACACCGGACACGGAGACGAACAGGTCCGGGTAACGATCGTCGTTATAGTCTCCCCAGACGGCTCCCATGACGAACATCTTTTCACTCAGCCCAACGGCTCGGCTGACATCCGTAAAGCCAGCCTGACCATCATTGCGGAACAACTGCGTCGGAGCGGATATCCGTTCGTCCGATTCGTTGCCAACGTAGAGGTCCAGGTCGCCGTCATTGTCGAAGTCCGCCCAGGCGGCCGACTTGCAGGGCCATGCTTCATTACCGAGGCCGACTTCGAAGGTGACGTCCGTGAATCTGCCGGCATCATTTCTCAGCAGCGAATTCGGTTCGCGTCCTTTGTCGCCAAGCCATGCTCCACGACAGACGAAAATGTCAGTATCTCCATCGTTGTCGTAATCGGCCTGAACAAGATTCAGGCCCCCGAAGATCCCTGTTAATCCAGCCTGAATCGTTCGCTCTGTAAACGTTCCGTCGTCATTGTTGTGAAAGTACTGTATCTGCGCCGCGGGATCGTAACTTGAGGTAACGATGTCAAGACTGCCGTCGCCATCGAAGTCGTCGACAATGGCTCCTCCGCTAAGATTATTGGTGTCCAGGCTCAGGTCCGGATAGACGTTTCGAAACCGCGGAAAATCAATGTCTGATTCAAAGAAATTCGGTGGAACAAGATACTGTTTGGGTACGTGTGCAGGGTATTCACCGAGCGTCATGTAAGCGATATTGAGCAACCACCGAGCTGTTTCTTCGACACGCACTTTTTCAACTCTGTCTTCCGTCGGATTCGCAAGTACTTTCAGAAAACACTCGATCGCTTTTCGGGAGCCGGTTTCGTTGTTGTGAATTCCGTCACCACGGATTGGGACGATACAGCTGTCCGAAGAATACCGAGCACAACAATTCTGAGTTTCTCCAAGCCGGATGTAAGCCGTACCAACCGTAAACAGAAGCCGATTCCTGAACCGCTGTCGGACTGTCGCATCCGGGTGAGAGACTCGCTGAAACGCCTCCAGCGCAATCTCAAGGTGCCGGATGGCCACTTCGACGTTGTCCATATTAAGTTCTTCCTGTCCCAGCTCGGATTGAAGAAAGACAACCTGAAAGGGATCAGCATCGGGCCGCAGTCCTGCCACTTGGCGTCTCAAGTGCCGCAACTTCTCGTCCCCCAGCAGCGGATGAGTGCGTCGGGACGCCTGAGCAATCTGACCTAGCACGCTCAGCATTTGTTTGTGGCTTTCGGGGCCCTCCAGGTGTTCGGAAAGCGAATTGGGACTCTCTGACAGGCCCTTGCTGGAAGAATTGTGAGGTGGCCGGCCATTTTCTTCATGGTCCGTCTGGCATCCTGTCACGACACAACACAATGCACAGGAAACCAGTACCGTTTCGACTTTCCTGATCACCCAGGAAACATAACAGCTCATGCTCGATACCCACTACGTGCCACGGAATAGACATAAACGCGACGCTGCAGTCATAGTACTTGACGCCTGCGTCTTTGCGAATAGAAAGCGGGACCTCCCCGTACACAGCCCTCTTCGTAACGACTCGCGCGCGAGCCGATTGCGAAAGTCTTGAAGCAGTAACACTTTATAAAAGTTCGAGTCCTTTACGGTGGCTCGGAGGTAACCAACTCTCCTCGAACTTTTTTTAAGTTGGTTGACAGCTTTGTGCTTTGCCTCAGGAAACTCGACATTTGGTGATAGGCTCGCTTTTGCCCGTGTCCCGATTGTGACTCAGGAATCGGGACTCTGTTTTCCTTTGCCCTCCTCCAACTGACAACGCAGACACTAGTTCTCGGATCCATAAACGATGAATGCAAAGAAAAGACTACTGGTTCCCCGTTTCCTGTTTGTCGTGTGCTTCGCTGCCGGTGCCTGGGGAATTTCCTTCGTATTTGATTCGTTGGCTGTGGGGCTGCGAACTTATACGTGGGAAACATCGGAAGGCACGATTGCTAAGGCCGGATCGCAGATACACGACAGAACGACAACCGAACAAGAGACACCTGACAGCAAGACCACAACCATTGGGCTTGCCTTCGACTATTCCGTGTCTGGCCAGCGATTCCAGGGAAGCTCGCTGAATGTCGAAGAAACGTTGAGCGATTCCCAACGGTCAAACAGCAACCTCAGACTTCGAAGACTGCTTGAGACATATCCCGTCGGTGCCAGGGTCCCTGTTTACTACGATCCCAACGATCCTGGTAAAGCGGTGCTGGAAAGAGGCGTCCCCGTTCTGCAGTTGGCGTTGTTGTTTATATTCAGTTCGATGTTCCTCTTTCCTGCATGGGTAATCAACAATGCATATCGTCCGTTTTCGTGGGTTGGGGATGCGGCATGCCTGCCAATCACCTGGGTCCTTAATTTCGTTGGCTACGTGCTGTTGGGAAGACCCCAGAAAGCGAAAGCCGTCGTCTCCGAACTGAGGGACATCGAGCATGTAGAAACCGTTTACGAATGGGTGCCCGGCGAACGCGTTTCGGTTTCCGACGACTCTTCCGGCTGCGCAATGGGTTGCGGCTGGGTCACATTTTTGTTGCTCGGTCTGCTTACTTTCGCGGTAGTCGACCATTTCAGTGACAGGCTGTTCGCGTTAATCGACCATTTCAGTGACAGGCCGAACGTGTCGCTTGTTGAGGGTATCGCAGCGGTTGTTATCGGGGCAATTGCCTGGCGGGTCGCTTCCAGCTATCGGTTAACGCATCCATCGAGAGATTTCGTTTTCGACTGGAGAACCCGTGTCCTGACCGTCAGCATGGGTGCTACCAGGGAGGATGGAACATTGCGCTATCAGAAAAAGAGCGAGTTCACTGTTCCATTTGACGTCCTGCCGCCTTTGTCTCTGACGGCGATCAAACAAGACGACGCTGGTTATCAAGACGACGCTGGTTATCGAAGTAAAATCGAGCTGTCAGTTGACGGCAAGGACTACACGTTGTTGACGTCTACGGAATCGCGGCATACGGAGAAATCTGCCCGTGGCCAACTCGCTCCGTTTGCGGAGCGACTGGCGAGTGCACTCAACATTGAGGTCGTCCACGGCGAAACAGCGGAACCGGGGCACGCGGCGGGCGAGACGGAAGACCCCCCAGAGGGCGACTGGAAAATCAAGGAGTTCGCCGATGCAGTGACAGCTCAAAACGGAGAAGTGGAAATTCACGAGGGACGGCTTTACAACCTGAACCTGACATCCTGCGAATCCAGCATGCAACTCCAGTTCCTCGAACGTTGTGTCAAAGATGAATTGGATTTAGGACAACTGGAAAGTCTTCTTTTGAACGAAGTCTCGCTGTCGGATGAATGGCTGTTGACCATCTCTCGGCTTTCCGGCTTGCAGATGCTCGGGCTGTGGGGCTGCGATATCGACGGTGACAAGCTTAAATTACTCACGCCACTTGCTTCCACCTTGACATTCCTGGAACTCTCTGGCAACAGTCAACTTAGTCATTTCGACACTGACACTCTGGCTTCATTTACCAGCCTTACGCAATTGTTTTTGCGAGCTACCCAGTTCAACGACGTATTGATTCAGGATCTCAAGCGCCGTTTACCCGAGTGCGATGTTGAAATCCGTTGAATAGAGGCCTGCTGTTCCTGTAGGGTCAAAAAACTCCGCCGAACTCAAAACGCCGTGAAACACGGGACTTATGGCTCACCAGAGTCTCGCATCTCCGCCGCTTGATTTCACCTGTCTGCCTTGGAA
>Ga0315316_10001383_pt1 | contig 16905 bp, 16 predicted proteins | sample M160m3416metaG_FD_203702 | JGI IMG/M metagenome (GOLD analysis project Ga0315316, IMG submission 203702) | Ammonia-oxidizing marine archaeal communities from Monterey Bay, California, United States - M1 60m 3416 | ecosystem: Environmental > Aquatic > Marine > Intertidal zone | place: USA... | reverse complement strand
TCCTGAATTGTGTGGGTATCGCCCGGTCATCCACACCGCCCTGCAGGGCTGGCAGATAGCGACCGTGACGTGACCATGTTCAAAGCGCAGCCCCTCGGCGGCAAGCCGGTCAATATTCGGCGTAATCCCGGGCAGCGGGCAACCGAACACCCCGGTGGAATCACAACTCATGTCATCAACGGTAATGAGCAGGAAATTCGTGCTGTTCTTTCCGGCGGACAGTCCGGGCGCGAGAGGCAGTGCCAGCAGAAAGGACAAGAGGAGGGCTTTCAGGAAGTTCATGCGGTGAAGATAAAAGCTACACATAAAGGGACGGTTGCACATGGCATGAGAATACATGAACTCAACGGATGGCAAAAGCCGCTTTTCGCCTTCATTCTTTCAAGGATTTTCTCTCAGGCGAGGGCGCCGCCGCAGGAGCTCCCGGCACCTGCCGTGCAGCCAAAGCAGTGGGGCCCGGTCCGGATCGGAATATTACTGAATGTATCGGGATCAATTTCCCATGCCTTGAGGTGTTGGCCATTTTCCAGGGTGGGCATCTTGAGCATCTGGTTGAAGTCGCAATCAAACACCTCGCCGAGCCAGTTGACATTGATGGTGTCGCGGCACATCAGGCTGTCGATGGTCGCGGGGTTGAATGCATTCTTCAGCAGTGCCATGTAATCGGTAAGGCGGTTTTCACGCTTCAGGTAACCGGCAAAGCGGGCGATAGGCATGTTGGTAATACAGTAGAGGTTGTGGAAACGGATATTAAAGTGCTCCCGCATGGCTTCCCTGTAGTCTTCCTCGAGCTTGTCCTGTGCCGGGGGCAGGAAGGCACCATTCGGGTTGTAGACAAAATTGAGCCTGAGGTCCGGCGTGATTCCGTAGCCCAGGGCATTGAGTTTCTGGAATGCGGAAATGCTCGCCTCAAAGACTCCCTCACCGCGCTGTGCCTCCACGTTGTCCGGCTGGTAACAGGGCATAGAGGCGACAATCTCCACCTCGTGCTGGGCGAGGAATTCCGGAACCCATTCGTAACCGGGCTCCTCAATAATGGTCGCATTGAGGCGATCAATGACCCTGCGCGGGGAGTCAAATTGCCGCACGGTCTTGATCAACTTCCGGAAATCGGGAATCATTTCCGGGCTGCCGCCGGTAAGGTCCAAAACCGGGATATCTGTCGATTCAAGCCATTTGAGGATTCGGTCGACGGTTTTTCCGGTGATAATTTCCTTGCGACCAGGGCCCGCGTTCACATGGCAGTGACTGCAGGTAAGGTTACAGAGTTTGCCGACATTGAGCTGCAGGATTTCAGGCCTACCGCGAGGCAGGGCCATGCGGTGCGCCTTGAGAGTTTTGCCAAAGGATAAATTTTCGCTGGCGAGATCTGGAGGCATGGCTGTGGCCGTTTCCGGCAGGGGGGATTACAAAAAGACGGGATTTTTATCATCGAATTCTTTCGCGTTCATGCCAGTTTTCCTGCAGGGTATAGTAACCCCGTGGATAAAAACCATTAACGCTCATGTATTTACCAATCCTTGCTGATTTAACCCTGTATATCGTTGGAGGGGTTGGTGTCATTATCTTCCTCGGGGTGGTCGGGATATTCAACTCCCTGGTTGCCTTGAAAAACAAGTTCAAGAATGCCTTTGCCCAGATCGACGTGCAGCTCAAGCGCCGTTACGACCTTATCCCGAACCTGGTCGAGACCGTCAAGGGTTACATGGGGCACGAGCGTGAAACGCTTGAAGCTGTGATTCAGGCCCGCAGTGCCGCCACATCGGCCCGTGAGGGTGCCGCAGCCAATCCCGGTGATCCCCAGAGCATGGGGGCGTTAATGGCCGCGGAGGAGGGCTTGGGTGGTGCGCTCGGCAAGCTGTTTGCCCTTTCTGAGGGCTACCCTGACCTGAAGGCCAACCAGAATGTCAGTTCCCTCATGGAGGAGCTTAAGACAACGGAGAACAAGATTGCCTTTGCCCGCCAGCACTACAACGACAGTGTCATGACCTACAATACCAAGCGGGAGATGTTTCCCTCGAGCATTATTGCCGGCATGTTCAATTTCTCGGAGGCATCGATGTTTGAGATCGGGGCCGCGGAGCGTGAGGAGGTCACGAAAGCCGTCAAGGTTGAGTTCTAGGCTGTCTTGGTGGGTTCTGATTGAGCGTGAGCTTTTCACAGCACAGGTATTGCAGAGCCTTGAAGTATAGCTGAGAGGTAAATACCCTCCCCGAGCAAAATGGATTTTTTTGATCGTCAGGCGGCTGCGAGGAAAAGTTCCAAGTTTCTGGTGGTGTTTTTCGTGATCGGCGTGCTTGGTGTCGCCGGATCGGTCGGCGTGCTGGCTTCGTGGGTGATGATGAAGTTGGAACCCGGTTATTATCCATCGATGGATATCGCCATCATCTACAAGGTGGGTGGTGCTACCCTGATGCTTATCCTTCTGGGCAGCCTGTTTAAGACCATGTCCCTTGGCGCCGGGGGATCCGCTGTTGCACGTTCGCTGGGAGGACACAGGATCAACCCCGACAGTGCGGATATTCATGAGCGCGTTTTGCTCAACGTGGTGGAGGAAATGTCAATTGCCTGCGGGGTTGCCGTTCCGGAGGTCTACATGCTCGAGGATGAGCATGGCATCAATGCCTTCGCCGCCGGGCGCACCACCAGTGACGCGGTGATCGGTGTCACGCGGGGTTGTGTCAGGCGCCTGACCCGAGATGAGTTGCAGGGAGTCATTGCCCACGAGTTCAGTCATATCCTCAACGGGGACATGCGTCTGAACCTGCGGCTTATTGGCCTTTTGTTCGGCATTCTCATGATTGCCCTTTGCGGGAGAGCGGCGTTGTATGCAATGCCGCGTTCCTCTTCCCGGAGTAAGGATGATGGCAAGGCCCGGATGGTGATCCTGCTTATTGGTGTGGCCCTGCTGATTATCGGTTATCTGGGGGTTTTCATGGCCAATCTGATCAAGGCTGCCGTTTCCCGTCAACGTGAGTTTCTGGCCGATGCCTCTGCGGTGCAGTTTACCCGTAACCCACAGGGCATTGGGGGTGCTCTGAAGAAGATCGGGGGTTTTGCGGAGGGATCAAAATTAAGTAGTCACAAGGCCGAGGAGGCAAGCCACATGTTCTTTTCCCACGGGCTGAAGGCGGCAATGTTCAATGCCTTTGCGACCCATCCCCCGATTGATGAGAGGATCCGTGCCATTGATCCGCAGTGGGATGGCCTCTACCCCGAGGCGGATTATGTGTTTCCCCTGCAGGGCGGGGCAAATTCACCTGCTGCCCCCGGAATAGCTTCCCTTGCCGGGGCAAATGCATCCGGGGAGACACGTCCTGTGGGTAGTAAATTGGCTGAGGAAGTTCCCGCGACCGGTATCCTTGACCATGTCGGTGAGATTACCAGCGGGCATGTCGCGCATGCCCGGCAGCTTCATGTCTGGGTGCCCGAGCACTTGCTCGCTGCAGCCCGCAGTGAGGGCGGGTCCAAGGTTCTTGTGCTGGCGATGTTGTTGCCGGAAGAGGAGACCCTGCGTGCCGTGGAACTCAAGAAACTGGAAAAAGCCGGGATTCATTTTGACAGCCACCTGACGAGCCCTGATTGCCTGAATGAACTGGCGGTATTGCATTCTTCCCTCAAGATTCCCCTGATTGACCTGGCTATCCCAAGCTTAAGGCGGATGGATCCCGGAGAGTATGAACATTTTCTGTTCTTGATGAATGCCCTGATTGAGAGCGACCGGCAGGTGGACCTGTTCGAGTTTATGCTGCAGCGCATCGTGCGTCGGCATCTGGATATCCATTTCAAGCGTCATAAGGCTTCCGAGGATCGTTACAAGTCAGCGGCGGTGCTGGTGGATGAGATTTCAGTGTTGGTTTCCAGCCTTGCGGGCTTAAGCAGCGAGGATCAGGCATCCGTCAATTACGCATTTGCGGCTGGGGCAGCGGAAATTGAGCCCTTCATTGGCGGGGAATTACCCTTCAAGCAGGCCTCAGTTTGTGGCCTGCAGCATATTGATTCCGCCTTAGGCCGGGTTGAGCATGCCATCGCCCCGGTTAAAAAGGTGATCCTGAGCGCCTGTGGAAAGGCGGTGGTTGCCGATGGCATGATAGCCCCGCAGGAGGCGGAATTGTTGCGGGCGATTGCCGATGCGCTGGACTGCCCCATCCCGCCTTTCGTCACCGTCGAATAATGTGCCTGCTGGACAGTCGTGCCCAGCGGGGCTTAGTAGCCCTGTGGAGGATGAGTCAGCCTTGAAGAAATCGCCTTTTCCCTGTTGGCTCTGGCTGAATGTGCTCGGCCTTGATGCGCCGCTTGTGGCGATTGTGTGGCAGTTTTTTTTCGCCGGAGCATTCCGCCTGAAGATTCCCATCAGCAATTACCTTGTTCTTGGCCTCATTGTCTGGGTGATTTATTCTGCAGACCGGCTGTTTGATGCCCGTCGTCTTGGCGCCCCGGAGACGGCTTCCGCAAGGCACCGCTTTTACCGTGATCGGTTCTGGATCATGCTGCCGCTGACCGCGATTGGCCTCATTCTTTCAGTCGTTGCCGTCCTCATGATATTGCCCGGAACTCTCCTGTATTGCGGGGCAGTGGTGTTTCTCTTTGTCATTGTGTATTTTATCCATCGCCTTTGGGTGGAAGGTCCAATGCTGGCGGTTGTCCCCAAGGAGATATTTTCCGGCATGGTGTTTGCCATCGGGTCCACACTGACCGGGTATGCTTGGTCCAATGATATTCCCGATGCCCTCTATTCACCTGAGGTTTTATGGTTTGGAGGGCTTTGTTCCCTGAACTGCATGGCAATATCGGTCTGGGAACGCAATGCCGATGCGGGCAATGACGGCAATGCACTGCCACAGGTCTTTCCTTCGAGTGTGCGTTACTTTCCGTTCCTGGCCTGGGGATTCACGCTGACGGTGGCAGTATTTGCCCTCGTGCAGGTCAACAGCATGATGTTCCCGATCTTCCTTGCCGTTGCCAGCGGTGGCGGGTTACTCGCACTCCTGGCATCCTTTGAGAAGAGGATGCCGCCGGCGCTGCTGCGGGTGTCTGCTGATGCCGCTGTCCTTTTGCCCGCCCTTGTTTACCTGCCACTCTTGCCGTGGGATTCAACTTTTTAGCCCGTCCCTATCGCTTTTTGGAGTGGACGGTTTTTGGCGACTGTCTGCAGCGTGCCCGCTGTGCTCACATGGAAAGGTTCCTTGAGGCTGAGCAAATACTTCTCCTCGGTGAGGGGGATGGCAGGTTTCTTGAGGCGCTCCTGGCCGAAGGGTGTCGTGCTGATATCGTTTGTTATGATGCCAGCACTGACATGCTGGATCTCGCCCGGAAGCGCGCGGGAGAGAAAGGAAACAAAGTGCGTTTTCTTGCAGGGGATATCCGCAACCTGCGCTTACCGAATAACTTCCGGCCGGATGTCATCGGTGCGCATTTTTTCATGGACTGCTTTGAGGGAAAAGAACTGCTTGATATCGCCGGGATAATCACCCGTGAGGGTATACCCGGGGGCACAGTAATCGTTACGGATTTCAAGTTGCCGGGGGGGAGCTGGGTTTGGCGATTGCGGGGACGATTACTGATTTATTTGATGCTGTTGTTTTTCCGTGTTTTCGCCGGTATTTCAGCGCGCAGACTACCTGATATTTATAGCCTTGTGACTAATTACGGCTGGAAATGCAGAAAGGAAGCCCTATTCGATCACGGGCTGGTTTGTTCCTGGATCCTGGAGCTTCCGGGGCACAAAAGGTCTTGATCGCTTCAATCCTGTTGCTACAATATGAGTGATCGGATCCCCCTGATTTAATGATGCTCAGCCGTCTTGCTGAAGCGGGGTCTGCTCAATGCAGTGATATAAAATACATAATAATACAATCCCCAACTCCAAAATCACAATAAATGAAAAATAAACAAAATAATCAGGGTTTCACCCTGATTGAACTTCTGGTGGTCATTACCATCATTGCCATCTTGGCGAGTGTCTCAGTTCCTGTGTATTCTTCCGTTCAGCGTAGCGCAAGATTAACCAAGTCTCTGAGTCAGGCCAAGGGTATACAAATAGCAATGTATGCTGAATGGGGCAAGCTTGGCTATATTCCCGATCCTGACAATGGCGGGGATGATGCCAATGCCTACCTCGCAACGTTAATTAGGAAACTGAAGTCCGAGGAACCGTTCTTTGTGACTGGTTGTGCATGGCACGGCAGAGGTGACACTCGTGACGGTGGAGATAGCCTGTGGGAGACAAGTGAACCCTCGGGAACTGCACTTGAGGCAGGTGAGAACCATTATGCCGTTAACAAGCTGTCGGATTTCGGTCCACGCTTCCCCATCCTTGCATCCGGGTTTACTTCTAATGTCGGAACCTACACTGATAAGAAGACAGAAGTCGGCGGTGTCTGGGAAGGACTTGACGCCATTGTCATCTATGGTGATGGCAGAGGTGAGCAGGTGGGACTTGATGATCAGTTCCGCTTTATCGAGGAAAAGGGTGGAACAAAGGTTGATGTCTTCCAGCAGGAAGAAATAGAAATGGTCAATCCCACTCAGGGCTAAGTATATTCCTTACCCATATTGTTCACGAACCGGATTCGCCCTTGTGGCGGATCCGGTTTTTTTATGAGGCACTTATTCCTTCCGGGCAACCCCCCAGCGATAGACCTTGAGGCCCAGGCGGAGGGATGGAATTCCATTGCCCTTAAAATCAGCAATCACTTTATTGCCTTCGATTCTCGATACATTGAGCTGACTAATGGACTTCTCCACATTGTCGGTACGAACCAGTAACAGGTCGTCCACTTTGAGTAGATTTTCTTTTTCAAGCTCAATGACACAGAATTGCCACTTTGCATCGACGGCACAGATCCGTCCGGCGTATTGGGCCGTTTTTGGAGTCTTGTCCGCCTTATCTTCTCCTTTTGTGCCTTTGGCGGCCGGCAGACTGTCCTGAGGTTTGCTTTCCGGTTTTGTAGTATCAGGCGGAGTGGTTGCTTTGGCAGTGGCTAGTGGACTTTTCTGATCTTTATTTACAGTTTTGGGCGTTTTGATATCGATGATACTGGGACGATTTTTTCTCCTTATTTGTGACTGCTCCTTATAGACCTCTCTGAGTAGATGGTTTGTCGCCTTGTCCAGGAGCTCAAACATGGTCGCGCGCTCTGAACTGACTGCGGATGCCTGGTAGACGCTAACGACTTGGGAGTTGTCGACACGCAGTTTTTTGATGGAGAATTTAGAGAAGTCATCCTCTGAGATCATTCTCGTAATTAAAGCGTATCGTGCTGTGGTTTTTCCGGCCAGCTGTTTAACGATTGCTTCGGGATTAATGCTGTCTCCAGTTGAAGCCTCTTTGTTTACGGTTCCCTGGTTGTTGGTTGATACCTGATCGACAATCGTGAAAACTCCGCTTTGCAGCAGTTTTCCCGTGATGCTATCAGAGAAAGAGCGCCCCAAGTCAGGGCGGCTTATACCGTCAATGGTAACTTCTCCGGGTATTACCAGTATTGGTTGTTTTTGCTTTTCGTGGCTGCTGTCCGCAGCAATCAAGCCAAGAGGGAGAGCAAAGCATAGAGTGAAGCAGAGTAGTTGGTTTTTCATGATCCTGTAAGGTTGGTGGTGTCCGCCATCATTGGCATGTCGTTAAGTATTATACGTCGATCGATTACCAGTTCTTACTTTATTCATGCCCCCAGGCGCTATGGGCAATGCGGGCATTCTAACCAATGTGAGTATTAAGCTAATCTGAGGGTTTCAGTGCCGGGTTGATATCGGAGACGGTGCGGAAACCGATCCAGTCACGGCCCTGAAACCCGCCTTCATCGGATTCTCCCGGATCATTTACTCTCTGGCGCACAGTGAGGTCAGGCATGCCGCTGGCCTCATTGCGAAAGCTTCCTCCCCTAACAACAGGAATTTCTGCACCGAATATTTCGGGATGTTCGATAAAACTGGATGTCCACTCGCTGACATTTCCTGCAAGGCACGATACACCTTCCACGCTGCGATCACCGGTAACGCTGTCAACCGGGCGCCAGGTGGAATAGTTTTCCCGGGATGACTTGAACATTTCAAGGTTCGGGGCATTACCCCATGGGTAGAGGTTACCCCTTTTCCCCCTCCCGGATTTTTCCCATTCCTGCTCACTTGGTAGTCGCCGTCCTTTCCATTTTGCATATGCGTAGGCGTCCCACCAGTCGACAAAAACCACGGGGCAGTTCAGGTTCACAAGGTGCCCTTCGTACCGGGTTCCTCTACTGGCGGCATTATAATACTCTCCCCAGTTATCCGGCTTATGGTTTTTTTTCCCTGCCGGCTGTTCAGGGTGATCATATTCGCGGCTTCCGGTATCCTCAATGGCTGTAATAAACTCTTGGTAATGAGCGATTGAGACCTCATAAGTATCAATCCAGAAGGTTGGAAGGGTATGAGTTTCTCCTTTCTGGTATTCGAATTCACCTCCTGTGATCTTTGTCATCTGGTTGAGAACCCGTTGTTCTAATCCGTTGGGTTTGTTCAGTGTGATCACAAGGACGATAGCGATCAGGCTCACCAGGGCGATGGCGCCTGCTATTAACCAGGATGTTGGCGGGCGCTTCGCTGTGGTGCTTTTCGGCTTGTAAGATGTAGTCTGCGCAATTTCATCATCACAGCGTGCCGCGACCTCCTGCAGGGCCTGCCATGTCCAGAAGACTTCTGGATTGCGCATTTCCGCTAACAGGCGGCTAGCGATCACTGCTTGTCCAGGATCCACAAAGCTCTGAAGCTTGGTGCTAAGATAGCAGATTAGTTCGGTAACTGTTGCTTGGTCACAAGGCTCATTGGTGGCAGTATTTGCAATACGTGTTTTCCCGTCTTCACCGAGATAAATGTGTCGTGTTTTTATTGGAGAATGAGCAATGTCGTTTGCTTCAAGATACGCCTGTGCAGCGGCAATGGTTTTCACCATGCTTATGAGGGTCAGGTCATCAAATCTCTCACCGTTTGCATAAAGCTGGGGAAGATTGCAGCCCTCAACCAGCTCTCTTGTGTAGAAGATTGCACCCGCTTCCTCGTAGCCTTCGTAGACTGGAGAGATATTGGGATGAGAAACCTTTGCTCGCGCGCGGACCATGCTGCGGAATGCACGAACGGCGGTCTTTTGCCTGGTATATTCTGGCTTGAGGAGTACCAGGGCTACCGGGCGGTCTATTGAGAGCTGCAGCGCTTCATGGGTCTCGGTTGTATCGTCGCCGCCGATGAAGCGTACCAACTCGTAGTCACCCAGATGCTTGCCGGGCGCAGCGACAGTTTCGGCGATTGGGATATCCTCGTCATTTTCGTCACCTGTTTCCAGGATCTGCAAGGGCAGCGAATGGTTCTGTAGGGTGACGCCGGTGGATTTGTTTTCTCCGGGTGTGCTCGAGGTCTTGGAATCCTCCAGCCATTTAAGCAAGGCGTTTCTCTCAGGAGGATTGCCAAGCACGGGGTCCTGGCCCAGCCGTTGCGTCCATCCGGAGAGGTCATGATTGTTCAGGAATGCAACCCTCAGGCCGGGAAATTTTCGGGTTAACTCATCACGGAGGTCAAAAGCGTTACTGCCGTCGCTGGTAAATGTGACGGTGACCAGTACATCGAGTGTCTTTATTTCCTTGATGATTCCGCGGGCTGAGTCAAAGCAGGAAGCCGTGAAGCTCTGGTGTGAACTGTCAGTCTCATGCAGAACAGAAAGCATGCCGGTAATGACATTTTGCTGTTCGGCGATAAAGAGGATATTCATCTTTTGATGAGCGAGGAATGCAACATCTATATCTATTGATCGGAATCAGGGAAAAGCGAATCATCAAGCAGAGGGATTGCTTCATCGGGTGGTTGGGCCAGCAGTATGCGTGGCTCAGCATATACGTCCTGTAACTTATCCTTGTGATAGAGGCGGGCAATAAAACCGTAATATCTCCTTTTCCCGAAATCGGCAATCTCGCGGGCAGTGAGCACGGGCATGTGATACTGCCATTCGATGATCTCGGTTGCCGGTTCAGTCCAGTTCACCGGCTGAGTTGGCCAATGAGAGGTTGGTGTGTTGGAACGCGTTTTTTCTACTTCCGTGCCGTTAACAAGATCATAGAACTCGATGAGTATTGCAATGTCTTCAGGGGCCACTGCATACCCAAGATGAGACTTTATTGCCATCTTAACCAGTACGCGCTCTCCATCACTGTTGTCGGCTTGAGTGCTTGTTACGATCCTGCCATATGAAAAATTAGCAGGTTTTCCGGCAGTTTTTTGGGAGATCTCGGCATCCACTGATAACTTGGCGATTTGGTAATATTCCCCTCCAGCTTCAGGCCCCAGATCCACAAGCCGGACGAGGGCTTCCTGTGCTTTCTCCTCAAGGGCCATGGCTTTGTAGGTGACGCTCAACTCCCAGAGGATTCTTGGGGTTGCAGGCATGCGGTTATCGGCTTCCCGAAGCTTGCCTAGTGCGCCCGCCGTGTCTCCGTCTCCCCTCAATGCCCTGGCCACTTCGATAAGTTCCAAAACCTCAGGGGCAGGATCCGTGGTTGCCGGCAGCAGGAGGTCCTTGGCTAAAGGTGTAGGCTCAAGGACAGGGGGCACATTGAGAGGTTGTTGCTGTTCCAGGGGTGATTCCCCTGTGGCTTCATCCGTGTCCTGTGACTCCGGGTATTGGCTTGTGAGTTTGTTTTCCCCGGGGAATTTGACTGCCAGCGGCAGGTCTGGGTGACGGAGGATTGCCAGGGTACCGGCGATTGTCAGGCTGAGGGCTGCTATCACAATGCAGAAAACCGTGATTGTGGAGATACGACCTGCAGTTGAAGGGATTGAGCGCGGATTGGGCATTTTGGATCTTGAATGCGCGGGGCAAGGTGGATTTTCGCTGGATTTGGCAACCAATTACATTCACTCATGATAGGCAATGGATATGACGAGCCAAGCGAATTCCGGGTTGCGTATTCGTTACTTAATCGCAATCTAGGAATATGCCAGTTTCCGCGCAATCCCCACCAAGCCTGCGCACGATTAATCTTGAGCTTTCTCCACTGGAGGTTGCATCCCGGTTGCGTGCATTGCCTGGATTTTTTTTCCTGGATACCGGATATGTGCCTCCTGGCAGCATGGAACCGGGGGCAATTTCAATCATTGGGGCCCTCCCCGGGGAAATCCTGGCTGGTAATATCAGGCAAGACCCGGCTCCGCTTGGAGATGCCCTGCTGGAAAATGACCATGGACTGGAAGCCGATTGGGGGGTGCCGCTTGGTGGACTCTTTGGCCTTATTGAATTTGATGGCAGTTATCATTTCGGACGCTATGGCAATCTGTTGATTTTCCGGCATGACTGCGGGCAGTGGCTGGAGGTGGGTGACCTGCTGCGTTGCCTTGCCGAGGCTCCGGCTAGCAGCCCATTGTCTGCCGGGGTGGATTTTTCCGGGCAAATGGGGCGAGCTGAGTTCTGTGCTATGGTAGAACGGGCCAAGGACTACATTGCTGCCGGAGATATCTATCAGGTCAACCTGTCGCATCGCTTTGATTCGCTCTGGCCGGAGGGTGCGGATGCCTTCGATTTCTACTTAAGGTTGCGCGATTGCTCTCCTGCACCTTATGCGGCCTTTTTTGATACTGGATGCCGACAGGTTATTTCATCATCTCCTGAATGTTTTCTGAACCTAAGCGGAGGGAGGATTGTGACCCGGCCAATCAAGGGAACCCGTCCCCGGTATTACAATGCAGGCGAGGATGAGCGCTCTGCATATGAGTTGATGACTTCTCCCAAGGAAATTGCTGAACTTATCATGATTACCGACCTTGAGCGTAACGATATCGGGAAGGTGTGTGAATTCGGCAGTGTCCGGGTCGCTGAATTACTTAAACTTGAAAGGTTTGCCCAGGTTTTCCACCTTGTCAGCACCGTTGAGGGACGCTTGCGCCCCGAATTCGGCCATCTCCAAGCCCTCCACGCCTGTTTTCCCGGTGGTTCCATAAGTGGTGCCCCAAAGCACAGGGCACTGGAGATCATTGCAGAGCTTGAGCCGGTCTCCCGGGGTCTCTATACCGGGGCCATCGGCTACTTGGGGGCTAACGGAGAGAGCCAGTTCAGTATAGCGATTCGCACCGCAATCATTGAGGATGGAATGTTATCTCTCCATGCAGGTGCAGGAATTGTGGCTGACTCGCAGGCGGATTCCGAGTATGAGGAAACCCTGCACAAGGCGGCAGGTTTTTTTGCAGCTGCCCGCGAATTCTAGGGCGGTCGCCTTGGTTTTAGTCACAAAAAAACCCGCCCTTTAAAAGGGCGGGTTTTTGCAAACAATATTAAGAGTGCTTAACTTATTTGCTAAGCCAGCAATGAAATGAACTCTAATTAAAGAGTCTTCTTCAAAGCTGCTGATGGGGTAAAGCCCATTGAAGTCGATGCCGCTATTTGCATGGACTCGCCGGTTTTTGGGTTACGACCCATGCGGGCGGCACGGTTCTTTTTCTTGAAGGTTCCGTATCCGATGATCTGAACAGCGCCGTCATTACGGACACCGTTAGCGATGGAATCTAATACTGCGTTAAGCGCGGTTTCGGCATCTTTTTTTGAAGCGCCGTCTCCGAGGGCATTTGTAACTGCGTCGATGAGTTCTCCTTTGTTCATAAGGTTTTCATAGGCAAAGAAGCAGGCATTGTAAAGGGATCTGAACCTAAAAAAGTGAGAAAAACCCTTATTTTCAGGGGATTTTGATGATAAATCGCTATTTTGGCCTGCTAAAAATCTAAAAAGCCTTAAATAATAACGCATGGCAATGCCTGATTTTGATCCCCTCAACGAGCTTCCAAGTGTCCATTCGAGTGCTTTTATTGCCAAGAGTGCCGACCTTATAGGCGCGGTTACCGTCGGCGAGGAAGCCAGCGTTTGGTATTCTTCGGTGCTTCGGGCAGATATTAATAAAATCAAGATCGGTGCGCGCTCGAATATTCAAGACGGCTGCATTGTTCACCTTGAGAGCGATCTAGGTACCGATGTCGGCCAATACGTAACGGTAGGTCATAAAGCGATCCTTCACGCGTGCAGGATTAATGACGAAGTTCTTGTCGGAATGGGCGCCATCGTGATGGATGGTGTGGAGATAGGTTCTCGGTCCATCATTGGCGCCGGTTCCCTGGTGACCATGGGAACCAAGATTCCTCCGGGTTCCCTTGTGCTTGGTTCGCCTGCCCGAGTGGTGCGCACATTGAGTGATGAGGAACAGGGCTCCGTGAAGGGCTGGGCAGAAAACTATGTCCTGCTTTCCCGTCGTTACCTTGCTGCGCAGATCAGATGATAGGCAGGCAATGGGCGGCTTTACACCTCTTGACCTTGATGGATTATACCATCAATGTGAGGACATGAGCAACACGGTGCTGGAGGTCGAGGTAAAGGCTGCGCTGCCGACCAATGGTGGTTGTGCCGTTTTCCTTGGCAGTGAGGAGAAAGCCTTTGTTATCTATGTTGATCAGATGGTGGGCAGTGCAATCATGATGTTCATCAAGAAGTTGCCCAAGGAGCGTCCGCAGACGCATGACCTGTTTGGGCATATGCTCACTGCCCTTGGCGCCAAGGTGCAACGCGTGGTAATCAATGATGTGCAGGATGGCATTTATTACGGCCGGCTCATTCTGGTGGCCGAGAATGAGCTGGCTGATAAGAAAATTGTCGAGATTGATGCTCGGCCCAGCGATTGTATTGCCTTGGCTCTGCAATTTGATTCTCCGATTTATGTCGGCAAGAGTGTTTGGGACCAGGCTGAAGACATGACGGATGTCCTGGAGAAGGTAGAGGGGTTCCAGATTGTCGAGGGCGATGAGATTTCCTGAGGGGATGCCGTTTTCCAATATTGAGGTCACGCTGTCGTTGCCAAGGGGGAGCGTATGAGGATAATGCCTTGCATGGTTGCTGGTCTGCTGGTAAAAATTCAACCGTCACGATTCTTTCCAGAAGTAGGGAGCTCTGGTGACACTTAGATTTATAATATGAAAGTACTGCTTTTGGGTGCCGGAGGATTTATCGGCGTTAATTTGACTGAACGTTTGCTGAAGGATGCAACGCATGATATTACCGCCATTGATATTGAGGAGGAGAAAATTGACCATTTGATCAATGATCCTGACTCAAGGCTGAATTACCTCCACCTGGATATTTCCAAGAACGAGGCAGAACTGGACAGGCTCGTTTCAGGGGCGGACGTGGTGGTTGACCTTGTCGCGGTTGCCAACCCTGCCCTTTACGTGGAGTCACCTTTTGAGGTATACGACCTGAACTACACGCAGAATATGAAGGTCGTGGAGCAGTGTCGAAAATATAAAAAGCGTTTAATCCAGTTTTCGACCTGCGAGGTTTATGGCATTACTGCGGCAAAAGCTGCAGAGCAATTCGGTCTCAGTTCCAAGACGCACCCCTGTCCTTTCAATGAGGATGAAACCCCGCTGATCATGGGCCCGGTTAAGAATCATCGCTGGATTTATGCCTGTGCCAAGCAATTGCTGGAACGTGTTCTGGATGCCCTGTGGAAAACAGAAGGATTTCAGTTCAGTGTCATTCGGCCCTTTAATTTCGTCGGTCCCCGCATTGACTACCTTCCTTCTGAGACCGGTGGTGGTAATCCCCGTGTCTTTTCGCACTTCATGGATGCCTTGTTATATGGCAACAAGCCCATGCAGCTTGTGGATGGCGGTCACGCATATCGTGCATATACCTATATTGATGATGCGGTGGACTGCATGATCCGCATTATTGAGGACAAGAACAAGAATTGTGAGGGCCAGATATTCAACATAGGCCAGCCGGAGAATGAACTGACGATAGCTGAGATGGCTGAGAAAATGTGCGATATTTTTGATGAGCATTTCCGCCAGGAGGGTGATCCTCCAAGGCCTGAGATCGTCAGTATCAGTGGTGAGGAATTTTATGGTCCGGGATATGAGGATTGTGATCGCCGGATTGCTGATATCACAAAAGCCCGCACTCTTTTGGACTGGGAACCGAAACATGACCTAGACTCCGTGATTACTCACACGATGAAATACTTTGTCGATGAGTTTCGCAAGAAACAGGCCGCCGGGGTTGTGGATGCCTAGATGAGGCCCGCCGGCAATCCTGCCCGGGACACAAGCCTCTAACCGGTTTTAGGATTCACGCATTGCGGTTAATACCGCGGCCATATCATCTGCCTTGAATACTGAGGTTCCTGCCACGAACACATTGGCGCCGTTACGGGCGGCTGTTGTGGCGGTTGCAGTGTCGATGCCGCCGTCAACCTCGACATGGAAAGAGAGTTCCCTTGTCTCTCTGATTTCGCAGGCATCGACCACTTTCGGCATGGTTTCTTTCTCCATGAATTTTTGGCCTCCAAACCCCGGGACGACAGTCATTATCAATAGCAGGTCAACCTGATCAAGGAAGGGTTCTGCATTACGCAGTGGTGTCGCGGGATTAATGGCCAGGCCTGCACTGATGCCGGCGTTGCGGATTCTTGCCAGGGTGTCTCCGACATCGTATTCAGGTTCTAGGTGGATGGTTATATTGTTTACCCTGGCATCAATGAAGTCCTGGAGGAATTTATCTGGACGTTCAATCATCAGGTGTGTATCCAGAAATGCCTCAGGCACGGATCGGCGTACATGGTTCACAAAACTTGCCCCGTAGGAGATGTTCTCCACAAAGTGCCCGTCCATCACGTCAAGGTGCAGCCAGTCACCGCCTGCAGCCAGTGCTCGCCTGCATTCTTCGCCTAGTTTTGTCCAGTCTGCGGCAAGCAGTGAGGGGGCTATTATCCTTTTGTTGAAATCCAGCATCTGTGGCCACTATGTTCAGCACTTGCCGACTCGCAAGTCCGGGCATCGCATATTACCATTTTCCCATGACTGAATCCTCAGAGGAATCCGTGATTGACCTGCATAGTGATGCCTATTTCATGCAACGAGCCCTGGATGAGGCTATACGGGCATATAAGCAGGGAGAGGTCCCGGTGGGTGCCGTGATTGTCAGCGAGGGGCAGGTTATTGCTCGGGGCTACAATCAGGTTGAGCTACTCAAAGATGCCACTGCCCATGCCGAGATGTTGTCCTTGACCGCTGCCCAGGAGGCGGTCGGAGACTGGCGATTAACCGATTGTGACCTTTATGTGACCAAAGAGCCCTGCCCGATGTGTGCAGGGGCGATGGTTCATTGCCGGTTGCGAAGGGTCGTTTTCGGTTGCCCTTCACCCAAGGACGGGGCAGCCGGTGGCGGGTTCGTCAACCTGTTACAAAATCCTGCCCTTAACCATGCCTGTGATATCAGTCATGGGGTGCTTGCTGAAGATTGTGCGGCAGTGTTGCGCCGTTTTTTCCAGGAGGCACGGGACAAGGGCAGGGATCCGGATGGCCAACAGGAGGTTTAATGGCCGGGTTCTGCCGGCGGGATCATCTTGGTGTGGCTTCAGGAATCGTCGCCGGACACAGTTAGAGTTGTGGAAAGTTCACGTATTAAAGTTTAGGTTTTCAGTGTGAAGGTTATTTCCCTGCTTGTTTTCCTTGTTCTCGTTGTTGCCCCCGTGCATGCAGGAAAGCCCAATATTCTTTTTATCCTTATTGATGACCTTGGATGGATGGATCTTCATTGTCAGGGGAATGCGAACCTGAAGACGCCGCATATTGACGCATTGGCAAAAGAGGGGATGCGTTTTACCGATGCCTATGCTGCTGCACCGGTATGTTCACCAACTCGCGCGGCGATCATGACCGGGCAATCCCCGGCTCGCCTGCACATTACCAATCATCTGCCGCATCAGGATCGTTTTACCCCGGAGGATTCCAGGCTGTTGCCTGCTGAAATGCTCGATCACCTGCCGCTTGAGCACGTGACGCTTGCCGAGAGGCTCAGGGAAGAGGCGGGCTACGCCACGGCTTTTATCGGCAAGTGGCACCTCTACA
>Ga0315316_10001382_pt1 | contig 16907 bp, 24 predicted proteins | sample M160m3416metaG_FD_203702 | JGI IMG/M metagenome (GOLD analysis project Ga0315316, IMG submission 203702) | Ammonia-oxidizing marine archaeal communities from Monterey Bay, California, United States - M1 60m 3416 | ecosystem: Environmental > Aquatic > Marine > Intertidal zone | place: USA... | reverse complement strand
AAGGGGGGTGGGTTGTTGAAATTGGTGTCACCCACACAATCTCTGAAAAAAATTCTGACAATTCCTATTCAAAAAAAATTTTCCCAAATAAATTTTCAGCACAACGAGCATTGAAAAAACACGTTAAAGACGTAAAAAAAATGATACAATTGTATATAGAAGATGAATTAACGGATGAAGAATGGTTAGACAGCTTAAAATTACACGCAAAAAGGAAAAAAGGGAAGGTCGAATCTGGACAGCCAAAGACCTAGAAACTGACCCATGTGATGAATCTACGGGTATATCAAGTCATTGGCAGGATATGCTAGAGAACATGGAAATCGAAATAGTACACACAAGCCAAGGTACAAAAGCATCTTGGAAACCAAGAAAGGGAAGAAAATAATGCCATCAGGAAAAGGAACTTACGGGACAACAAGAGGTAGGCCACCTAAAAAAAAGGCGGTGACGAAGATATCTGGTTTGAGTAAGAAAAAGCATGATGCAGATAAAGCTCGTACTAATTCTTTTTTAAAGCAAGTTGATGATATGGGGCCAGCAGCTTCTAAGTTTTTAATTAATCGCATAATAAATAGAGCTAATGAAGCAGGGAGAATAGAAGGAGTTAGCAAATATAGAGCTAAACAAGCAAACATAGAAGCACGAAAAAAAAGAACTACGCAGAGAAAGAAGCCAGTTAAAAAGAAAGGGTATTGATGGAAGGTATTAGTGCAATAGATGCAGGAGTGGATCATCCATATTATTCATTGAAGAATAGATTCGTTGGGTTCAATAGCACCATGCAAGGTGGCATGAACGAGGGGTCAGTTATTTCTCAAGTGGGTTCAACCCAAACCCCAACACCTGAATCTACTAAAGCCCCACATATACCAGAAGTGGGGAAGGGAAACATAACAGACGTTTGGGGGTAATTTATGTCTACAGTATGGGGAATACTTGGGGTGCTGGTTGTGCTTGGTCTTGTATATAGAACAATACGCAAAGACGCACAATCGGTACTACAAAGCGAAATAGCAGAAAACACGATGAAACATCTTAAGAAATTGAATGAGGTTGACAATGAATCAGATATACAGCTTAAAAAGGATGTTGGTGATATGCGCAGGAATCCTATGGCTTGGTGGCTGCGCAGGAAGCGTAACGGTCGCTAAGAAGTATCCTATGCACGAGTTGCCGTATGTAGAATGGCAAGTCGATGGTGATCGCAGGTCTATAGATAGGTTAGAGTTTATTAATTTAAGTGAATGGGTAATGAATGCTGAACACACTATTAAAAAGTATGAGCGTCAAGTTGATATGTTTAATGATTCTAGTGACTAGCTGTGCCGATTTAGCGTTAGCAGAACAACCATCCATGTATATTGGGGAACTCCCCAAGAAAGGTGTCTATGTTTTTAAAGTTGATGAGGTGCCAAACAATCTCACGCTATACTGGGATTACGAAAACAATAGAATGGTTGATGACATATTTGTATGCCCTATGGTTGCTTACGGCAAAATGGATTGCAGTAAAATTAAATACGCTGACGAAGACACTTATTTGTTTACTACCTGTCCATCATCAGACCCGGTTTATTATATAACAACAAGGCAATGTTGGGTTTGCAATTCATGCTTGATGTGGTTAATACCAAACAAGGTGGTACATCCAAGGGCAGTAACAAAATCAAATGTTGAGGAATGTGATTTTTGGGAGACAAGAGATTGGAAGATGGGGTATTAAAGATAAATCCTAATTTAAAGCCCAATAGAAAGGGCAGACCTAAAGGTGCCAGAAATAAGCTTTCTAATAACTTTTTAGAAGACATACACACCTATTGGAATAAGCGTACCAATGGAACTAACGGCACAACCAGAGGTATGAATTTGCTTGACAAGGCAGCAGAAAAAGATCCCATGTCTTTTTGTAAGATGGTTGCCAGTATTATTCCTAAAGAACTTCACAAGGAAAACACAGTGCAGGTTAATTTCGTGGAAGCATTAAAACAGATTAACAGTGCTGATATCGTTGATGTAACACCAATAGAGGACAACGATGAACATGGAGTTTAAACTAAAATGATGACCGCAGATGGTTTTGATAAGGCTGTTGTGGGCACTATTACTTCATACGGTAGAGGAGAAACCGTGCTTTATAGTACGGAAAAGATTCTTGAAATTATGATGCAGCGTGATGGCATGTCTGCCGATGAAGCACTAGAATTTTTTCATTTTAATATCCTTGGTTCCTATAATGGGAAAGGGATGCCTGCTTTTTTGAACGATCATGTAGAACCTTTGGAGTTTGCTGATGAAGGCATCGTCAGAAACTAACGCAGTTGTTGATTCAAGCGCAGTTGTTGATTCAAACGCAGACGTTAGGAAAAGGCTAAAGATTTGGTATGATAGCCCTTACAGGTTTGTAACTCAAGCCTTGGGTGTCGAACCAGAAGAATGGCAGAAAAAAGCCATGCTTGCGATTAAGAATAATGATCGTGTGGCAGTAAAATCAGGTCATGGCGTGGGGAAATCTGCGTTGGAAAGTTGGATTATCCTATGGTGGTTATTAACCCGATATCCCGCAAAAGTCGCTTGTACTGCTCCAACGGGGCACCAGTTGTCCGATGTACTGTGGGGCGAAATCGCAAAGTGGTACAGGAAACTACCCGTGGGGCTAAAGTCGCTTCTGGCTGTAAAGAACGACAGAGTAGAATTAGTATCCGCACCTAGCGAATCGTTTGCTGTTGCTCGTACAGCAAGGAAGGAAACTCCTGAAGCATTCCAAGGTTTTCATAGTGAAAACATGTTGTTTATGGTGGATGAAGCATCTGGTATTGAACCTATTATCTTTGAGGTAGGTGAAGGTGCGATGTCTACCAAAGGAGCGAAGACATTTCTAGCAGGCAATCCTACCAGAACATCAGGTTATTTCTTTGATGCGTTTAACAAGATGCGTTCTTACTGGACTACCATGCAAGTCTCATGTGCTGACAGCAAACAGGTAAGTTCCAAATATATTGAGCAAATGGAAGAGAAATACGGGATAGACAGCAATATCTATCGTGTGCGTGTGCTAGGTGATTTCCCTAAAGATGACGATGACAGCATCATGCCGTTGTCTTTATTGGAAAGTAGCGTTGAAAGAGCAATAGAAATTCCAGAAGATGAACCTGTTGTATGGGGGTTAGATGTTGCCAGATTTGGTTCGGACAGTACCGCTTTATGTATTAGGCAAGGCAGGAGAATTGTTGGTAAGGTCGAATCATGGAGAGGTAAAGACCTCATGCAGACCTGTGGAATTATTGCCAGTAAATACAAAAAGACTGAAATCAACCCAAGCGAAAGACCACAGGAAATATTGGTGGATTCCATTGGACTTGGGAGTGGCGTGGTGGATCGACTCATGGAGATGGGGCTACCTGCTAGGGGAGTCAATGTCGCAGAAAGGCCAGCGGTGGAACATCTCTACAATAGATTGAGGGATGAACTCTGGTTTAACGCTCGTGATTGGTTTGACACGATGGCAGTCAGTATGCCTAGAGATGAAGACCTGATTGATGAACTTGCTAATGTAAAGTTTACCTATACCAGCTTGGGGAAACTACAAGCAGAGAGCAAGGAAGATATGAAAAAGCGTGGGCTAAAGTCTCCTGATTTAGCTGATGCGTTTTGCCTGACATTTGCTTACCAAAGTTTTGGCGGTGGTTTTAACAAACCTTTGGAATATAGTCATATGGGGATAGTTTGAGTATTTTATCTGAGAAAAAAAAATTGAAACGATTAAAGCGCAGAAAAAAATTAGTTAAAATGTCCAACGGTAGATGCCATGATTGCGGCAAAATCTTTCCAGATGTAGTGTTTGATTTTCATCATGTAGAAGCAAAGGAGTTTACTCTTAATTCCTGCTCTATGGACAGGTCTTGGAAAAGTATCGTAAAGGAATGGAAAAAGTGTATAATGCTGTGTGCTAATTGTCACAGGATATGCCATAATATAGGAGAGTACCTTGAGCCTTAAAGACAGCTTTAAAATAATTGAATTAGAAGACCGTGTTAAAAATCTTGAGTCTAAGGTTGAATTGATTTTTGGCAATAGTGAAAGTTTTGCAACCAACGACAAAGAACTTGGAATTATTGACTTAATTAAACGAAAAACAGTCGGACAAAAAAAGGTGAACAAGCGTGAGCGCAAAAAATAAAGCAGTTAGGTCAAAGACAAAGATGACAGAAGACGAATTAAAGTCTATGTTTGACTGGGAGTCAAATAATTCTATAGGTAGGCATGATGGTGATCTTTCAGAGCAAAGACGCATGGCTGTCGAGTATTATTATGGTAATTCAATAGGTAACGAAATTGAAGGGCGTTCTCAGGTGGTGTCCCATGATGTGTTTGAAGTAGTTGAATGGGCTATGCCACATATTATGAAGGTTTTTACAGGCAGTGACCGCATAGCAGAATTTGAGCCTACTGGCCCAGAAGATGAAGCAGAGGCAGAACAAGCTACAGACTATGTAAACTACTTGTTTGAAAAAAGGAACAATGGGTTTAGCATTATACACGACATGGCAAAAGATGCCTTGCTTGAAAAAACTGGAGTTTCAAAGATATGGTGGGATGACACACCTACTATCGAAAGAGAGGAATACAGTGGCCTTGATGATTTTGCGTTTGCTAAATTGGTTAGCGATGAAGAAATTGAAGTGGTGGAGCATTCCGAGACTCAAGAGGAAGTTTCAGTGGAAGGGCAAATCCCACAAATAATGCGCTACCATGATGCAGTGGTAGAACGTATTAAAGATAACGGTAGAATAAGAGTTGAAGTAATCCCCCCAGAAGAATTATTAGTTTCCAAGAGAGCAAAGAGCCTAGATGAAGCAGACTTTGTTGGTCATAGAGTAAGGTTGACAATTTCTGAAATTAAAGACATGTTTCCTGATGTTTCTGATGATGAATTAGACGAAATGGCAGGAGAAGATGACCATGAATGGAATGATGAATCCAGCGCAAGACACGATTTTGATGATTCGTACACCAGTAGAGACAGTGATTTTAATAACAACAATTCAGGGAGAAAAATTTGGATAACAGAAGGCTACATGAAAGTGGATTGGGATGGTGACGGACACGCAGAGTTACGGAAGATAACGAAGGCTGGAAATAAAATATTGGAGAACGTGCCAATAGATGAGAAGCCCTTTGCCTCTATTTGTCCCATTCCAGTTCCGCATAAATACTACGGGTTGTCATTGTCAGATAAGGTAGTGGATATACAGATTGTAAAATCAACTCTCATTAGAAACATTCTTGACAATATTTATAATTTAAACAACGGCAGGTTTACGATGCTTGAAGGTCAGGCTAATCTTGATGACTTGTTGACCTCAAGACCGGGCGGTGTAATTAGAGTAAAAACTCCTAATGCGGTAACACGCTTGGACACCCCACCATTGCCTAATGGTAGTTTTGAGTTGTTGAATTATGTAGATCAAATAAGAGATGGTCGCACAGGCGTTTCAAAGTTCAGAACAGGCATAGACCCTGATGTATTGAATAACGCTAAAGCAGGCCCGGCAAATGCACAAATGGATGCTGCTAATGCCCGTCTTGAATTAATGGTGCGTATTTTTTCAGAAACTGGCATCAAGGATATGTTTAAGAAGATGTATGGTTTGATTATCAAACATCAGGATCGTGCAGACGTTATTAAACTAAGAAACCAGTGGGTGCAGGTAGACCCAACACAATGGAAAGGCAATGCTAATGTATCGGTTAATGTCGGCCTTGGGCATGGCAATAGGGATCAAGCAATCAACCATATGGCGATGTTGGCTCAAAATTATGTCGCTATACGGCAAGATCCAGACTTTAGGCACATGGTTAGCCCAAAGAATGTCTACAACATGGTTGGGGAAGCGTTAAAGTCAATGGGCTATAAAAACTTTGATCGTTTTATAAGCAACCCAGATACGACACAACCACAACCACCTCCACCTGATCCGAAAGCTGAAGCCGATAAGATGAAAGCACAGATCGAGATGCAGAAAATGCAGATGGAAGGCCAGAAGATGCAAGCAGAGATGCAGATGGATAAAGAGCGTCAAGGGCTTGAACAAGTGCGTATGCAGGTTGATATGTCTAAAGACCAGCAAAAGAACCAAATAGAAGTGGCTAAATTACAATCACAATTACAGGCAGAGCGTGAGCAAAATCAAATAGAAATGCAAAAGTCACAAGTTGAAATTCAAAAGATAATATTTGAGAAAGAGAAGTTAATGGCTGAAATGCAAATGGAAGCCGCAGAACACGCACTTAAAGTTGAGGAACTGGAAGTTGAAAGGGAACAAGCAAGGGCGGTCAAGGTTGGTGATTAATGGCTAATTTGGCAAAAAAAGCTGGAGGATTGTTAAGGCGAATACACCCAGTTACTGGTGCCTTGTTGGGTGGTATGGATGCTGGCAAGGGTCTTTTAAGCATACACGATTATCTACAGGATAAATATGGGAACAAGCGTGGTGCATCCATGCAAGATATTAAGGGTTGGATGCAATCCCAGAATTATGACCCAAAAGGTCTTTTACAGGCAGGACATAATGTGGATTCTGTGGGTAGAACAAGCCAAGGAAAGTTTGCACCCCCTAGAACTAAATCACAATATGTAAATAAAGACAGGTATCCTGAACTATCTTTTAACCAATTACATTATATAGATTACAACTATCCTTATTTATTGCCAGAAGGTGGTTTATTGGATCAACCAATGGAAACAAAACAAGGGCTAAAGACCTACCATCCCCAACTAAATTGGTCTGGAAAAATGAAATGGAAAAACCATAGTGGTAGAGGACACGAAGAATTTTCTTCCCCCAGTGCTAAAATAGAAGGGGATATTATAAATGTGCGTGGTAAGGAATACATAGGCAGGAGGGGTGAAAAATCAGAACTCAAGGGCTGGGTTTTATCGTGGAATGGTGGGGAAGGGCAGGAATTATTTGACACAAAACAAGAAGCTAAAGATTGGTTAATGGAAAATATGTCAACATTAATGGATGCTGAAAGACATACTGGAAATTATTCAGGGTACAGAATTGAAGGCGATGAAAAATACTAAGCGAGGATTGGTGATTAGACGAGTCAAGGTAAAGTCTGGTGCCGATGCTGTCGCTAAAAAGTTTGGTGAAGACAAGGAGTTTAGAACTCGTATTGTACCAAATAAAAAGAAAGACTACACTAAACCTTCTTGGGATTAAATGGGATTACTTGATGTAGCAAGACAGGCAGAGCAGGTACAGTTGGGAAGGGATGTCAATATGTCAAGGCATGGTATGTTGAACGATGACACTCCACTTCAAAGGGCACAGTATGGTGGGATGTACGGCAGCTTGATGCAAGACCCTGCTGATAAAGCAAGAATGGAACGCCAGATGATGGAAGACACACTAGCTATGATGCCTATGGCTGGGATGACTACATACCACGGTTCACCGCATATATTTAACAAGTTTAGAATGGATAAGGTTGGTACAGGCGAAGGGGCACAGGCGTATGGTCATGGGTTGTATTTAGCGGAGAATCCTAATGTTGCAAAAGAGTACCAAAGAAACACAGCACAATACAGGGCAAAAATAGATGGCAAGGAAGCACAATTTCCGGGGGCAGATAATGAAACATTAGATGCACTAACACAGTGGTTTGGGTCAAGACCAAAGGGTGCAACCATAGGCCAATATCTAAAGGATTTAGCCCCTTACAGAAATAAAGAAGATAGATTGTTAGAAAATTCTGCTTTTTATCTTGAACGGGCGGCTGATCGTTATGGGCATGGTGCAAAAATATCACCAGCTAAAAATAGTAACTTCTACAAAGTTGATCTCCCTGATGACCAAATAAAAAATATGCTTGATTGGGATAAGCCTATCAAAGATCAGAAACATATAATGAAGTTACTAGATGATAAGTTTGTTGATGGGGATTTAGCACTGAGACAGATGGGGGTTGACCCATCAGCACACGGAGATAAGTTATATTTCCAGTTGGGCGGTGGGTACAAAGCCCCTGCTGTTTCGCAAGCACTGCGAGAATGGGGCATCCCCGGTATTAAATATTTAGATGAAGGTTCAAGGCGTGCAGGACAAGGAACAAGAAACTTTGTTGTGTTTGATGAAAACATCCCACAGATATTGGAGCGTAACCAACAGCCAATAGGTGGCTTACTAGGTAAATAACATTAAAATAAGGTAGAATATGAATGATGATGGAGCATCGTTACATCAAGAAGTTAAGCAAGGGCGAGATGCAGAATATCTTTTAGAGAATCCTGTATTCCAACAAACTTTCGATTACTTGAAAGATGCTTATTTTAAGGCGTGGGAGCAAACTTCTGTAGAAGATTCCCAATCAAGAGAAAACGTCTGGATGATGTACAAAACGCTGGATACCGTACATGGGCATATTAAAACATATGCCGATACAGGTAAACTGGCAAAAAAACAATTAGAAGAAATGGGAGCATAGTATGGAAAACAAGGGTAAATATCCTACTCCTAAGAACGCACATTACAAAGACAGTGGTGGTGGCAGATCAGAGTTAAGGCAGAACTTTTTAAGCTCTAGTTCTGAAGACAAACACCAGTCAATGTCTATGTGTCAAAAAGGGCGTTCTTTTGGTGGAGCATCTAAGAACAAAAGCATGTATCAGAAATAAGGAGCAAAATTATGAGTGGTGGTGGAAGATATAATCAAATGGTAGTACACGGGGCTTTCCAACCCCGTAAGTTGGCTTTCGAGAAAGTAACGTCAGATACGACTCTAACCCCAACAGACAGTGGAAAAGTTATTTTTCTGGGGGCGAATGGAGTTGATGTAACTCTTCCTCATTCCCCGGAAGCTGGTTTAAATTATAAAATTATTATGGCTGCGGATTACAGCACTGCTGTGTGTACGGTGACGATTCATGGATCTGGCGAATTTTTCGCTGGAGTTGTTTCTTCTGCTACACATGACACTACTGTTGATTCAGCCGTTTTTAATGGTTCTAGTAACGATGTTATTACATTTGCTTCTGGTTCTTTGGCAGGTGATTATGTCGATATTATATGCGATGGTTCTCTCTGGTTTGTATCAGGGATGGCTTCTGTAGTTGCTGGAATTGGAGCATCAGATAGTTAATAATAATTAGTGGTTTACACCTTTGTTTTTGAGTGAAGTTTGAAGAGAGGCTTCAAAGGTTTTGCTTTTTGCTTTTTGTTTTTTGCTTTTAGTGGTTGGTTAAACTTTTTGAACATCTTTTTCTAATATAGACCTCAAAAAAGGGCTTGTCAAGTAAAATCGTACATTAAGGAGAAAATAAATGGCTGAGACTAACCCAAGTGTGGGAGTCGATGTTAGTCCAGAAGTGGCTACTGTCGATGAACCACAACAGTTCAGAAGTGAGACAGATGCTGCTGAAGAAATTGTAAAAAAAGGTATTTTGGATGAGGTAGAAGATAGTTATCTGCCATCCCAAGATCGTGGGCACACCGAAGAGGAACCCACACAAGAAAAACAGGAAGTACAGGAAGGAGAACAGCCAGAAGGTGATGAATCTGAGCCAGAATTAGGTGAAGAAGAGTCAGAAGAGTACGATGTCGAGGTACCAACCTACACCCTGAATGTTAAGGGTAAGCAGGTACAGGTAGACCTTGAAGAACTCAAAAATGGCTATCAAAAAGGTGCTGATTACACCCAAAAAACTCAAGGCCTTGCTGAAGAAAAAAGGGCTTTTGATGCTGAAAAAAATGCTGTGGCACAAGAGCGTCAACAGTATAATCAGGCATTAACCCAGTTTCAGCAGTTGATGAATGAGCAATACCAGCAATACCAGAATATTGACTGGGCACAGTTGAAGGAGGATGACCCTATTGGTTATATGACACGCAAGGAAGAAATGCGTGATATAGAAACCAGACATCAAAGGGCTGCCCAAGAGCAACAGCAAGTTACTCAACAACAGCAACAGCAATATGCAAGGCAACATCAGGAGCTTGTAGCAAAAGAAATGGATTTGTTAGGTGAGAAATTGCCTGATTGGAAAAACCCTGATAAGAGAGCGAAGTTGAGTGAAGAACTTAAACTATACGCCACTAATATTGGTTATTCCAAGGAAGATTTGGATGGAGTCACAGACCATAGGAGCTTGTTGATATTAAACAAGGCTAGGTTATACGACAAGATTCAAAAGTCAAATCCAAGGAAAATAAAGCAGGTTCCGAGAGTAGTTAAAGGTGGTAGTAAGAACACCCAAGCTCGTGATAGTAAAACAGGAAAATATAAATCTAAATTAAATTTGGCTAAACAAAGAGGGGGTCGCACAGAAGATATAGCAGCAGCCGTCTTTGAGTTAATGTAGTAGCCTTTTTTAAGTTCTTTAAGGAGTAAATAAAATGTCAGTAAAAGCAAACACTTTTGGTGTTGGTGTAGCAACCAACATCACCACGGCTGTAGGTGGTAGAGAAGACCTCACAGACGTTATTTATAATATCGCCCCAACGGAAACACCGTTCATGTCGAATATTGGTCGAACTAAATGTTCAGCCACAACGCATGAATGGCAGACCGATACGTTGGCAACAGCAGCAGTTAACCAACAGCTTGAAGGTGAAGACTACGATTCAGCAGGTCTTGATGCTTCAGTTGTTACAACCAGACTTAGCAACTACACGACCATCAGTGCTAAAACGCTGATTATTTCTGGTACGCATGAATCTGTTTTGAAAGCAGGTAGAAAATCAGAAATAGCATATCAGGTTGCTAAAAAAGGTAAGGAGCTAAAGCGAGATATTGAATTTTCTCTTTCTCAAGTACAGGCACCTGTAGCATCCGTTAGTACTACATCTCGTAAAACCCGTGCTTTGGAAAGTTGGATGAGCAGTAATGTATCATCAGGAACCAGTTATGCTTTGAATGGTTCTACTTTTGTTATCACCGATGGAACTCAACGGGATCTAACTGAAGCGATGGCTAAATCAGCTATCCAATCAGCTTGGACTTCTGGTGGAGATCCAGAAATGATGCTTTGTGGTGCTGTTAACAAGCAAAACATCTCAAGTCAATTCAGTGGTATTGCCACGATGTACCGTGAGCAGTCAGGAACTGGGCCGGGTACGATTATCGGTGCTGCTGATATTTATGTTAGTGACTTTGGTGAGTTGAAAGTTGTGCCTTCACGATTTAGTCGAGATCGTACTATTTCAATTATTCAGAAAGACATGTGGGCTGTTGCTTACTTACGACCTTTCAAGGTTTATGACCTTGCTAAGACGGGTGACGCTGAGAAGAGATTACTCTTGTCAGAATGGACTCTTGAATCTCGTAATGAAGCAGCTAGTGCTAAAGTAGCTGATCTTAAAATAGACCTTCTGTAATCTAGGAGGTTAAACCAATATTGGGGGGCTTACGCTCCCCTTTATAGGGGGGATTTATGAAAGAATTTATGTACAAACACAATTGGGTGGTATGGACAATAGTTGTTGTTGGTGCGGTTTATCATCACCTTTTTTGAGGTTTAAACACAATAATGGCAGATGTTAAAATAAGCGAAGACTGGGGCAAAAATATGGTTAAAACCACAGGTTGGTTTGATACAAACACTGGTGATGTCCATATGTCTACGTTTCAGGATATAGATGAAATAGTCAGAAAAAACAGAGCAGACCGCAAGGCTTTTGCTATTGATAAAAATAGCGGTGGTGGTCGTTTTGGTGAGTTTGCTAAAGTAGCTTCTATCCCAAATGTCGTTGTTGACCAATTAATGAAAAGTGGTGTCTGGTTCGATAGAGTTGCTTTTAGAAAGTGGCTTAACGATCCAGACAACCGCCTTTTTAGAACTATAGATTGTAATTTATAAATTATGGCTATTGATTCATATGCAAAACTAAAAACTTCAATCGCTTCTTGGTTGGATAGAGATGATTTAACTGACAATATTCCTGATTTTATTAGTCTTGCAGAAGATAGAATAAACAGACATATCAGGGTGCGTTCTATGGAACATAGAGCAGAAATGTCAACTGTAGCGAACCAAGAATATTACGGTTTGCCTGATGGTTACATACAGATGCGTCATTTTGCATTAAAGACAAGTCCTATAAGAGATTTAAGTTATTTAACCCCAGAAAGATTTGACACAGAAGTTGGCGGTACAGTAGGTAGACCGAAATTTTATACATTAGTAGGTAACGAAATAAGAATTGGGCCAAAACCCGGTGGGGTTTATACTTTAGAGATGGTATTTTATGAAAAGTTTTCACATCTTTCAGACAGTCATACAAGCAATAAACTACTAGAAGATCACTCTGATCTGTTGCTTTATGGGGCTTTATTAGAAGCAGAGCCTTTTGTTAAAAATCCAGAGTCAGCGCAGATGTGGGGGCTTTATTTTAATCAAGCGATTGATGCAATAGCAACTGCTGATGAAAAAGATAGACATTCTGGTGGGGCATTAGCTGTAAGAAGTGACCACAGGGGTATTTAAATGGCAAGCACTACATGGACAAGAGTAACGCAGGTACAATACTGGAACACCATTAGCGATAACTGGAATACAAATTCAGACAATTGGGAGGATAACTGGACTGAATGGAGTGTTGATCTAGGTATGAGTTGGAAAAACATAAGGCAAAACTGGAATTCAATTAACGAAATTTGGTCTGATTAGGAGACATCATGGCATTAGAATCTGTAACAAACATAGACGATTTAAACGCATCAAATCCTGTTGTGGGTGATCCAGTAAGTGAAGGTGATGACCATATCAGAAATATAAAAACAGCGTTGACTACTGACTTCCCAAACATTGGTGGAGTTATGAGTGCAACGCATACTGAACTAAACGCATTATACGGTGTAACAGCAGGTACCGTAGCTGCTTCCAAGGCATTGGTAGTTGATAGTTCAAGTAAACTAAACACAATTAATGTAGATAATATTGATCTTGATGGCAACACCATATCAACAACTGATACCAACGGAGATTTGTTAATCGCTCCCAATGGGACAGGTGACGTTGATTTTGATGCTTGTTCGATAATGATTGATACCACGCAGGGGATTAAAGACGCAGGTGGTGACGAATATATTATATTTACTGAATCATCCACTCCTGTTAACTACATAGGCGTACATAATGCTGATTCGGCATCCGGCCCTGCTGTAGCAGCAGAAGGTTCTGATTCTAATATCAACTTAAATCTTATCCCAAAAGGTAGTGGTAAGGTAGATGTTCAAGGTGGTTTTATGACTTCTGAAACCACGACTTTAAGTGGTGCAGGAGCAATCCCGATAACTGGATCAATCGCAGAATGGACTACCACGGGTGCCCAAGCAGGAACATTAGCTGATGGAGTAGAAGGGCAGCATTTATTTATCATTCTTAAAACGGATGGTGGTAATGGTACATTAACCCCAAGTAACGCAGGTGGTTATACAACTATAACTTTTAGCGATGCAGGAGATAGTGTGCATTTGCTTTTTACAAATGGTAACTGGTACATAGTCGGTCAAGGTGGACTCACAACTGGGCCATTATCCGCATAAAATAGGAGAAACAAATAATGGTTTATCACAGTGAAACTGCTACTGATGCGACAGACGATCAGGTTTTAGTCGAGGCAGTAACAGTACAGACAAGAAATTATAAAAAACTTTTCTGTCTTGTAACTGCTTCAGTACAGGCGTTTGACCAATTCCAGATTGATGCAAAACCACACGCTACAAATACAGTCTATGCAACGATAGCAGGGCCAACTACGTCAGGTGATTTTACGAGTCCAACCAGACCATTATTGGGTTGTTCTGGCAATTTAGCTGCTTTGAGTGGTGCTACTGGATGGTTTTATATGGATGTGGAAGGAATAGATACAGTTAAAATAAGTTTAGCCTTTGCCGCAGATAATGGTACTTGGGTTATTGATGTTGGTTTGCAGTAAGGAGAAATAAATGGGCTTAGAGAGTGTAACACACATAGATGATCTTGATGCTACCAATCCGCTTGGGACTGACCCAAGGTCTGAGGGTGACGATCATATAAGAAATGTTAAAAGTGCGTTGTTGACTGACTTCCCCGGCATTACTGGGATTGTTACTTCTACGCATTCTGAACTGAATTTTGTTGATGTCACAGCAGGAACATTGACCGCATCAAAGGCAATCGTAGTTGATAGCTCAAGTAAAATAGACAACCTGAAAGTAGACAATATAGACATCAATGGGAATACCATTAGTTCAACGGATACCAATGGCAGTGTTACAATAACACCACATGGTACTGGGGATATAATCCTAGATGGGCAGAAATGGCCTCAAGCCGATGGCACCGCTAATTATCTTTTAAAAACTGACGGGTCAGGACAATTAAGTTGGGTAGAGAACCTTGCGGAAGACTGGGCTACTAAAACAGATGGGACTGTCGCAAGTAGTGAATACTCCGCTAAAGCCTATGCTATAGGTGGTACGGGTGTAACTGATACTTCAGGTAAGGGTGCTGCTAAACAATGGGCAACCAACGCAGAAGATGATACAGTTGATGGTTCTGAATATTCAGCAAAACATTACAGTATAAAAGGGGCCGCCAGTGCTTCAGCCGCAAGTACATCAGCGAGTACAGCCACAACGAAAGCAACAGCCGCAGCAAGTTCAGCCACCGCAGCAGCATCGAGTGCGAGTGCAGGTTCGACCAGTGCAACAGCAGCAGCAAGCAGTGCGACAGCCGCAGCTTCAAGTGCTACCGCAGCAGCCGCTTCAGCAGATACGTTTGACGATACCTATTTAGGTGCTAAATCAAGTGACCCAGCAACCGATAATGATGGTGATAGTTTAAATGCTGGTGATCTTTATTTTAATACCTCTGCTAATAATTTAAGAGTGTATAGTGGATCAGCTTGGCAAGTAGCCGCAGTCTCAACGAGTGGTATGATTTCAGAAGTTTCTGATGACGGATCACCACAGCTTGGGGCTAATTTAGATATTTTAGCGTACAACATCACTTCATCAACAACAATTATGAACCCGTCAATTTCCAGTACAGGCAAAGCCCTAGTATTGGGCTTCTAGGAGAAAATTATGGCATCAGAATTACTAAAAGTGTCACACACTGCTGGTGTGACTAATTCGGAATCAGTTCTTATCAACGGAGTGAGTGGGCATACTTATACCATTCTCTCTATCACATTTTGTGAAACGGCAGGAGCAGCAGAAACTTTTGATCTTTACATAGATGACAATGGCGGTGGAACTGACTATGAAATCTATTCCGATCAAGCATTAGGAGCTAATGAAACATTTGAACATACAACTAAATTTGTTATAGAAGGCACAGATCATTTATGTGCAGCAACGGCTAGTTCTGCCAATGTGGATGTTGTGGTCAGTTACCTCGATCAAACATTATAAAGGAATATAAACTATGAGTGGAATAGTAAATAAAAATTTAGGTAGAGATTCAGGTGTTGTTAAGGCAACTCCAGTTGCAGACGAATCCGTGGATAGCGATGCCTATGTTAATGCAAGTATAGATAATGCTCATATCGCTGATGATGCTATAGATTCAGAACACTATGCTGCTGCAAGTATTGATGGAGAACATCTTGCCGTTGGTAAAGATGGTGCTTTATCACTTGACGCTACTCCAGACACAGATCATACAGCTAATGGCCCACAAACTAGTACCTTAAACGCTGGATTTAGTTCTACTATTATGGATTTAGTTTATCTCAATGCTAATGGGAAATGGTTAGAGGCTGATGCAGATGCTTCAGGCACTTCTATTAATTTGTTGGGGATTGCCTTAGAAGCGAAGACAGATGGGCAAGCGATGAATGTAGCTCTCTCTGGCAGTTTTGTCAGAGACGATACATGGAACTGGACTATCGGAGTGCCACTTTATGTGAGTGGGTCTATTGGTGAAATTACAGCTACTAAACCTTCTGGGAGTGGGGATATTGTCAGAACGGTTGGATATGCAGTCACGGCTGATATTATCTTTTTTAACCCTTCATCTGATTATGTGACTTTAGCCTAATGGGAACTATAGCAACGATTAACGGAATTGCGGAAGATAATATTTCGCATCACAACGGTGGCACAGCCTCACTTTACACTAATAAGAACGGTGATACTTGGGGTCATTATGATGGAATGGTTGCAACTGGTGGATCGGTAGCTACTTCTGGTGATTATAAAATAAGAACTTTTGCTTCTAGTGGAACTTTTGAAGTTACCAATTTAGGCGAGGATGAGGTAGTAGAATATCTTGTTATTGCTGGCGGTGGTGGAGGGGGTGAAACTGGCGGTGGTGGAGGTGGAGCAGGGGGTTACAGAACCGCAGGAAGCTTTTCTGTTTCAGAAACATCATACTCAATTACCGTAGGGGCTGGTGGTGCAGGATCAACAGGTACTACGAGGGGATCTTTTGGAAGTAACTCTGTATTCTCATCTATAACCAATATTGGTGGAGGTGGTGGTGGTTCTGGTTATGGAGGAGGTGATGTATACGGTCACATGAAAAGTGGAGCACCCGGTGGATCTGGTGGAGCTTCATCAGAGATTTCACCATCTAGTTGGACTTTTTTAGTCGGAGCAGGAACAGCAGGTCAAGGGCATGATGGTGGTAACGGTGCATTAGCCCCAAATTATCCCGGTGGTGGCGGTGGAGGCGCAGGAGCAGTTGGTGGAGATTCCAATGGAACTTCTGGAGGAACGGGCGGTGCAGGATCTGCATCTTCTATAACAGGAGCATCTATTACTAGAGCAGGTGGTGGTGGTGGAGCGTCTGGATCTTCTACAGGTACAGGTGGAAGTGGAGGAGGTGGAGCAGGAGCAGTTAGTACGGCTGGACACGGAACTACCAATTATGGTTCTGGAGGTGGTGGGGCAGGAGCTTCTACTGGAACAGG
>Ga0315316_10001378_pt1 | contig 16923 bp, 11 predicted proteins | sample M160m3416metaG_FD_203702 | JGI IMG/M metagenome (GOLD analysis project Ga0315316, IMG submission 203702) | Ammonia-oxidizing marine archaeal communities from Monterey Bay, California, United States - M1 60m 3416 | ecosystem: Environmental > Aquatic > Marine > Intertidal zone | place: USA... | reverse complement strand
TTGGTGTCGACCACGGTACCGATCAGTTCATGCAGTGAATGTCCAATAACAGGTTCATAGCTTTCGTTATCCGCTTCAAAATAAAGCAGGTCAGATCCACACAAACACGCCAATTCTGGTTGAAAGATAATATCACCTGCTGCACTGTTATCTAGTGTAGGTTCTTCAATATCAATCATACGAATTTGACGAGGAGCATATATTTCAGCGGCGAGCACGTTTTAGGTTTCCTATGGGTTACACTACAATGGACTTACTGTTCCTTATAGCCCATCGATTATGCACTAACAAGAACCAACAAAAATCGAGGTGCTCTTTTTACACACGTAACTCTTACGGAATTCAATAACGATGACTCAGCATTCTTACAATCCAATCATGGCAGTGGCCTTGCTAGTTTTTCTAACTTGGTCTCTTGCAATGACAACTCTGACTGCACAAGACGTACAGAAAACTGAGATGTATAAGACTATTAATGCTCGACAACAAACAAGTTGGGAAACTGCTAAACAGATATGGGATTGGGCAGAACCCGGTTATCAAGAAACCAAGAGCAGTGCGTTACTGATAAAAATATTACGGTCACAGGGGTTTGTTATCGAATCCGGTGTTGCGGGCATACCAACAGCTTTTACCGCGACTTTTGGCAAAGGGGAGCCCGTCATAGGAATGCTAGGTGAATACGATGCTCTGCCAGGGCTATCGCAACAAGCAACACCACAGCGAGCCCAAACCGAACACAACAACAATGGTTATGGACATGGTTGCGGACACCATTTACTGGGAGTCGCATCGATGGAAGGGGCTATTGCAATTGCACAACAAATCAAAGCCGGAAATATACAAGGTACTATTCGGTATTACGGTTGTCCGGCTGAAGAAGGAGGCAGCGCAAAGGTGTTTATGGTCAATGCTGGACTGTTTAAGGATTGTGATGCAGTACTGCATTGGCACCCAAGTAGTCGCAATTCAGCAGGTGACCGAAGCACATTAGCACGCAATGCCGTCAAGTTCCGATTTCATGGCAAAGCAGCACATGCAGCGGGCGCACCGGAGCAGGGACGCAGTGCACTAGATGCGGTGGAACTTACAAACTTTGCAACACAACTACTACGGGAACATACGCCGGATGGTACTCGAATCCATCATGTGATTACTGCCGGCGGAGGTGCACCTAATGTAGTTCCAGAATTTGCGGAGGTTTATTACTATATTCGACATCCAAAATCCAACGTTGTTCGCGAATTGTATAAGCGACTTGTTAAATGTGCGGAAGCTGGGGCACTTGCCACAGAAACAAAATTGGAGATTAATTTTCAGGGGGGAATTTTGGAAATTCTTCCTAATAATACACTCGCTCAAGTCACCATGAAAAATCTTCGTCAACTCAATGATCTTGAATATGATGATGACAATGTAAAATTTGCTATTCGTATTCAGCAATCCATCGAGAATAAAGTTCCGCTCGCGTCGATCAAAGAGGTCCTCGATACCAGTGGAACTGTAGGAATGGGTTCCACCGATGTCGGTGATGTGTCGTGGGTCGTACCCACCACCGGATTTAATACCGCTTGCTTTACTCCTGGAGTGCCTGGGCATAGCTGGCAAGCAGTTGCATCGGGAGGCACAGATGCTGCCGGGAAAGGGCTAAATTTAGCGTCTCGTGTCATTGCAGCTACCGCTTGGGATCTCTACCGTAACCCCGAAATCCTTGCGGTCGCCAAATCCGAATTACAGCAACGACTCGGCAGCCAACCCTACAAATCATTGATGGTTCCTGGACAAAAACCACCACTAAACTATCGAAAACCACCGGTCAAATAGGTCAATTAGATCGACCTAGAAAACCTTTTTGTTGACAGTGCCAGCACTATCATTAGATTATCTTATAGTGATGGTGTGTGTTGATTCTTATCACCCCATTGACAAGTATGAAATGACTATTATTATAAGTTTTAAGGATTTATCCACTAACGATGTATTAATAATATTAATCCAATCTAGTTTTAGTATTACCAATGTTACTTTGTGGTTCATATAGTACTTCGCAAGCCCCTAAATGCGGTCGGTTTTAAGTGCAATTGTAATAAATGCGGGCTTATTGGTTCCTTCGGCGTAAGCGGGCAGATTTGTTCTCCATTATCGCGTAAATCAAAGGTTGAAAATACCTGATTTCACCTAATGGCTAAACACGACACCTCAAGAGCTTAGTAACCTCTGCCTTGAAAATAAACGGAACGCGCCATTGGAGTGATTCAATCTTTGTGGCGCGCTATTATCCGAACTACCAAAAAATTATAATCTGGTAGTTTTTAAAAAATAAAGTTAAAAGAAATTAATATGAAACTGCGATCGATGAAAGTATTTTGTGATGTAGTCACACGACGTAGTTTCTCACGAGCTGCGACCGACAACCAAATCACTCAATCCGCCACGAGTCAGATCATCAATCAACTCGAAAAGCATCTCGGCGTCAAACTGCTCGACCGGTCCAAACGTCCGTTTATCGTAACTAACGAGGGACGACAGTATTTTGAAGGTTGTCATCGCTTAGTACAGCAAATTGAAGAACTCGAATCTAGCATTCGCCATTTGTCGGATGCCACAGAAGACACAATTCGCGTTGCGTCCATTTACTCGGTTGGACTTAGTACTATGCGAGAATTTGTCCATAAATTCAACAAATATAATCCAAATATCCATGTCCAGCTTGAATATCATCACCCGCGAAAAGTCTATGAATTAGTCACCACCGGCCACGCGGATCTAGGACTGCTCAGCTATGCTGAACCCACCAAGTCGATTGCCACCATTGCTTGGCGGGAGGAACCAATGGTCATCGTATTTTCCAACGAACACCCATTTGCCCATCATCAAGAACTTTCACTGCAAGCATTAAATGGACATGAAATGGTCGCTTTCAATCGCGACTTACGGATTAGCCAAGAAATAGACAGCGTGTTGACTGACCACGAAGTACATCCAAACATCGTGATGGAATTTGACAATATTGAAACGCTCAAGCGCGCCATTGAAATCAACACTGGTTTCAGCATTCTTCCCAAAGCACATATCCACCGCGAACTAACCTCTGGGTCATTGTGCACCGCGGATATCATTGACCACACACTAATTCGTCCCGTCGGTATTATCCATCGTGACAACGTCCCACTAGGCGACGACATCGAAAACTTTATCGAAATGTTGATTGATGACGAGAATACCCTTTCCGAACAACATCCCATCAACCACATGGCACCCGCTTCCGTAATGGAAATGACCTCGCCAGCTTTATCAAATCTACGAAACAGTATTAGTCCTTTATCAGCAGACGGGCAAGAATGACGCAACAATACGGATATCCAAAAAAACAAGGCTTATACGATCCCGCATTTGAAAAAGATGCGTGTGGCGTGGGATTTGTTGCGCACATCAAAGGCGAGCGAAGCCATCAAATAGTTCTTGATGCCAACGAAATCATGATGGCTATGGAACATCGAGGCGCTTGTGGATGTGAAGCCAATACGGGCGATGGTGCAGGTATGCTTACGGGATTTCCACACGAATTCTTATGCCAAATGATTAAAGAAGAACAAGGAATTGAGCTGCCCGCAGAAGGTAAATACGGCGCGGGCCTCGTATTCCTCCCAACAAACGAAGACCAAAGAAATAAATGCAAAGCAGCCGTCGAAAACATTATCGCCGAGCATGGTCAACGATTTATCACATGGCGTCCAGTTCCTACCAATCCAACCGGCGCTGGCGTTGGTCCTACTGCATTGTCTGCAATGCCTCATTTTGAACAACTGGTAGTCGCAGCTGCTGACGATCTTTCCGGGGATGACTTTGAACGACAACTTTACATAATCCGTAAACGAGCAAGTCACCAATTGCGCATGTCACAATCGCTATCTCAGGCCAAACTCTTCTACATATGCTCATTGTCTTGGAAAGTCATGATTTACAAAGGGATGCTTACAACTTATCAAGTCGTTCCATTCTTTCCGGATCTTTCTAATCCTGCGTACATCACACACCTAGCAATGGTTCACTCACGCTTCTCAACTAACACTTTTCCAAGTTGGGACCGAGCACAACCAAATCGCTTCATGGCGCATAACGGTGAAATCAATACCCTACGTGGAAACATGAATTCCATGTCCGCTCGCGAAGGCGTTATGACAAGCACCAAATTCGGTGATAATTTGAAGCACTTGTTCCCCGTCAGCGAACCGGACTGCTCCGACTCGGGGACTTTTGATAATGTGCTTGAATTTCTTTACATGACTGGTCGGACATTACAAGAGTCTGTCATGATGATGGTGCCCGAAGCTTGGCAAAAGCATGACACCATGCCAGAGAACAAACGGGCTTTTTATGAATACCATAGCGCTCTCATGGAACCGTGGGATGGTCCCGCTTCAATCGTCTACACGGACGGTAAATACATCGGCGCCGTTCTCGACCGCAATGGCCTTAGGCCCAGTCGCTATTACCTTACCCATGACGACAAAGTGGTCATGGCAAGCGAAGTCGGCGTACTCCAAGTCGCTCCAGCCAATGTTAAATACAAAGGCCGCCTACAACCTGGTCGAATGTTCCTTGTTGACTTCCAGCAGGGTCGATTAATACCGGATGATGAACTAAAGAACGAATTTGCCGATCGTAATCCCTACGCTCAGTGGTTAATAGATAATCGCATCGAGCTAGCAGAACTTCCGACGACCAGCACGGCACCAAGTTTTGAATCGGCTGAATTGTTGCAACAACTAAAAGCCTTTGGTTATACCAGTGAAACACTACAGTTCATGCTGTTACCATTACTGCAACAACAACGCGACCCGGTAGGATCTATGGGTAACGACGCCGCTTTGGCATGTTTAAGTGACAAACCGCGGATGATCTACGATTACTTCAAGCAACTTTTTGCACAAGTGACTAACCCTGCGATCGACTCCATTCGAGAAGGCGTGATCATGTCACTCGAGTGTTACATCGGTCCCGAAGGGAACTTGCTTGACACGACACCGGCTCAAGCCCAGCGACTCTTGATTCCTCATCCTATTCTCTCCAACGGCGAACTCGCTGCGATAAAAGAGATGGATCAAAATGGTTGGAAAACAAAGACTGTCGACATTACCTATAGCGTATCTGAAGGCACAGACGGGCTATCAACTGCACTTTCACGCATCTGTGATGAGACTCTGCAGGCAATCGACGATGGTTATAGCCTCGTCGTTCTGTCAGACCGAGCTACCTCAGCCGAGCGTGTACCCATTAGCTCATTACTAGCAACGGGTGCGGTCCATCACCACCTAATCAAACAAGCCAAACGAACTCAAATCGGACTTGTGCTGGAATCCGGTGAAGCGCGGGAAGTCCATCATCATTGCCTTTTAGCCGGTTTTGGGATCGATGCAATCAATCCCTACTTAGCATTTGAATCACTGTGGCAAGCACGCCTCGATGGGCTATGCCCAGACGACATTACCGACAATGACAAAATTGTTAAAGTCTATAAGAAAGCAGTTGCCAAAGGTATGCTCAAAGTCATGGGCAAGATGGGCATCTCGACGCTACAATCCTACAAAGGTGCCCAAATATTTGAAGCAATCGGACTACAAGATGTCGTGATTGATCGTTGTTTTGTCGGCACTGCCAGTCGTGTCCAAGGTGTTGATTTTGATATTTTAGCGACCGAATCACTCCGACGACACACACTAGGATTCCCGCCTCAACAAGATGTTGACGCACTAGCGCTCCCAAACCCCGGTCAATATCATTGGCGTTCCGCGGGTGAACGCCATGGTTGGGATCCCACAGCGATTTCAGATATCCAACACGCCGCTCGTAACAATGATGCAACTACCTACCAACGATTTGCAGAACATATCAACCATGACGAACGTGTAAGGTGTTCGTTGCGGGGTCTATTGTCCTTTAAGTCAGGTTCTAATGATGGTCCAATCGACATCAATGAAGTCGAACCGGCGGCTGACATCGTAAAACGATTTGTGACGGGAGCTATGAGTTTTGGATCAATTTCCGCCGAATCTCATGAAACATTAGCAATCGCAATGAATCGCCTCGGGGGCAAAAGCAACACCGGTGAAGGTGGCGAAGATCCGGAACGATTCTTACCTCTGGAAAACGGGGATTCAAAACGATCCGCGATTAAACAGGTCGCCTCGGGACGCTTCGGTGTCACCATCTGGTATTTAGCCAACGCTGATGAAATTCAAATTAAAATTTCACAGGGCGCTAAACCTGGTGAAGGTGGAGAATTACCTGGCCGTAAAGTTAATGACACCATTGCGAGGATTCGTTACTCCACTCCTGGTGTCGGACTAATTAGCCCTCCTCCACACCACGATATCTATTCCATCGAAGATCTATCGCAACTGATACACGATTTAAAAAATGCCAACCCAAGTGCGCGTATCAGCGTGAAACTGGTATCCGAAGTTGGCGTGGGCACCGTCGCTGCCGGCGTATCTAAAGCACATGCCGATCATATCCTGATCTCCGGTCACAACGGCGGAACAGGAGCTTCACCCCTTACCAGTATTAAACATGCTGGCTTACCATGGGAATTAGGAATTGCTGAAACACATCAAACTTTGGTCATGAATGATCTGCGTAGTCGTACCGTCTTGCAAACAGATGGGGGACTTAAAACAGGACGGGATGTCGCCATCGCAGCCCTACTAGGAGCCGAAGAATTCGGTTTCTCAACGGCACCCCTGATCACTCTCGGCTGTATTATGATGCGAAAATGCCACCTTAACACCTGCCCCGTTGGTATTGCTACTCAGGACGCGGAACTGCGTGCACGTTTTGCAGGGAAACCAGAACACGTCGTAAATTATTTGTTCATGGTGGCCGAAGAATGCCGTCAATACATGGCCGAAATGGGCTTCAAATCGATACTCGAAATGGTAGGCCGAGTAGACTGCTTGGAAACTCAAACTGCTATCGACCACTGGAAAGCGGATGGCCTCGACCTAACAGCCATTCTCACCCCAGCTAACAAACCGTCACCCGACACGGAAGTCACTTGCACCATCAAACAAGACCATGGACTGGAACATGCCCTAGACAATCAGCTTTTAGAGCTTGCCAAACCGGCCATCCAAAACGGGGAACGTGTTGAATTTGAACTGCCCATCGTCAATACCAACCGCACTGTTGGCACGATCCTCAGCCATCATGTCGTCAAAAGCATTGGGGGCAACCATCTCCCTGAGGACACCATTCAGATACACTTCACTGGGTCGGCTGGGCAAAGTTTCGGCGCATTCTTGGCTCAAGGAATTTCAATGGACATTGAAGGCGATGCGAACGACTATGTTGGTAAAGGACTCTCTGGTGGTCGCATATCGGTTTATCCTCCACGCGAAAGCAGCTTCACGGCCGAAGACAACTTCATCGCTGGCAATGTTTGTCTGTATGGAGCAACGGGCGGCGAAGCATTTTTCAGAGGGCAAGTTGCCGAACGATTCTGCGTCCGTAACAGTGGCGCCAATGCCGTCGTTGAAGGCGTAGGCGATCACTGTTGTGAATACATGACCGGTGGGCGCACTGTTATCCTCGGCCCAACAGGTCGTAATTTTGCCGCAGGTATGTCCGGGGGCGTAGCCTATGTTTGGGATCAAGCCGGTGATTTTAATCTCCGCTGTAATCTTGAACTTGTCGAATTAGAACAAGTCGTCAACGGTGATGATATCGAAGAACTAAAAGAATTAATTGCACGTCATTACAAATTTACAGAATCCGCAGTCGCGGAACAAATTTTAGAAGAATGGGATCAAGTGTTGAGTCAATTCATCAAAGTCATGCCGACCGATTACAAGCGTGTACTTGAAGAACAAAAGGCACAAGCTACGGCTAAAGCCTCGTCATCAACAAATTAAAAATAGCTATTGTGATTCAATAAAAAATATCGCGTTTACAAATAGAAGAGATTAATGGGAAAACCAACTGGATTTAAAGAGTTTCAACGAGCGACGATTCCCTATCGTCTACCGCTGGTACGTATTGATGACTATCAGGAAATTTACACCGCCCCCGATGTGGATCATCTAACCACTCAAGGCGCACGTTGTATGGATTGTGGTGTACCCTTTTGCCAATCAGCTTCCGGATGCCCAATCGACAACCTCATTCCCGAATGGAATGATCTAGTATATCGAGATCGTTGGGAAGATGCGCTGCGACGACTCGAGCAAACCAACAACTTCCCCGAATTCACTGGTCGTGTATGCCCCGCACCTTGCGAAGGTTCTTGTGTGCTGGGGATTACCGACCCACCGGTGACTATTAAAAACATTGAAAGCACCATCGTCAATCGAGGCTTTGAAGAGGGTTGGATTACTGCCCAACCGCCTGAACAACGCACAGGAAAAACGATTGCGATCGTGGGGTCTGGCCCAGCTGGCCTCGCCGCCGCTGATCAACTTAATCAAGCTGGGCACACCGTTACCGTTTTCGAACGAGCAGATCGCATTGGTGGATTACTGATGTACGGCATCCCTAACATGAAGTTAGACAAGCAGGATGTGCTACGTCGCGTACAATTATTACAAGACGAAGGAATTACGTTCAAAACGGGTATCGATGTCGGCAAAGATGTCTCGCCTGAACAACTCGTCAACGATTTCGATGCTTTACTGTTAGCAACCGGTGCCACGCAACCACGCGATCTTTCTATTCCAGGACGTGAGCTAAAGGGAATCTATTTTGCAATGGATTTTCTCACGACCAACACCCAGAGCTTGCTCAATAGCGAACATGCCGACGGTAACTTCATCAATGCCCAAGACAAAAAGGTTGTAGTCATCGGCGGTGGTGACACTGGGACCGACTGTATCGCCACGGCACTGCGACATGGAGCCGCGAGTATTGTAAACTTAGAAATCATCCCACAACCACCTGCAGATCGAGCGGATAATAACCCTTGGCCTCAGTGGCCTAAAATTTATCGAGTTGATTATGGACACGAGGAAGTAGCCGCAAAATGGGGCGAAGACCCACGCGATTATGCCATTGAATCAGTACAATTCAACGACGCTGGCAACGGCAATTTGAAATCCATTACTGTCACTCAGGTTGACTGGTCCAAACCAGTAGAAAATGGACCTCCATTCTCTCGCGTCGCCGGTAGTGAGAAGACGATTGAAGCAGATCTCGTGTTGCTCGCGATGGGTTTCTTGGGTCCTGAGCATTATGTCGTGGAAACGCTGAAAGATAAAATACAACTGGACGCTCGCAGCAACTATCAGGCAACTCACGGAGAGTTCACGACAAGTATTCCTGGTGTCTTTGCCGCTGGGGATTGTCGACGAGGACAGTCGTTAGTCGTCTGGGCGATCAATGAAGGCCGCGGGGCCGCGCGGGCCATCGACCTGCATTTAATGGGCAATACCACTCTTCCGGCACCCGGTATTACCATGGGAAGCCCACTCGAACCCGCCTAAAAGATTGCCGTCGAACCCAGCAGGTTTCGTGACGAGGCGATCTATACAGTTTGTTTTTGAAAAACCCTATCATCTAGGATCTTAACTAAATGGCTTCGCCCATTCGGTATTCTTTATTCACCAATAATATAGCGGCGGTGACTAAACAAACAACATTGATGGTGACCAGAAAGAATAGATCAAGAGACGTATTACTCTCGAGACTAAAGATATTAGGATCACTCAATATGGGTAAATCAAAAATTCTCCAATCCATCCAGCGAACCAGCATGGACCGCAAATAATAGTGAATCGTAATTTTATTAACAACGGCCGGCAAAATCGAAATCACGCCCTCAAAGGCTACCATATAAATGACCGCCATGATCAACGGCCGCTTGTGCATGATCACCCCTAGCATACAAAATAACGAGCAATAGGAAACGCTGCTCAACACGACTAATGCCGCAGTCACACCTACGAGCAATCCAAAATCCGTCTCTAACGCATGCGATGTCAGGGGCATCATTAACATCAAAGCGAACATGCCTGCTGCCATACTACGAGTCACCGCAACAAGGTATTTACCGAACATTAAGGCTACTTTGCCTTGAGATCGCACTGCCACATAGGGCCACGTATTACCCTCTAATTCAATGTGCAGAAATGATGACATCGACATTAAAGCGTTAAGTAAACAAACTGCTCCAGGAATCAACACCACCACCAGCATACCAGCATCTTCAATAGCGACATTGCCAGCACCATCTAATCGTGAGTTTATCAGAAGCTGCAACGCCGAAGGAAATAGAATAATCAACAACCAAATGATTGTTGTTCCAATACCAAAGGATTGTTTTAGTTCGTACCGAAAAACTGCTAATATTTTACCAATCATCTACTCGTCGCTCCTTTCACATTTAATTGCAATGGCTAGGCTTCCCCTCGATGTATCCGCATCAGCATTTCAAACACAGAATCCAGTGAATCGTCTTCACTGTGTAACTCCGTTACCTCAATTCCGTTATCCAATATCATCGCTGCAAAGTTCTGGCCAAACAAAACGGAGTCAAAAGTCGTAACCTCCAACCCTCCACTGTCATCATGGAACGAAATCGAATCCACGGTACCCGATGCTTGCAAGGCAATCGCTAAATCCGTCGCGCGTTCTGTACGAATCCACACCTTACGTGGTAGATCTGACAACATCGATTGAATTTCTCTCACATTTCCGTCCGCCAGTAATCTGCCATTCATCATCAATAAGAAATTCTCACAAATTGTTTCAACTTCATGCAGAATATGACTCGATACGATGAGCCCTCGACCCTGTTCAACCCAGTTGGTTAGCATGCTCGTCAGTTCGTATCGTGCAATGGGATCTAATCCAGCAAACGGTTCATCCAATAGCAGTAATTCCGGCTCATGGGCAATCGCCTGAGCAACCTTACAACGCTGTTTCATCCCTCGTGAATATTGGTCTATTCCCCGCACACGATCCGCTCGTGACAACCCAACCCGATCCAAGGCTGCATGTGCCATGTCCAAGGCAATAACGCGTCGATAGCCCAGCATTTCCGTGTACAGTGTTACCCATTCGAGTCCGCTGCGTTTCGTCTGCAAGATATCTAGAGCACTGCAAAAGCCAATTTTCTCAAGCAACCTGTCGTTTTTCCATGGCATTTCACCGGCGACATGCAGAGCCCCCACCGTCGGTTTCAACTGACCCGTCATCAGATTGAGGAGCGTCGTTTTTCCTGAACCAATAGGACCTAATAACCCGTAGGAACCCTGTCCGACATCAACAGAGAAGTCATTCACGCCGACAACAATGCCATAAAGCTTTGTGAGTCTATCTGCCGTAAACATGATACCTTGTTTCCTGTAGTTTCCTGATACTTATGACTGTTTGCTAAGGGGCCTGTTAATTTTCAATATTTCCTAACAATGGCTGATTAAACTCGAATGGGTGCTACGATGCGGCGGCGCAAAATTATCAAACAAATTACGCAAACCAAACTAACCAATACAAAGGCTAAACCGATACTACCTGTTTCCTGATCCATTCCAAACACCCATGACTGTAGATTCTCAAGTGTTTGCAGAGGAGACAACCATGACCAATTCCCTTCTAATCCCGATTCAACGAACCCAACAAAGCTAGGTTGATCCGAGTCCACATTATTATTCATACGCACAACGCCTTCCACAACGGTCATTATGCCATAAGCGATCGAGCCCATTATCCAAACTGCAAACCAACCAAAACTAGCGAAAATACTTTCACGTGTCAGCGAAGACAAAGTTAATGCGAATAAAGTTGTCGGAACACACAAGACTACACTGGCAAGAATGATACGTACCGGCAAATCCCAAGTGACCAACAAGACGGACATACTCGGTGACAACGCAACTCCCATGCAATACAGCATCAAAGCCGGCAACGTTGTTAAACCTATTAGAAAAACCCATACAATCGCACATTTTCCTAATAGATACTGCCACGGTTTAATGGGCCGCGAATAATACAACAGAAACGCGCGGTTTTTCATATCGCGGCTAATTAATTTAGGCGCCACCATCCCAATGACAATGACGACTGAAAATGCTTGAGGAACAATGAAAAAAGTAAATAATATCTGAGCCCATATTGTCGGTCGTAAATACTCAACAAGTTCACGAAACTCGATCACTCCACTATTATCGAAATCATATTGCAGCAAATCCTTTGCCACCTCTTGAGACCGTATTAACTTATGTTTGGATTGCTTAAACAACATTGGAGGTCCTTGACCAGATTGCCCTCGGCGGCGACCTCCAATGCCTCCCATCATGCGATCCGTCGTCTGGCCAAACATCATATTGAGCATTTCCGGCGACATGTTAGCAACAAACTTCAAATCTTCTATATCAAAACTTATATCCCCAGCAAGAATACCACCTGAACCAACGATATTCCCTTGTTCTACCGATTCTTCCTCTACGTCCATTCCCATCGAGCCTAAGACGCCTTGGGTCAGTTGTGTGGCTACAGTATCAAACTGTTTTTTGATCGACGTGATCATCACAATGTTGGAAATTTCCGGACGTTGCATGATGATAATACTGACAATCGGACGCCCTAAGTTCATCGGAAACTCATCCGAATCAACATCTTGAATCGACTGCTCCAAGATAAATAAGGCTGCTCCCATCACTAAGATCGGAAGCCATGCGAGAAGAAAAATACGCCGGAGCCAATTACTACGCCAGGCAACACGAACACCAAAATTTGTAATCGTCGTCCACTGGTGCCTACCAATTTTCGGAATCAATTTCCATCTGCGATATCCAAGGTTATTAACGCCCATTTGTTGCCTCCTGGACCACCTGCATAAACACTTGCTCCATACTAACCTTGGCGGGTACCACACTCTGTAAACTAACCTGTGCAGATTTTGCACATTCCCAAATCAACCGATCGCCGCGGGCATCGATATTGGATATCGTAATCACGTTTTGGTTTCCTAACACCGCTGTTGCCCCACACTGAACAACTTCCTCCATAAACGGTTGCGGATCTCCCAAAACACGTACTTGAAAGGATGGCGCCGCCGGTTTCCGCAGCTTTTCGACTGTCTGCACCAGAGGTAATCGACCAGCAACCATCACGGCCGCATATTCACAAATGTCTTGTACATCTTTTAATATATGAGTGCAGATCATAACTGACATTGAAGATTCAACACCTAGCAGTTTAATCCGGTTAAGCATCGCCGTCCGTTCTTCGGGATCAAGTCCGCTGGTCGGTTCATCTAAAATTAGCAATTTAGGCGAATGTACGATCGCTTGAGCAAACTTCAACTTCTGTCGCATACCGGTCGAATACGTTTCGACCTGTCGGTAGCGTTCTTGACCTGTACCACAAAAATCCAATACCTCGTGGGCACGCTGTAACGAACGTAATTTCGGATAACCGGTAAGCTGGGCCGCAAATTGAACCATTTCAACACCGGCAATCCCCTCGATAAAACAATCATCCTCAGGCATATAGCCTACTTGCGAACGAATCTCTTGAAAATTTTCCGCAACGACTCGGCGGCCTAGAATCGCCCCATCACCAGCTGTCAGCTTTACCAAACCTAACAAGGCTTTAATCAATGTACTTTTACCCGCGCCATTAGGACCTAATAAACCAATAATTCCCGGAGGAATTTCGACCGAAACATCATCTAACGCAAGAAAACCGCCATAGCGTTTCGTGACATTTTGTAAGGATATTATTGATTCCATGCAGCAGCCGCTCAGTAGTTACTTTTAATTAGTACAAGCAATTCGATATATAACGAAGTTACCATGATTCCCAAGAAAATAAGCCGTCAATGCCGACAAGTTAAATGGATTCTGGCGGTTTTCTCTTACCACGAATAAACGCCCATGTCGATGAGATCAACAACAACACAACAATTGCTATGGTAAGTACTATCGACGTTTGCGAACCGCTCTGAATAGCCACAAATAACCCTGCAATCGCTGGAAACAGTAATGCGGATGCAATTGCAAAAAGCACAATAAATACCCGCTCCGATTCGCCTTCAATTTCAATTTCCTTATTGAGCTTTTCAATTTCACTCAAGCGAGTAATCACCGTCTCTCTATTGGGAGCGGACTTTTGTTCACTTAATTTAGTCCGTACCGAAACAGTAACATCACGATTACATTTTGGACATCGACACGGTACTTCCAAAATAGGCGCTGCACAATACGGACAAACGGTCTTGGCAACTTCAACTTCTAACGCCTCAAACAATCCACCGACAGCCGATGCATTGACCCATTGAGCGTCGTCTTTGCGAATGCGTGTTTCGGGTTCAATCACACCTTGTTCAACAAGTTGCAATAAATCAAAATTTGATATTGGACCTATTTCGTCCTTACCAAGCTGATAAAACCAGTTTGCCATTATCTTATCTATATGCTCTACGCCACAGTTATTTTCCTGAACGACGATTGTCGCTCATGAATACTATCTTTGTAAAGTGCTGTGCATTCAGACACTATACAATTAGTTGCTTTTTACCGATCATTTGAGTTTGTTCGGAGTAATTAATTGGGGATGTGTCACCCAAGTGTCAAATAAAACAAGCCAATTCATTTGCAAGTTTTTGTATTCGTGTTAACAAAAAAGACAAATACGTGCCACAAACACTTTTATATGGCGATCTCAATAACGCAACAACCATGTGAAGTTGGCACCAACAACGAACGGAATCTTTTGGGAGGCCTCGTTTTACTATGAAAACCAATTGCCAACAGATGCAACCATGTTCGCTAACAGAATCATTTTGTGAAAAAATTTCAAACCATTTAAAATATGTCGCTCGTAAACGATTACATACACTAGTGCGCCCTCACCTCGACTCCATTGACGTAACTCAAATGGTATGGAAATCCTTCCTGCAACATGATCAAACTCGTTTCACCAACTGGAACAGAAAACGGTTGCGTGGATACCTGGAACAAGTGCTGGATAACAAACTAAAAGAAATCCATCGTCGATATCTGTCCTATCAAATTCGCAACGTACGGCGCAACGAGAAGGAATCGGCAGAAATACTTGAAAGCCACCCAAACCCTAAAGAACGGTCAAAACATCCGTTAACTGATGCCGATAATTGGCGACGGATGTGCGCCGCGCTGACCCACATCGAACGCCGCGTATTACTATTGCGCCTCCAAGGGCAAAAATTAAGTCAGATATCAGACGAACTGAAAATACATACACGCTCGGTCCAAAAAGTCATGCTGCGAGTACGCAAGAAATTTGTTGAAACGAGCGAGGATTAGTAGAATGGGTACGGCTGTAATACTGTATTATTCTCTCATCTAGTTCTGATCTATAGGGCGATACCACAATTTATGAAAATTCACTTCTTAGGTGCTAATCAACAAGTCACCGGTTCATGTTACTGTGTTGAAGTTGCAGGACATCGTTTGCTCGTTGATTGCGGGTTATACCAAGAACGTCCATACGTAAAACGTAACTGGGAAGATCTGCCTGTCGCACCCAAAACAATCGATGCGATGGTACTTACACATGTGCATATCGATCACATTGGACTGCTACCACGACGAGTTGCTGAAGGACTCAACGTCCCAATCTATATGACCCAACCTTCTGCTTCATTAGCCGAAATCATGCTCCGTGACTCCGCTCGGATTCAAGAAGAAGACGTTGCTCAAAAACGAAAACGTCATAAAAGAAACAACCATAAATCGCCCCATGAAGTAAAACCTTTATACACTGAGGAAGATGTCGAGCGTACGTTACCGATGATCCGCGGTGTTAACTATAACAAGACGACCTCCCTATGTGACGGCGTCTTTCAAGTCACCTTCAAAGAAGCCGGACATATTCTTGGTTCGGCCATACTTGAAATCGTCGTCCGCGAAAACAATCAAACGCAAACCATTGTATTCTCAGGTGATATTGGGCAATGTGACAAACCTATTATCCGAGATCCTGCCACATTGGAACACGCGGACTTCGTGATAATGGAATCTACCTATGGTGATCGCAATCATGCCTCGCATGGTGACGGCGAACAACAACTAGGGGATATCATTAAACAGACGCTGTTGCGCGGTGGGAATGTAGTAATTCCAACATTCGCCGTCGAACGTTCCCAAGAATTAATTTATTATTTAAGTCGCCTCGTCCAATCGGGAAGCATCCCTCAGGTTCCCGTGTTTCTCGATAGCCCCATGGCGGTGGACGTAACGCGAGTATTTCAGCAGCATCGCGATTGTTTTGATCAAGATGCTTGGAACATGATCATCGAAGGCAAATCAATCTTAGATTTCCCGGGAATGCATCTTTGTCGATCTCGAGAAGAATCCATGCAAATTAACGCATTTAAGGAACCTTGCGTCATTATGTCGACCTCAGGAATGTGTACTGCAGGGCGTATCAAATTTCATTTGCGCAAAAATATATCCAATGAAAAATCCACTATTGTTTTTGTTGGATACCAAGCCCATGGCACCCTCGGTCGTCATATTTCCCAAGGTGACGAGTCTGTGAGAATCCATGGTCGCCATTATGATGTAAAGGCTGAAGTCGTCCGTCTTTCAGGTTTTTCCGGTCATACAGATCAAAATGGCTTACTCGACTGGATTAGCCACTTTGGTGACAGTCCACAACAAGTCTTTCTGACCCATGGTGATTTAGACGCTGCAGAGACTCTTTCTAAACTAATCACAGAACAATGCGGTCTCAGCGTGACCATACCCGAATTCCACCAAACCGTCGACTTGAATACATATTCATCGCCCTAGGTCATTCAATTTAGACTAATGCTTTATCTCAATTATGCTATAATTGAATTCAGCCCAGTCAATCTTCCTCCGCAATATTCCCACCCCAGACCTATGAACCGACTACACATATCTCGATTTTTCGCTGTCAGCTGGAGGTATTCTCTAGCAC
>Ga0315316_10001376_pt1 | contig 16938 bp, 10 predicted proteins | sample M160m3416metaG_FD_203702 | JGI IMG/M metagenome (GOLD analysis project Ga0315316, IMG submission 203702) | Ammonia-oxidizing marine archaeal communities from Monterey Bay, California, United States - M1 60m 3416 | ecosystem: Environmental > Aquatic > Marine > Intertidal zone | place: USA... | reverse complement strand
ATTGCCGTCTCGGACATCCGCCAGGCGCCGAAAAACCGCAGCATGCAAATGGATCAGATCTCACTCGTGGAGGTGTTTGCCTCAGGGCTGAAGGAACGCGCAGGATTCTTCGTGGACAACCTTCGTCTGGAATAATCACCACCGCGACAGGAATCGCGTGTTCAATGGCAGTGTCCTGTCGGTGTCCGTCCCAACGGCTTACAGCGTTGCACGCTGGCTGGTGGACAGGATAAACGTCTTTCTCCTGCTAATGTGGGTTTCCCACCAGCCCCATGACCACAGATTTCTGAAAACTATTCTTGAATGTCAGTTGGCGGTCGAATCGCACGGAACGCATTCTCTGAGCTGGTTCGACAGGATGCATGCATTGAATGGAATTCCAACTTTGTCCTGAGCAGCGGGAAAGTGGTCCCCACCAAAACGTCTGCTGCCACAAGTTCAGTCACCGACGAATAAAGGGAGAAATCACCGCTCCGATCAGGCATGCTGCGGCAACCACGGCAAAGATCAGCTCTGTCTGGTCGTGTGTCTCAATCATCAAGCCAATCAGTGGCTCACCCAGGCCTGCAAATGCGTAAGCGAACGTATTCATTATGCCGGTTCCGGTGCCGGCCCGCTCCTTTCCCAGCAGATCAGGACACAGTGCCCAGAAAGCCGATTGTGGACCGTACGCAAAAAAACCTGTTAAGAACAGCATCGGGACACTCAATACATGATCCTGAGGCAGCAGGAACATGATCAGAGAACAGCCGGCGGCCAGCAGCATGAACAGTCCAATCACGCGTGAGCGATTCGAGCGAAAGAAGCGATCAGACAACCAGCCATTTGTCATTGCACCCAAAGCCATACCGATGGGCAGAGCAATGCTCACCCACCTTGTTTCGGAGTTCTTCCAGTCCTCTCCCAGAAAATGTACGGGCACCCAGATCAGCAGACCGTAACGTGCCAGATTCTGAAAGCCGATTGACACGCTGGCAATCAGGAACGCACGATTCGAAAGAACGTAACGGTATCGATCCCACGACGATTCGACCGCCCCAACTTCAGCATTGGGATGGCTGTGATTCGGTGTCTCGCCGTCCTTGTCTGAACGCAGCGACGAAAATCCCATGTCTTCCGGTCGATCGCGGGCCAGAAAATAATAGCTGACGCCGCCGAGCAGAAGCAGCAGCACGGGCAGGCGAAAGATCCACCGCCAGCCCAAATCCAGTTCCAGGATCAGCGTTGATGTTGCAAAAGCCAGGACCGACGCCATACCGGCCGCAAACACGTATGCTCCGTACACTTTTCCACGATTTCTATGGGGCCACCAGTTCGACAGCACGCGACTGCCCGGAGCCCAGCCCATTGATTGCGCATAACCGTTAGCTGCCCACGGAAAGCCAAGCCCCGCCCAGTTCGTGCCGATGCTGACAATCCAGTTGAGGATGCAGGACAGGATTGCCCCGAGGCTCATCAGGCAACGTCCACCGAATCTGTCACCGAGGTTACCGTTAACCGTCTGACCCAGCGCATAAGTCCACAGCATGGCTGCGCTGATCCAGCCCAGTGTTACTTTGGACAGCCCCAGTTCCTCCTGAATTCCTGGAATGGCAAACCCAAAAGTCTGTCGGCCGGTATAGTAAAACAGGTAGCAGAACATGGTCGCCAGCAGCATACGCCATTGGGCTGTACGAAACTGATTTGTTTCGTGGCCCGGCGCAGTGTTGCTGACTGAATGCTGATCAATCATGGAAGTGCCGACTACAGACGAACTGTCACCGGTGTCTTGTGGTTGTTGATCGAAAATCACAGTTCATGTACCGCCGTGTTGATTTAAAATCACAATACGTGTACACCCTACTCTTTGTTCATGCTGCGTACAATCTGTGGGTTGAATCTCCGGATGCCCGTTGCTGACAGGCAGTGAGGCGGCCGACTGCCAAATCTCCATTGCACGGATCACAAGCCGCAACCAATTCCACAATGGAACAGGCATCTTGAAAATGAGCCAGGTCGATCCGTATGTCGTTCATCTGCAGGACGGCGCACTGGCGGAAGTCGGGGCGATTATTGGTCGATTTTCTGCCAGCCGTTTGTATTTTGTTGTCGATGAATCTGCTTATGCTGCGTCAGGTGCAGCGACCGTGCTGGAGCCATGTTTTCAGGATCGAGCTGTTACCCGATTTACAGGATTCGATCTGAACCCCAAGCTTCATGACATTGAGCGAGGTATCGAGCAGTTTCGTGATGCCGATCCGGAACTGGTCATCGCACTGGGGGGGGGGACGGCGATTGATCTGGGCAAGCTTATTGGAACGCTGTCCTGTCAGGACGAATCGGCGCGCGACATTATTGTGGGCAAGTCCGCAATTCATCGCAGCGGCCCGCCGCTGATTGCCGCACCGACCACTGCCGGCACCGGAAGTGAGGCGACACATTTTGCTGTCGCCTATGTTGATGGAGAAAAATATTCGGTGGCAGATGACGTGCTGCTGCCTGACTATGCAATCGTCGACTCGACACTCACTCACAGTCTGCCCGCCGGCGTTACAGCGTCGACCGGACTGGATGCTTTCTGTCAGGCGATCGAATCGATCTGGGCGGTCGGTGCCACAGACGAATCTATAGAATACGCGATTCAGTCGGCGCGACTTTCAATCAGCTCGCTGGTGGATGCGATACACGCTCCAACGGCACGTATTCGCCAGAACATGTGTCGAGCATCTCATCTGGCCGGGAAGGCAATCAATATTAGTAAGACGACCGCTTCTCACGCTCTTTCATATTTTATTACGTCGGAATACGGTGTTCCTCACGGTATTGCAGTCGCCGTAACGCTTAGTTCGATGCTGGCTTACAACGCGCAAGTTGCGGAACTCGACTGTGCGGATCCCCGTGGTCCTGAACATGTTCTCAGACGAATCGGACTCATCGTCGAGCTGCTGGGCGTCGATAGTGTTGCAGCCGCCTGCCGCAGGATTGAGAAACTGATTTCCGCCACTGGCTGTCCGAACTCGCTGGCGCTGGTGGGAATCAGGACCGATGCCAGTCTTCAGCGGCTGGTGTCCCGCGTGGATGCCCGTCGCCTGTCCAATAATCCGCGGCGTGCCACGTCGGATTCTTTGCTCAGCTTGCTCACGAAAAACTGTGTACCGGGGAAGCCGGGAGCAAGTTGACCCTGACCTGCGGATACTCTGTCCTCCAGAGTATCAACGTCACCCTTCTCTGACTGATAAAGGACCTGTGATCTTGGTGGACTCCAACAACCCTTCCCTGCTGCAGAATCATGTCGATGGCCGCTGGGTCACACCGGCTGCCGAAGATTCTCTCGACGTGCAGAATCCGAGTGACGGGCGGATACTTGCCAGGGTGCCGTTGTCCGGCGCAGCGGACGTCGATCATGCAGTGGCGGCGGCACGCACTGCATTTGGAGAATGGAGCCGGACGCCCGTGGCCGAGCGCTGCAGTCATATGCGGATGCTGGCTCAATTGATGCGAGAAAACTTCGAAGATCTCGCCCGACAGATCACCGAAGAAATGGGCAAGAGTCTGCCTGACGCTCGTGCGGAGATGAAGCGAGCGATCGAAAACGTGGATGTTGCGTGCGGTATGCCGACTTTGATGCAGGGCGAAAACGTCACCAACTGTGCGGCCGACATCGATGGTGAAGTTCTTCGCCTGCCGATCGGTGTGTTCGGTATGATTGCTCCTTTCAATTTTCCCGCGATGGTGCCGTTCTGGTTTCTGCCCTATGCCGTTGCTTCCGGGAACACTTTCGTGCTGAAATGCTCTGAGCAGGTCCCGCTGACGATGCAGGCTCATTTCAGACTGATCGAAAGATGCGGCTTCCCGCCAGGCGTTATCAATCTCGTCAATGGCGATAAGATTGCCAGCCAGGCGTTGGTGGAACATGCGGATGTCGATGGGATCTCGTTTGTGGGATCGTCGCCCGTCGCACGGAAGATTGCAGAAGCCTGCGCACGAACGGGCAAACGCTGCCAGGCACTGGGATCGGCCAAAAACTACTTGGTTGTCATGCCGGACGCAAAACTGGATCGTGTTGTTCAGAACATGCTGACCAGCTGTCTGGGCTGTGCCGGGCAGCGCTGCATGGCCGCATCCGTGATCGCCTGCGTGGGGGATCAGACATACCGACAGGTGTGCGATCAGTTCACCGCTGTGGCAAAGTCCGTGAACGTCGGTAATCCGCTGGACGACCACTTTATGGATGATGCGCAGGCCATTGGCCCTGTCATCAGTGATGACGCGAAACGGCGGATTCAGAGTCTGATTCAGGTGGGTATCGAAGAAGGTGCGACGCTGTTGCTGGATGGTCGCGGCATACAAATCTCAGGTTGCGAAGACGGACATTTCATAGGTCCGACAGTTCTGGCCGATGTGCAGCCTGGGTCGACGCTGGAGCGGACGGAGATCTTCGGGCCCGTCGTGATCATTTTGAAATTTGACTCTCTCGACGGTGCCATCACGGCCATCAATCAGCATGAGTACGGCAACGGTGCTTCCATCTACACGCAGAATGGTTACTGGGCACGGCGGTTCAAAACGGAAACGCTGGCCGGAATGATCGGCGTCAACGTCGGCATTCCGGCTCCGGTCGCCTATCTGCCATTCGGCGGAATGAGAGGCAGCATCTTTGCTGACATTAAGGGGCAGAGCAAAGAAGTCGTCCGCTTTTTTACCGAGAGCAAGATCGTTACCGAGCGCTATTGGCCGGAAGAGGACCCAATACCCGCTGAATAACCCGTAGACGCTGGTCCGTACTCGAATCCGGCGTTGCTCAGAAATTTGCGGCTGACGTTATGCCGTTCATGTCACCAATCCAGTTTTTCGGAGAGTTCTTCCGAATGTCAGATTACCGAGGACAGGTCAAAGGACTCGTGCTGGACTGGTCAGGTACCACCGCCGATGCGTACGTCATTGCTCCGGCCGTTGTGTTTGCTGAAGTCTTCCGAAATCAGGGCGTTGAAATTTCGATGAACGAAGCGCGTGGCCCGATGGGACTGCGCAAGGACCTGCACATTGAACAATTGACGCTGGATCCCGTCATTCGGGAACGGTGGCAGGCCGTTCACGGCAGGTATCCCGATCAAAGCGACGTAGACAGGATGTTTGGCGACTTCGTCTCTGCACAGGTTGCCTGTCTGCCGCAATACACGGACTTGCTGCCCGAGGTTGCCGAAGTCACTCAGCGGATGCAGCAGCAGGGTATCAGGATCGGTGTCTCGACCGGCTTCACGCGGGTGATGGTGGACGTACTGCTAGAAGCGGCGATCAAACAGGGATTCACCCCCGATGCGACTGTGGCCGGCGATGAAGTCCTGAACGGGGCCCGTCCGAAACTACTTATGGTGTACAGGAACCTTGACCTGCTGGAGATCTGGCCGATTGAATCGGTGGTCAAAGTGGACGACACTGTGGGTGGCGTTGGCGAAGGCCTTAACGCAGACTGCTGGGCGGTAGGCGTGTCGCGCTACAGCAACTACATGCTTATCAATTCGCTGGAAGAGTCAGCCAGCCTCTCTGAAGACGAAATTCAGCGTCGAGTTTCAATCAGCAGCCAGAAGCTGCGCGAAGCTGGTGCGCACTACGTCATCGAGTCCATCGCCGACATCGAAGGATATCCATGCCCGACTGGCTTGTGGCGAAAGGCCCTGATACACCTGACGGCAGCTGTATGGACGCCTTGCCTTGGGTGTTGATGAAGACTCGACAGCATTCCCCGTATGTGTAGCTATAATGAAGGGGGCTGCTTCAATTTCTCAATCTCGTGTTATCTCCAATGCCGCCGCAAATCGAACTCTTCTGCGTGGGGTTTGCCGCCGTCATCGATACGGTGCTGCTGCTGGTTGTGCTGGAACGGGTTAACCGTCCACTGACAGCAATCTGGCTGAAGTGGGCGTTACTCGGAGCCACGTCGTGGCATCTGGGCAGTTTCCTTCACGCTCTGCTGCGTGAAACCAGGGGGACAACTGCGGCGTGGCTTGATACCACATGCATGACGACCATGGCCGGCGGCCTGTTGCTGCTCAGCTGTGCGATCCTTCACGCTGGACTTCGTATCCAGCGAACAGGAGCCATCGCCCACCCCCCCCCGAATCGTCGCTATCTGCTGACCTATATTCCCGTGCTGTTTATCGTGGCGGTGTCTACGGAAATCGGGCGATCAGGCAGCCGCGACTTCATGATTGCGACCAGCAGGTTCCAGTCACCGTATCTTATCTGGCAGGTCTTCGCCAATCTGCTGACCGCCGGCCTGTTCGTGCGCGGCCGTCACAAGCTGGGCGAATCTTTTGCCGCGGCGCGATTCCTGGTAAATTTTTCTGTAGGTCTTGTGGCTGTCACATTGCTGACGATCTGGTACACCGCGACGTCATCAGTGGCCACATATGAGCCAGTGCTTCGTCTTGTTACGAATCTTTCACCACTGGCACCGACACTTGTGTTTGCGTGGTACATCTTTCGTCGCCGACTGTTGCCGCTGGTGTTCGAACGCACTCTTGTCTACGGGGCCATTTTACTGTCCGTGTTTTACCTGCACCGGCTGACGATTTCGCCGTTGATGAGTCGTTTCAGCGAAGAGTTTCAATTTGACTTTGTCGTCGTGGAGGGCTTGTTGCTGGTGGCGATGGTGCTGGCCTATCAGCCATTGCGTCAGCGAGTTCGCGAAGGGCTCAGCTATCTTGTCGGTGGTGACGTCGTGGTGGCTCGGGACGCCACAAGGCAGTTATCCGTCGAACTTTCCCGCAGAGCGACGGAAGACGTGGGGGTTGTTGCTGAATGGTTTACGCACGGAATTTGCGACGCCTTGAGGTTGCGTGGCTCATGCCTGAAGCTCGAGGAGCCGCTCAGCCGGATTGTTTCAGCGACGAATGCTCCGGCCGAACCGGCATTCTCAAACGATGCGATTGCGAACGCTGCAGAGGTCCTGGCCGGTACAGAATTTGACCGCTGGGTCGACAGTTCCCGGTGTACGAATCGACGACAGTTGGCAATGCTGCGAGACCTTGACCTGATCGCCGCGTTTCGGATCGAATACCAGGATATTCATGGGTTCTTGCTGCTGGGGACACCAGTCAGTGGTGATCGCCTTCAGGATGAGCAGTTGAACGCCACGGGCATGCTGGTGGATCAGTTCGCTGCCACGATTCACAACCGACAGCTCGAAGACGCTCGGCAGTCCGCTGAGCGTCGCGCGGTCCAGCAGGAGAAACTGTCGGTGCTGGGACTGCTGTCCGGATCGCTGGCCCACGAGATTCGAAACCCCCTGTCTTCCATGCGGACCATCGCAACACTGCTGCAGGAAGATATGGGTGGAGACGGCGAACATTCGAAAGATGTGGAACTGATCGTTGCCGAAATCGATCGGTTGACGGCAACGACGCAGCGACTGCTTGACTTTTCGCGGCCTGCCGATGCGACACACGTTGGTGTTGCTCCCGATCGCGTCATTGACCGGTTGCTTCACATTCTCATACACCTGGCTCGACAACGCGGCGTGCAGGTCAGCACGGAACTGCATCTTGGAGAAACCGTCGTGGCTGCCACTGATGCGACACTCAGTGAGATTCTGTTCAACCTGATCAAGAACGCCATCGAAGCGGCCGCACAGGGGAAGAATTCGCACGTTCTGATTACTACAGAACTCAGAGGCGCGGCAGTAGTATTCGCGGTTCGCGACAGTGGTGGCGGAGTGGAACCGGAAATACAGGACCGGATTTTTCTGCCCTTCGTGACAGGCAAGCCGGGCGGCACCGGATTGGGCCTGTATCTTGTGGGCGAACGCGTACGACAGCTCAACGGTAAGGTCACGTGCACCAGCGATTCGTCAGGAACGGTGTTTGAGGTTATGCTGCCGCTATGAAGATTCTCATTGTCGACGATGAACCGGCCGCCCGGTATGGCATGGCCAAGGCTCTGAAGAGCGACGGTCGATTGCTGCTGGAAGCCGGTGATGGTGCCGAGGCCCTGACTCAGGTCAGACAGCAGTATCCCGACCTGGTCTTCCTGGACCTCAACATGCCCGACCGGGACGGACTGTTCGTGCTGAAAGAACTGCAGCGGGATGCGTCTGTGGCCATCCCCGAAATTATTGTGGTGACAGCGAATGATGGAGTCGATGTCGCCGTTGAGTGCATTCGGTGCGGCGCGACGGACTTTATCACGAAGCCGTATGATATTGAACACATCCGGTCCATCGCCACACGCACCGAGGCACGAGTAAAACTACAGAATCGCGTTACTGAACTGGAAACAAACGACAGGCCGGCACGTTTCGGAGCGCTGCTGGGTGGCAGTGGTGTGATGCAGCAGCTGTTCCGCAGTGTCGATAAGGCCGCTGCAACATCGCTGCCTGTGGTGATCCGCGGTGAAAGCGGCACTGGCAAAGAACTGATCGCGCGAGAACTTCATCAACGCGGTGACCGAGCGGACAGACCGTTTGTGGCGGTTAATACTGCGGCGATCGCAGAATCGCTTGTGGAAAGTGAACTGTTTGGACACATCAAAGGCGCTTTTACGGGAGCCGACCGAAATCGCACTGGTGTGTTTCGTCAGGCAGACGGAGGAACCCTGTTTCTGGACGAGATCGGAGACATGCCGGCCACCGTGCAAACGCGTTTGCTGAGAGTTCTGCAGGAAGGCATTGTGCAGCCGATCGGCACAGAAGAGTGTATTAAGGTGGACGTGCGAATTGTCAGTGCCACACATCAGGACCTGGATCAGGCCGTGACAGACAGAGCATTTCGCCAGGATCTGTTTTTTCGTCTGAAGGGCATCGAGCTGTTCATTCCGCCGCTGCGCAACAGACACGAAGATATTCTGCTGCTGGCGAAGGAGTTTCTGGCCGCGAATGCCGGTTCTGCCGATGTGGTCCTGTCGCATGAAACCGTGGCGGCGATGTTACAGCATACGTGGCCCGGCAACGTGCGTGAGTTACAGCAGATGGTCAGCGCAGCAGCTGCATTATGCGAGGGCGATGTGATTCATCCTGCAGATGTGGGACTTGCCCCGACACGGTTGAACGCAGATGACACGGCCTTTGAGCGTTATCTCGACCTGCCGCTCACGGAAGCTCGCCACCAGCTGGTGGAAACGTTTGAACGTCTGATGATTGAACGCTCGCTGCAAATGGAGTCTGGCAACGTGAGCGCGGCTGCACGGCGTCTGGGTATACATCGACAGAGTCTGCAGCAGAAGATGAAGCAGATGGGAATCAGACCGTCGTAGCCCCCCATGACGTTACCTGAATCTTCCTGTCTTCAGATACTCAGCAACGCGACTTAGCATGTTATCGTCGAAGAATCGTTTGCCGCCATGTGCTCCGCCGTGTATGACCTCGAATTCCACGGGCAGGCCCAGCTGTTTGTACCTGCCATGCAGCTCGTGTGCCTGATTGATGGGCATTTGAGGGTCTTGATCGCCGTGGACCAGCAACAGCGGCGGGTCCGATGCGTCAACGTGAGTCACCGGGCTGGCCAGTTTCGCAAGATCCGGCTGCTCCGCCGGTTGTCCGCCCAGTAGCAGTTGCAGCGCTGGGACACGCACGCTGAGTCCGTGCGGTGTCGACTGTGCCAGAATCGTCTGCAGATTTGATGCGCCGTAGAAGGACACAACACTCTGCACGTTCGACGAAGATCGTGGATTATCGCCCACAGATCCTTCCAGGGCCCCCACACCGTTACTGACTCCCACCAGTGCCGCCAGGTGTCCTCCGGCGGACGATCCCGCGATGATAAATCGATCGGGATCGAAGCCCCAGGTTGGTGCGTTTGCCCGCAGGAACCGAATGGCTGCCTTGATGTCGTGAATCTGAGCTGGAAATTCTGCGACGGGACTCAAACGATAATCAATGCTGGCGATCGCGAAACCACGATTCAACAGGCCCGTTACCGGCACCCGGTCCTTTGATCCCGCGCGCCACGCACCGCCGTGGATCCAGATCACCACAGGACGCTTCCCTTCCGACTGCGGCCGATAGACATCCAAACGCAATTGCTGGTCACCAACCGTCGCGTAAACGACGTCGCGGTCTGAGGGGTCAACAGGGAACGCACCCTGAGGACTCAGGATTGGCATGGCGATAACCATCAGAATCAGCAGGTGGCTTCGCATTACGGTATTATCTTTCAGTGAACTTGCCGCTTCGGCCGGATCCGTCATTGAATGTTGACGAGCTGAACAAAGGCGGTCCTGCACATCATGCACCATGAAATCTTACCAGGGATCGTGTTGTAGAAATACTCTCGCGCCGTCGACGCCCCAACGTGAGTGGGGGTACGGATCGTGGTTTTCTGTCGCAGGATCTGACCAGTATCCTGTCGGGTGGATTCAGGGGGCATGGGCAATGGTCGCGGGTTGAGCAACTTAACAACCGCCGACGACAGGCCCGCGCAGTCCGAAATTATGGTGAGTTTTCAGTCTGCGCGTGCAAATGGCATCTGATCAGGGAATAATCCACGTGTAGCCGACGCATGTCTGAGACGTCGGAACGCCGTTGCCTGCATGACGTACAGTCCCTCCCTCCGTTCCTGCCCGCCTTCGAGATCTGCCAATGTTATCAACGCAATCACGAGCGCATTTCGCGCTGTCGGTGATGTTGTGTCTCGTTGTGGCCTGTGCCGGACAGGTCCGTGCTCAACCCGGATCTGTGGAAGTTGCGCGTGTCATTGAGCGTGAATTGAATGTGGGGCACCGCGTTGTTGGCTCCGTGATGCCAATTCAAAGCAGCACCGTCGGTACGGCTGTGAACGGTCGGGTCGAGAATTTTCTGGTGGATGTCGGAGATGCTGTCAGGAAAGGAGATGTGCTGGCGGAACTGCGTACGGGTACTCTGGAGATCGAACTCAAGGCGGCAAGGGCGGAGCTGACCCTGAGGCAGGAAGAACTTCAGGAGCTCAGGAACGGCTCGCGGCCGGAAGAAATCTCAGAAGCCAGGGCGCGGATGCTGGCGGCCAAGGCAATTCGTCAGAATGAATCATCCAACCTGACGCGACTTGAGCAGCTGGTCAAGCGTCAGGCCATCAATCCGACCGACCTGGACGATGCCAGGGCGCGCGCTGAATCGACCAGCCAGATTCTGATTGCTCTGCAGGCGGCCCTGAGTCGTATCGAATCCGGTCCACGGGCCGAACAGATTGCTCAGGCCCACGCGCGAGTGGCCCTGCAGGAAGCTCAGGTGGAACTGATTGAGGACCGTATTCTGAAGTATACGGTTCGTTCTCCATTCGACGGTTTTGTCACGGCTGAACACACAGAGGTCGGTGAATGGGTGAGCGATGCTGATCCGATCGCCGACGTGATCGCACTGGAATACGTTGAGATTCTGTGCAACGTTCCTGCCGAACAGGCGCTTCGTCTGCGGCGGGGGCGAGATATACGTATTGAATTCCCGGAGCTTCCTGGCGAAGTCTTCACCGGCCGCGTCGATCAGGTGGTCCCTATCGCTGACCGTCGTACACGAACATTTCCAGTGAATATACGTCTGCAGAACAGGATGAACGAAGGACGACCGCTGCTGTTGGCGGGCATGCTGGCTCGTGCCGTCCTGCCGACGGGAGACCGCACCGTGATGCCCCTGGTTCCGAAGGATTCCCTGGTTTTGAACGGCAGCCAGCGATCTGTCTTTATTGTGGCATCGGCAGCCGAATCGGGTTCTTCCGCAAAGGTGCGTTCCGTGTCCGTGACTCTCGGCGTCTCCGACGCAGGCCTGATTCAGGTGAAAGGGGAACTGAAGGCCGGTGACGTGGTGGTGGTACGGGGGAATGAACGGCTCAGAGACGGTCAGGAAGTTTCGGTCAGCCCGACCGCAGAATCCGACACGTCTGTGGCGGACTGAAAATGCAGCTTGTGGAATCATTCATTCGGAACCCCGTCAAAGTTTCTGTGGGCGTCCTGCTGACAGTGATGTTTGGTTCGATCTGTCTGATCCGCATGCCCAAACAGCTTGCGCCCGAAGTGCAGAATCCTGTGCTCAGCATCGAGACGCGATGGCCAGGCGGCAGTCCTCAGGAAGTCGAACGTGAAATCGTTCAGGAGCAGGAAGAGCAGCTGCAAAGCACGGAGGGACTGATCAAAATGACCTCTGAGTGTCTTGATTCGTCCGCTCGCATCACACTGGAATTCGTTGTTGGTACAGACATCGAAGACGCAATGCTGCGGATCAGCACTCGGTTGCAACAGGTTCGCGAGTACCCTGTTGACTCAACGGAACCTGTCATTCGTGCGTCCAATGTTTCGGACAGCCCGATCGCTCGATTCGTTCTGACAGCCCGGCCACCGGAACTTGAGCGAATTGTGGACTTTCAGCGACAGCATACTGAGCTGGCCGAACATCTGGAGCCCGCTCGAAAAGCCATGAATACCGGGTTGCGTGTGTTTCGCCTGCAGCAGGCATGGAAGCTCCACGGAGACCAGCACCCGGAACTGAAGGACTTACTGCCGCCGGACTTGGATCTGCAACAGCTGCGGAAGTTTTCCGAAGACGTTATTGAAACACGACTAGAACGTGTTCCGGGTGTTTCTGATGCGTACACCTATGGTGGTCGGCAGGAAGAACTTCAGGTTATTGTCGACCCGGATCGACTGGCCGCACGTCAGTTGACAATAGGCGACATTCGCAATGCCCTGCGGAGTCAGAACAAAGACACATCCGGCGGCGATTTCTGGGAAGGTAAACGGCGGTGGGTCATTCGCACGCTTAACCAGTTTCGGGATCCGGAACAGGTGAAACAGCAGGTGCTGGCCGTCCGCGACGGTGCACCGATTTATGTCAGGGATGTCGCCGATGTGAAGATTGGGTTCAAGAAGACGGACAGCGTATCCCGTCGGTACGGCATCTCCAGCAACGGTCTTGCCGTGCGGCGATCGTCAGGAGCCAACGTACTGTCTGTCATGGATGGGATTCACGAGGCCGCGACGGAGCTCAACAGTGGAGTACTGAAGCAGCGCGGACTGGAACTTTATCAATACTACGACGAAACCGAGTACATTCATTCCGCGATCGGACTTGTGCAACAGAACATTTTCATTGGCGGTGCTCTGACAATGATCGTACTGTTGTTGTTTCTGCACCTGGGGCAGAGAACTTTGCTTGTTGTGCCGTTGATCGCCGCTTCGGCGGCAGCGGCGGCGTATCTTTCGTCCAGCTACGTTCTGGTGACGCTGGCTCTGGTCGTTGCCGCCGGATTCTGGTTCGGTCGCGGTGCACTGGTGGTGGGACTGGCCATTCCAGTGAGTGTGATCGGAACGTTTCTGCTGCTGGGCCTGATGGGACGGTCTCTGAACGTGATCAGCCTTGCCGGACTTGCGTTTGCCGTCGGTATGCTGGTGGATAACGCTGTGGTCGTGCTGGAAAATATCTTTCGCCGTTACGAAACCGGGGAAGACGCGGTGAGAGCGGCCGTTAACGGTACAAAGGAAGTGATGGGTGCCGTAGTTGCTTCCACGCTGACGACGATCGCCGTGTTTGTGCCAGTGCTGTTTGTGGAAGAGATGGCCGGGCAGTTGTTTCGAGACATCGCTTTGGCGATCAGTTGTGCTGTGGGTTTGTCACTGGTGATTTCGTTTACGGTTGTGCCGACGGCAGCGTCACGACTGTTTCGACGTCGGATAGACGATGTATCTGCGGTCACGGCGTCCAGCCCTCGCGTTGACAAATTATCGTCCAGGGGGTTGCCGGACGTGCTGCGGACGGCTGGTTCAAGGTGTGTCGATCTGGTGATCGCCATCAATCGCTGGACTCAGCGGGGAACAACCCGATCGCTGGCTGTCGTGGCGCTGATGGTAGGAGCCTCAGTTGGCGTGAGTTATTGGTTCTGGCCAAAGGTCGAATACCTGCCGTCGGGCAACAGAAACTTCGTCTTCTGCAGCGTGTCTCCGCCGCCGGGGTACAACATGGACCAGTTGATGGCCATGGGGGCGAAAATTGAGGACGATCTGAAACCGTACTGGAATGCAGATCCGGGCAGCCCTGAGGCCGACGAACTGGAATACCCGGTCATTAATTACTACTTCTATGTGGTACGCGGGCGTCAGGTGTTCATGGGATTTCGCGCGGATGATGAAAATCGTGTGCGTGAGTTAATTCCGCTGATCAAAGGAGTCGGATCCCAGTTTCCCGGAACGATGGCTGTTGCCAAACAGTCCAGTCTGTTTGAACGAGGACTTACTGGCGGACGAACCATTGATATTGAGATTACCGGACCGGACCTGGAACAGCTTGTTGCAATCGGGGGAAAGGTGCTGGCCGACGTAAAGAAACTGCTGCCGGAAGCTCAGGCGATGCCGCGACCCAGTCTGGATCTGTCCGGGCCGGAAATTCACATCGAACCGCGGCTGATGGAATCATCCGAGATGGGTATCAATGCGTCCGACCTTGGATATACCGTTGATGCACTGATTGACGGTGCTTACGCCGGAGATTTTTTCTCCGGAGGTGACAAGATCGATCTGACGATTATGGGGCACGAATCCTTCGCACAGCGAACACAGGATCTGAACGAACTCCCGATTTCCACAGCGAACGGACAGCTTGTTCCGCTGTCTGCAGTGGCAGATGTCAGTCTCAGCAGCGGTCCCGAACAGATCAACCGCCGCGAACGGCAGCGAGCGATCACGATTCAGGTGACTCCGCCAGTGACGATGCCGCTGGAAGATGCGATGCAGCAGATCAATGCGTCCATCGTGACTCCGCTGCACGACACGGACATGCTGGAAGGCGGATATCTGATCACATTGTCAGGAACGGCTGACAAACTACGGCTGGCGTGGTCGGCACTTAAGTGGAATCTGTTGATGGCGCTGGCGATCACCTATCTTCTGATGGCAGCCCTGTTCGAATCCTGGCTGTATCCATTTGTTATTATCTTCAGCGTGCCGCTGGGCGCCGTCGGCGGAATTGTCGGTCTGACTGTCCTGAATCTGTTCGTCTATCAGTCGCTGGATGTATTGACGATGCTGGGCTTTGTCATTTTGATTGGTACAGTCGTGAACAATGCGATCCTGATCGTACATCAGTCTCTGAATCACATGCGTCTGGAAGGTCTGACACCTCGTGAGGCAATTCCACTGAGTATCAGGACTCGCGTCCGTCCTATTTTTATTACGACCCTGACCACAGTGCTGGGGCTGTTGCCGCTGGTGGCGTTCCCCGGTGCCGGAAGTGAGCTGTATCGTGGTCTGGGCAGCGTCGTACTGGGAGGCTTACTGGTTTCGACTGTGTTTACGCTGTTTCTCGTACCCACCGTCTTCATTCTCATGTTGGATGCAAAGTACTGGATTGTTGGTGTCATGGGGCTGTCTACGCCGGAACTGTTGACGCGACCGGTGGTGACTTCGGGTGACGGCTGAATCATTGTCGGGCGTGGCGACAGGCCCCGCATAGCGCCGTACAGTCGTTGAGCGAATCGATCACCGGTTTTTGTGTTCGCGACTGATGTTCGCCTGCCCCCACAATGAATTCGCCGGGGCGACTGCTGCGACAGCTGCTGCGATCTGCGACGTCATTCTCAGCGCGTCTTCCAGAGGTGTCGCCCACGCTCCGGTCTTTGCATCATTCCATCCACGTCGGGCGATCGCCGCGGCGGGGTCGTTGTCGCCGTGCAAAGGGTTGTCGGGCAATGCATCGTAGTATTTTCGAAAGTTAGTGGTCGCTGCCAGCAACTCACGAAGGCCGAACTGTCCCGCCAGCGCCGCCTGCAGTCTAAGGCAGGCGTGTTCGCGGACCCGATGTGCCGGATTGTCGATCTGCAGGCCCCAGTCCGGTTTATGAATCGCTGCCGGACCTTCCACAAGGGCATGGCAAACTTCATGGAAAATCATCTGAGCCAGCGAATCGTCGGCATCCAGCGTTTCGGGAACGCCGATCTTCAGGACTCCGCTGCCGTCCCATGACGCAAACACAGCAGGGTCTCGTTCAATCGTCATTCCGAATTTGCGGGCGGCTTCCGTCCAGATGAGTTCCAGGGGATCGCGATAAACTGATTGGATGGTTCTCACAAATTGAGTCCGTGATGATATTGGTCGTCCATCGTCAGTGTCCGTGAGCAGGGAGAGCGGCTTAGAGGTGATCAGATCCTCAATGCCCGACACTCAGTCTGTATATCGAATCTGATTCCAGCCTTCTGCCAGATCGCATAGTTTCTGGTTTATCCAGTCGTGTTCACTGCAGGCGACAATACCAGGGAATCGCAGCATGTCGGCACGATCATCCATCCAGAGTTCTCGATAGTGGACGGGCTTTCGGTTGTGTGCCCAGATCGCATCACCGCCGAGCAGTCTGGCAATGTGCATAGAGACAGGGAAGTCATAGATATTCGGCGAATGAATCAGCGACCCGGCGTATTCTGAAGTCGCCATGAGCGGGTAGATGCTGCCGTTCATTTCATCAGAGGTTCTGCCTGAAAGCTGCAGGCCGTCCACCAGTCGGGCACATTCTTCGTCTCGTGTCTGGAACCCGATCAGGTAGATGCCTTTTCCGTCCGTGCTGCGATTGTTCCGCAGGTCGGGCAGATCGTTCAATACCTGTCGAGCCGTCTTTGATGTGTCGTCACCGCCACACCGCAGACGATCAGGAGCGACTTCGACCCATGTGCCCTGCTTTCCCATTTCCGGAGCGAAGACCAGCGAATAGTACGGCGTTTCGTCATCATGCAGATGTACGATAATGGAATATCCGATTCCGGAACGATCACGGTATTGTTTCGTCCCGTCGATCGGATCGATCGCGATAGACAGATCTGCATCACTGGAGAAAAGAGCCATGTCGCCCGTGGATTCTTCGCCTTCAATTCGGCACGTGCGAAGAATCGGGTCGGCGTCACGCAGTGCGGCCACCAGAATCTCCTGAACGGAAAGATCAGCCAGAGTCAGCGCATCCGTATTGGAATTTCCCGATGACTTTCCCTCTACGGCGATGTTGAACTGTCGCAACCGCTTGGC
>Ga0315316_10001375_pt1 | contig 16939 bp, 6 predicted proteins | sample M160m3416metaG_FD_203702 | JGI IMG/M metagenome (GOLD analysis project Ga0315316, IMG submission 203702) | Ammonia-oxidizing marine archaeal communities from Monterey Bay, California, United States - M1 60m 3416 | ecosystem: Environmental > Aquatic > Marine > Intertidal zone | place: USA... | reverse complement strand
ATGACTTGCTGAGGTGTGCAGACATACGCGGCGTGGATTGTTTGTCGCCCTTTGGGAATTTATCAAAAGCCGATCAAAAGTGGATTCTCTACGGCGAGAAAGGTGATTCCGAGGATAACTGGCAACAGGGGCGCTGGTATGGCGTGCAAGGCTTCTTTGATTGGCTGGAAACCAAATCATACAAGATGCACGTCCGCGTTTTTCTCAGCCGCTACAGGAGTTACTCCACTTGTCGCTCCTGTCGCGGCTCCAGGCTCCAGCCGGAGGCACTAAACTACAGGGTCAATGGCAGGAGGCTGCCGGACTTATGGGATATGCCGGTTGCGCGGCTCATGGATGAGGTCTTGCAGATCAGGGCGGAACAATCGCCGCTGGACCCGACGACAAAACTGGTGCTGGGAGAGATACAAAACCGGCTTTCCTACCTCCTGCGCGTCGGCCTTTCCTACCTGACACTGGACCGTCCGGCACGGTCACTTTCCGGCGGGGAATTGCAGAGGGTCCACATGACAACCTGCCTTGGAGCCTCATTGGTAAATACACTTTTTGTGCTTGATGAGCCCAGTATCGGCCTGCATCCGCGGGATATTGGGCGCTTGATCGAGATCATGAAAAGCCTGCGGGATGCGGGCAATACAGTGCTTGTCGTTGAGCATGAGGAAAGTGTAATAAGGGCGGCAGACCACCTTGTAGATATCGGGCCGGGCAGGGGGGAAAAGGGAGGGGAACTGGTCTACGAGGGGCCACCGATGACAAGCCCGGTCAAGGGATCCTTAACGTCCCAATACCTGTCCGGGGAACTTGAAATCAAGACTCCCAAGAAGCGGCGTAAACCCCGGCGCGGCAAAATGCTGCGGATTACCGGTGCGCAGCAAAACAACCTTAAGCAAATAAACATCGATATACCGCTTTCCTGTTTTGTATGCGTTACCGGCATATCGGGATCCGGTAAGTCAACATTACTGCATGATGTTGTTTACCGGAATCTGCTTCATGAGCGCGGGGAGGTCACCGACGAGCCGCCCGGACAGGTAAGGGGCATCAAGGGCATGGAAAAAATTGGTGATATCGTCATGGTCGACCAATCACCCCTTTCCCGCACACCCCGCTCAACCCCGGTCGTTTATGTCGGGGCATTTGAGCAGGTGCGAGCATTGTTTGCCGGGACGGCGGATGCAAAGGCAGCCGGCCACAAGCCCGGTTATTTCAGCTTTAACTCAGGCCCCGGGCGCTGCGGACGCTGTGCCGGCAACGGCTTTGAGAAAGTGGAAATGCAGTTTCTTTCCGACTTGTATGTCCGCTGCCCGGAATGTGAAGGGAAACGCTACAGCCGCCCCGCTTTGGAGATTCTGCTCGATAACAAATCAATCCATGACATTCTCGAACTCACCGTGGAGGCCGCCCTTGAATTCTTTAAGGCCAGAGAGGACAAGAGGTCGACTAAAGTTGTCAGCGCCCTGGAGCCCCTGGCGGAAGTCGGTCTGGGGTATTTAAGGCTTGGCCAGCCACTGAACACCTTAAGCGGGGGAGAAAGCCAGCGACTGAAGCTGGTGGCTCACCTGCTGGAGCCAAAAAGACAAAAGGAGAGTTCCAAAAAGCGCTCGGACCTCCTGCTTTTCGATGAACCCACCACAGGGCTGCATTTCGATGATATTGGAATGTTAATCAATGTTTTCCAGCGACTGGTGGATGCAGGTAAGAGTGTGATTGTCATTGAGCACAACACCGACGTCATCAAATGCGCAGACCATGTCATTGACCTCGGACCTGAGGGCGGGGAACTGGGTGGGCAGATCGTGGCGGCAGGCACCCCGGAGGAACTGGCATTGGTAAGCGCAAGCCACACCGGGCAATGGCTGAAAGACTCTCTCGCAACAACTGCCTGCTCCCCTGCCGGACCAAGCCAGAAACCCGGCATTTTGCCCGGGGAGCCCCGTTCCAGCGACCGGCACCCGGAACGCAGGCCCGGACTGGCAATTAATGTCCATGGGGCCCGTGAGAATAACCTTAAGGACATTGACGTGGCTATTCCCCGCGATGCCATGACCGTGATTACCGGCCTGTCGGGATCCGGCAAGTCGACACTGGCGTTTGACATTGTTTTTGCCGAGGGCCAGCGCCGCTTTCTCGATAGCATGTCGGCATATGCACGCCAGTTTGTGCAGCAACTGGAAAAGCCGGATGTCGATGCGGTATCCGGCCTGCCGCCGACGGTAGCCATTGAGCAAAGGGTGAGCCGGGGTGGCGGCAAGTCCACGGTGGCAACCGTTACAGAGGTTTACCACTTTTTGCGGCTGCTTTTTGCCAAGGCAGGAACTCAGTATTGCCCCGGGTGTGGTATTGCCGTTGAGAAACAAAGTATTACCGCAATCGTTGCCGGGGTCCGGGCCCTACTCAAGAAAGGGCCCGTGCATTTAATGGCTCCCGTGATCCGGGCACGCAAGGGGTTTCATACTGATGTGGCGGCCTGGGCGCAGAGACAGGGCATATCCACCCTGTTTGTGGATGGCAAGTTTAAATCCAGCAGTAATTTTGCCAAGCTTGAGCGCTTCAGTGAACATACGATTGATGCCGTCATCGCTGATCTTACGACCGCCAGTAAAGTGGCTGAGCTTACCGAGGCAGTCACGACTGCCCTCAAATACGGTCGGGGCACAGCTCGCCTACTGGATGGTGACAAGAAGATCACGGTTCTCAGTTCGGAAATGTCATGTCCGCAATGTGCAACGGCCTTTGAGGAACTTGATCCGCGCCTGTTTTCATATAACAGCCCGCATGGATGGTGTGCCACCTGCCGGGGGTATGGCCATATTGTTCAGGGCAAGGGTTGTGACCAGCAAAAATATGACTCGATCTCAGCGGCCGAAATTGATGAAGAAATCCGTATAACTCGCACGGCAGGTGAAGAAAAATCACCCTGCCCCTCCTGTGATGGCGCCCGCCTCAACCCGACGGCAAGAAGTGTATGGATTGAGGAGTCGACTATTTGTTCCATTGGTCTGATGCCGGCCAGTGAAGCGCGTTTGGCTATTTCCGGGTTCACCTTTAAGGGGGCGAGGGCAATCATTGCCCGTGATATCATTAAAGAGATTGACCAGCGCTTGGCATTTCTTGAGAGAGTCGGTCTTGGATACCTCGCCCTTGATCGCAGCGCAGTCACCTTGAGCGGTGGAGAGAGCCAGAGAATTCGCCTGGCGGCACAGCTTGGTTCCAACCTGCGTGGAGTGCTTTATGTGCTTGATGAGCCGACAATCGGGCTGCATTCGCGGGACAGGAAGACCCTCCTGGATACGCTTGCTGCACTGCGCGATCAAGGCAACAGCCTTGTGGTTGTCGAGCATGATGAAGCGACCATCAGGCGCGCTGATCATCTAATAGACCTTGGTCCCGGCGCGGGAAAAGCCGGCGGGGAAGTCGTTTATGAAGGCAAGGTTCGGAAAAACCCCGGCAAGCAGGCATCCACCAGGTCCCCGACCTTACGCGCATTGAACAAACCGCTTGTGCACCCCTCACGCGGTAAACGGCGAAATCTTCCGGCAAAGAATTCCACGCAAGGGTGGCTGCGGGTGAAAGGAGCAAGTGCCAACAACTTAAAAAAGCTCAATGTTAATATTCCCCTTGGTTGCCTTACCGTGCTCACCGGTGTTTCCGGCAGCGGCAAGAGTTCCTTGATGAGGGGGGTTATCAAGCCAGCGGTGGATGGGCAACTGAAGAAGAAACGCCCGGGAACAGCGAGAGAAAAGCAGAAATGGAAATCGATAAGCGGCGCAGAGCTTATCGCTGCCGTGTATGAGGTTGATCAGGCCCCGATCGGTAAAACCAGCCGCTCGACACCGGCAACCTACGTTAAGGTTTTTGATGAGATCCGTAAGCTCTTTGCTTCCGTTCCGGAAGCCCGGGTGCGCGGCTTTGATGCTTCCCGCTTTTCATTTAATACTTCCGATGGAAGATGTGAAACGTGTCGTGGCAATGGCCGGATCAAGCTGGAGATGAATTTCCTGCCCACCACATGGATTGACTGTGATGATTGTCGCGGAGCACGCTATAATCCGGCAACGCTTGAAATAGCATACAACGGCAGGAACATTGCCGAGGTGATGGTAATGGGTATCGAGGAAGCCCGTGATTTCTTTGTCGCACATCCCAAAATTCACCCCACCCTCCAGCTGCTTTGTGACTCGGGCCTCGGTTATCTCAGCCTTGGTCAACCGAGTCCCACCCTCAGCGGCGGTGAGGCACAGCGGATCAAGTTGATTGCCGAGATCCGCAAAGGTCAAACCCGTGCCAGAAATGCCCGGCTTAAAGGTGCCAAAAAAGGGACATCAAACCTTTACCTGATCGAGGAACCCACCATTGGACTACATCAGTCAGACGTACAAAACCTTATCGATATACTGCATGCCCTGGTTGACGAGGGACACACGGTCGTGGTTATTGAGCACGGCAACGAGATCATTGCCGAAGCGGATTATGTGATCGACATCGGTCCTGAGGCTGGCGATCAGGGTGGCGAGATTGTTGCCAAAGGCACTCCCGAGCAGGTGGCCACCTCCAAGGCGAGCCGCACCGCGCCTTTTCTCAGGCAAGTGCTGGCGTGATTGCCATGGCCGCAAATTGGAGGTTTTTGCGTGGAAAAAATGCTGATTCTCTCAAATTGAAGAAGAAAATATCCCTGTGGATCGCTTATTTTTAAAGGGAATTGGGGACCTTTCCTTAGAGAACCTTGAATTTTAAGAAAAAATAGGCTTTATTTAAAGCCTGTCACGTTTGCGCAGTTTGCCCACTGCGACTCTCTGTTACGAACTGGTTAACCAAATTAGACCCATGGCTACCGGAATTCTCAGATTATCACCTGACCTCGTCAACACCTGGCTGCTAAAGCAGTTACGCCGTGTTTCCATTCCCCTAGCGAAAGGCAAACTGCAGCAAGCCGCCCATGAGGAAACCCTTCAGGTGGAGGCGGCCTTATCCGCTGATCAGGAAATCATTATTCTTGCCAGAACAGCCAGGGAACTTGAAGCCGGTTATGAATCCGTCCTGAATAGCCTCAACAACATTCATGGCCGATATCTCAATGGCACCGGTAACGGGTTTGCCGATCAGATTGGCAATTTGGCAATGGCACTGGAAGCTGCTGATTATGAATCTGTGCGCTCAAGTGCAGGACAGTTGTCCTTTGTCATAGGCGAGTGGCAGTCCAATATTCCCGCCTGGGATTATATTCGCGGCTTACAACGGCTCGTTGTGCGGTGCCGGGCGTTGAAGAGTGCGGCTTAAGCGGATAAGCCGTTGATTCTGATCTTTTCGTCGGCCCCGGGGGGCCAGTGTCTTAAAACCTGCGGACATAGAGGAGTAACATTGCAGGCCTGGCAATAAACTGAAACGGCCCGCAGTGCGGGCCGTTTCATACCGTGACAGGGCACGGCAAATTGAGGGCTGGAAGTGGCTTATTTTGAGACCTTCATGAGGCCATTCATCACCTGCCAGTGTCCCGGGAATGTGCAGAGAAACTCATAGTTCCCGGGCTTAGCCGGGGCCGTGAAGTTAAGGGTCTCAGACTGACCGAGCTCCAGCATCTTGGTGCCGATAATAATCTTGTCGTTTTTGGGTGACTGCTTTAGTGCCGCCTGGCCCATAGCGATCGCCTGGTTTCCGACTTCTGCCTTGGCGCCCGGCTGGACAACCAGCAGATTATGTGGGATAACCTCGGCATTGTGGAAAGTGAGCTTTACCTTGCTGCCGGCCTTCACCGAGAATTCCTTGAGGTTATACTTTAACTGCTCTGGGATACTGGAGAGTGTAACTTCAGTGGTATCACCCTTAACCTCGACACTTGCGGGGGGCACCTTTTGCTCCTCCACCTTGGCCAGTGCACCACCGCCCCGGGTAAAGTCCACCTGATACCAGTAGTGCTGCACGGTTTTTGCTGCACGGACCACATGCGGGTCGGCACTGACAAGCAGTGTGCCGAGCAGGGCATCATCCATGACGTTGTGCCCCTGCATAACCCAAAGCGCTTCCAGCATGTGATGAGCTTCCTCGGCCTTGCCGGCATCAAACTGCTTAACCCAGTTTTTAGCGGCCGCGACCACCTTGTCGGTGGGGTGTTCACTCAATTCAATGCGGGTGCGGTAGCGAACGCCGTCGATGGGGTGCTTGAGATTGTCGAGCAATTTATCAATCGACTGGCCGTCAATGGCAACCGGCTTCTGCAAAGGCTTCTTGGTGTAAACCATCCGGTAGACACGCCCATGTGCATGATCGCGGTTAGGGTCTCGAATGTTATGCTGCATATGGCCGATGATCACATTGTGCCAGTCGGAGATATAAAGTGCGCCGTCAGAGCCGAAATCAGCATCCGAGGGCCGGACATTACGGTCATCGGAGACAAAAAGGTCACCCAGGGGGGTACCGTTGGATTCTCCGGTGCCGGCATTACGATCCAGTTTGTAGTGCTTCAGGCCCAGGAAACCGATGGTATTGCAAACCATGAAGCACTGCTGCTTGTCGTCTGGGAAGTTGGCACTCGAGATGATGCCGCTGGATGCGACAGGCCGGACCTCTTTCCTGAGCAGACCGCGCATCTTGAAACCATTGCCGTTTGGCACCACCTGGTAGGAGCGGCCCCCGGTGCCATCCGTCGCGTAGTGGTAACCCCATCTGTCGAAGGTAATACCGTGCGGGTTTGGGCTGTTGCCGGCATGCAGTGTGAAGGTGTAGGTGCGGGGGTTGAAGCGATACATGGCGGAAGCGCCATCCTTGCGCGGCGCGGTCCAAGGTGTCTCTATATTGCTGACGTGGAAAACCCCGCGCTGATAGTAGAGTCCCCCATCAGGTCCATATTGGAAATTATTCATAGCATGGTGCGTATCCGCGGAGTCAATTCCGCCGAGCATGTTGATGCGGACATCAGCCACGTCATCACCATCGGTATCCTTTAAAAACACAATGTTGGGGGCGGAGCCGACCAGCACTCCGCCGTTCCAAAATTCAAAACCAGTGGGATTATGAACCTTGGCGAAGGTAATGACCTTGTCCGCAACCCCGTCACGGTTTTCATCGGGCAGGATGAGCAACCGGTCCTCCATTTCCTTGAGAGGCTCCCACTTGGGGTAGGTTTTCCAGGCCGCGACCCAAAGCCTGCCCTTGGTATCAACCGACATCTGCACCGGGTTGACCATTTCGGGGAACATGGCCTCAGAGGCAAAGACATTGAGCTTGAACCCGTCCGGGACGCGAAGTTTCTTGAGGGTTTCCTCCGGACTCAGGTAGTTTGCATTGCCTTCTTTCTGGGCATTGGAGCTCCTGCTCTTTCCGCCGATGTTGGACTTTACCGCCACGGGCTTGGGGACATTGGAATCATCGACCTTGAAGTTGGACCCCAGCGCGGCGGCCCAGATCTTGGGATCCCGATTGGCAGTCATGACATCGAGCATTTTCAGTTCGTGGCGCAATACGTCCGCATTGGACTGACCATCAACAAACCTCAATCCTGAGCGACCACCCCAGACGTCATTGCCGTCGGTGGCGCGATAACGGTTGAACCAATGCCAGTTTTTATCGAGAACGGATGTCCGGAGCTTTTCCAGGTCGTTGAGCGCCTTTGAGCTTTTACCAAGAAGGGCCTTGGCCGCGATAACCGCCAGGTGACCATTACCGAAGGCGTTGAGATGAACCCCATTGATGGTCAGTGCTTTTTGGGACTTGGCATAGACCGCTTTGGTAGGGGTGAAAAGGTCGACAAAAGCCGCCTTCTTGTTGGCCGCAACATCCTTGATGGCCTTCGTGTATAGCTCGAGGTTTTTGTTGTTGGCCTTGCCGTCGGGCAGGTTCGGACTCTTCAGGTCCTCATGTGCGATCGGGGAAAAGAGGACGAAACGCGGGGCTGATTTGCCGTTGGGTTTCAGTTTCGAGTAGCTGTCGATCATTGCCGAGAGGTTTTTCATGAACCCCTCGATGCCCTTTTCACCGGAGAATGACTCATTATATCCGAAAAACACGAAGATGACATCGGCAGCACAGATTTTCAGGTAGTCCTCGGGCTTGGGAAAACCGGAGTTTCGGGGGCGGTTATTAACGGTGTCGCCGGTGAAGCCAAGGTTACGGAAGGAGACATTGAGCCCCTTGAGCTCGCTTTGCAGGACAGTTTCAAACCAGCCGTCATGTTGCATCCGGTCAGGCAGGCTGTTACCGATCAGGCAAACAGTATCATTCTTTGCAAACTTAAAGGCGGCTATTGCTGGAGTATGGGCAGCAAACAGTAAGAGGGCGGCAATAGCCGCGAAATGGATTTTGCGCATGGTGGGGTTATACTACCAAATGGGCGGTGCTGTTACTCAAAAGTGCATATTTTTTGATGAATTTACCATTAACCTTGCTGAGAATGCCCAAAACAGTCCTGCCTTTTGGTAAAAAAGTCCATCATCGCTGATCTTCATGAAAAAAATATATAGCTATTTTCTGGCTTTTCTCTCCTGTGGTGCCTCACTTGAAGCTGACTCAAAGCCTCCGAATATCATCTTTTTGCTCGCCGATGATCAGGCGACCATTTCGATGGGTTGTTACGGCAACAAGGATGCGTTGACCCCCAATCTTGATCGCTTATCGGCACGGGGAGTTACCCTGGATAATCATTACGATACCACTGCCATCTGCATGGCCAGCCGGGCCACCATATTAACCGGCAAGTATGAATATGCACACGGCTGTAATTTCTCGAAGGGCAAGCTGAGCCGGAAAGACTTTACCAACAGTTATCCGCTCCTGTTGCGCAGGGCGGGCTACATGACGGCATTTGCAGGGAAGTTCGGCATCGAGGTTGAGGGCGGGGATCTGCCATCCGGCGCCTTCGACCGCTGGGGGGGAGGTCCCGGACAGACCAGCTATAAAACGGCAAAGAATCAATCAATGAAAGCCTATCAGCAGGAGTTTCCCCACTCGACCCTTTCCTACGGCGCATTTGGACGTGATTTCATCAGGGCGGCAGCCGGCACGGACCAGCCTTTCTGCCTGTCGATTAGCTTCAAGGCTCCGCACATGCCGGACACTCCGGATTCACAATTTGATGCAGTTTATAAGGGCAAGGTCTTTAAGCGCCCGGCCAACTTTGGCAGGGAATATGCGGGACACTTGAGCCAGCAGAGCAAACAGGGCCGGCAATGGGAGCGGTGGGTCAGCTGGAAATACAGCAGCGACTATGATGGCGTGATGAGAAAATATCACCAGTTGGTTTACGGCATCGACCGAGCTGTTGGCATGATTCTTGAGGCGCTCGAGGAATCCGGTGCCGCGAAGAACACGGTGGTGATATACACTTCCGACAACGGTTTTTTATGCGGAGCTCACGGCTATGGCTCCAAGGTTTTGCCCTATGAGGAATCAGTACGGGTGCCAATGATCATTTTTGACCCGCGGCAGGCTTCCTCCGACAGGAAACTGCGCAGTGCCGCACTGACCGGCAATATCGATATTGCCCCGACAATCCTGGCGCTTGCCGGGCTTCGCCCTCCCGCCGGTATTCACGGCCGGAGCCTTTTGCCGCTACTTGATGATCCGGGGGCGCAGATTCACCAGCAACTCAGCCTGATGAATTGCTGGGGGCCAATGCAAGCTCAGTGCCTTGCTGTTGTCAGCGCAAAATGGAAATATATTTACTGGTATCATGGTGGTGAAAAAATGTCTCCTGCCGAGGAGCTCTTTAACATGGAAAAAGACCGATTGGAGTTGATTAATTGCGCCAAAGATCCGGCTAAACGTTTAGCACTGGATGAGATGCGGCAGCGCTATGACAACGCGGTGGGTGATCTTGAGAAGGCAGCAGTCAACAAGCACCGGGTTTATTCAAGGCTCTTTGACCGGAAATTGCCCTGGAAGGAGAAAGCGGAACTGCTCAAGCGAGGTTAGGGCGAGGTTAGGGCGCGGTGTGGAATCATTTGGCAAAGAGTAAAATTAATAAATGTTAAGGAGACATTTTGCCAAGCTGATCAATGTATAGTGCTTGTCGATTCCAAAAACGGGGAGGAATTTGATCGCGTTGTATGCAGCAACAGGGGCATTGCTGGCAGCGGGTATCACGGTCAGCTGTACTACCAGCGGAATAGAGCCGGCTGCCAAGCTTGGACGCGTCTCGACCACCTCCAAGGCGATCAAGGGCGCGGTCACAGAGAGGCAGATGTTCAGCGAGATCCGGGTGGTTAAGAGGTTCATTCCCAAGGGGAGATACGGACGAGAGGTCCAGCGGCCGATGAAGCCGCGCTATATCACCGTCCACTCAACACAAAACTATGATGGTGATGCGTGGGATCATGCCCGGGCGCTGGAACGCGGAAAACTGCGGGCGCCAAAACGACGGGGTGGCAACAGGATCGGCTACCTTACATGGCACTTCACTGTCCAGCAGGACGTGGTAATGCAGCACCTGCCAACCAACGAGCAGGGCGAGCATGCGGATTTTGACGGCGTCGGCAATAATTACTCGATTGGCATCGAGATGTGCGAGCATCGTGGTAACAGCCGCAGCCAGACCCTTGAGCGCACGGCCAAGCTCTGTGCTTCATTAATGCATCAATACAATCTTCCGCTTCGCAGCGTGGTTCCCCACTATCACTGGCCGCGCAAGGGAATGAAGCCAGAGCACAAAAACTGTCCCCATTATCTGATGACCAATGGCAGGCCAGGCAGGAAATGGAATGATTTTCTGCAGATAGTCAAAGGCGAGTATGAGCGCATTTATGCCCCCGCCCAGATAGCATCCATGAAGGGCCGCTTCTCCGGGCATCATTGACCGGGGGGCTTGTTGCCGACGGCCGTTGCTTCTATTTGCCCTTCATGCCCTCCAGGTAGGATAGCAGGGAGGCAAATTCCTCAATGCTCAGCGCGTTGGCCAACCCTGCCGGCATCATTGAAATTGGCAACTCTTTGCGCCCGGCGATATTGTTTTTCCTGAAGCGATGTACCTGCCCGGCGATATCACGCATCTCAAGGCTGTCAGCGGTTTCTGCGGTGACAAAGCCAACCATGGTCTTTTTATCCTTGGTGTTCAGGGCAACGGTGGCAAAACCCTGTGAGATTGAAGCGTTTGGTTTCAGGATGGACTCCGCAATTTGGTCACGCGAGAGGATGGAACCCACCTGTCCCATGAAGGGACCTTTTGGAGTCTGGTCCGATTTCGTCGTGTGACAAGCAACACATCCCTGCCTGGTAAACAAGGCCTCACCTTTCTTGGCGTCGCCCTTCACATCGCCAATGGCAAGAATGATATCCTCAATGGACATTTTACCCACCTGCCCCTTGGTCCGGGCAATGGCAGATAGGTCGACCTTGGGCTCGGCCGGCCCGATTGGAGCGCTGGTAATCCCTTCGATATTAATTCCCTCAATGCCTGATCGAGTTTTGGCATTATGGGCTGCTATAACTCCACGATAGTCTCCATTGGCCCATACATTTTTGATAAACTGGCCAATTTTATCAGAAGCACCCCACTTGATCGGCTTGTAGTAGGGTCCACGTGTATCCGGGCGGGTGCTCCACCACCATGATCCATCATACGGTGCCTCGATGTGATAGAGCCGGATCAGGGTGCTAAGGATGCCGGCTCGGTCCTTGGCTGCGGCGGATGACTTATACTTGGCAATTAATCCGTCAATGACCTTCGAATCGTGCATTTTACTCAAGGCCCACAATGCGCCGCGGCTCTCGGAACCGCCGACGGCATCAACACAAGCATCGACAGCATGAAGGTCTATCAGGGACTTCACGGCGACATGCGGCAGAATGATCGGGGAATTTGGCGTGGCATGCGGACCTTCCTTTGAGCTCGAGGTCCCGGCAAGTGCAGGCATTGAGCCGGAAACGATAAACTGAATTTTGCCCCGGGCTTTGGAGGTACTTGCAAGCCCGACATTGGCCCTGAACTTCACACTACCCTTGGGAACAGCGTATATAATGACCGAGTTGGCATGAGTTCCCAGCCCGTCAGGCTGAGCCTTGCCGTCGCCGGATTTAAGGGGAGCCCCGGTAGCACTGATGCCAAAACCGATTTTCCCCCAGCCGCTCTTGGCGGATTTCCATTTCAGGGTTGCCAGCTTGACCTGTTTACCGCCGGCATTTTCGAACACCGGATTAAACCAGGCGCCATGGTCTTCCCCGTCTCCGTCCCCGGCACTGTTCACGACAAGGTAAAGTTCCTTGAATGCCCTTACGTCTACTTCCACAGGATGTTTTTTGTAGCCTTTGAAGGCTTTGGTCTGGAAGGCAGGCGGCGCAGCCGGGGCTTGCACCGATTGCTCTTTACCCGGGGGGGTCGCGATGGCTAGCAGATCTGCTGCAGCGGATTTGTTGCCCAGTCGCCCGAGACCGACTGCGGCGGCCACTCTCACCCGCGGATTATCATCCTTAAGCGCAGCAGTGAACAAGCCTGTTGAAACTCCCTCAACCTGACTCTTGCGATCCGCAAGCGCACGCAGCGCCCATTCCCTCACCGTGGTGTCGCCGGCAAGTTTTACCAGTCCCGCCACTGCCTGTTTACCGGCCATTTGTCTGTAGGTAAAGATTGCCGCGACCCTGGAGTAAAGGGCTGCTTTTTTGTCGATCGCGATTGCTGCCACTGCAGCTGCGAGTTGCGGCCGGCTGAGCAATTCCTGTGAGGCGGCAAGTCGTGCCGAGGAACTTTGTGATCGAAGCAGGGTAACGAGGGCTTTATCAGCGAGCTTTGCAGGGGCAACAAATGGCTTGTATTTCCAGTTTTGCGGCACAATGCACTCCACCCATCCTTTGTTTGGGCTGCCCTTGTAACCTGCTCCCGCCCAAGCACCTGCGTAAAGGCGGCCCGAGGCGTCGCTGTCAACATCGGTGATTTGGTGAAGTTTGATGAAATTTTCCGGCGCCTGCGTGAAGCTTGGCCCGTCGGGAGTGACGCGGTGAATGATCAACTGGCTTCGCCCCCAGTCGCACATCATTGCCACATTATTGTACTTGTCCGGCCAACCGGGTTCCTGGAAGAACATGGCACCCGTTCCTGATCCACCGCCAAGGTCAGCCAGGGCCGGGATCACCTCGCCGGTGAAGTTCTTGAAAAGAATCGGGTAACCGTATTGGCCGCTCTGCACATGATGGATGAAGCGCACATTCCATCCACCTCCATCATTCGTATTGCCCCGGGTGAAAATGTTCATGAAGGGGTCGATGGCAATATCGTAAATATTGCGCAAACCATGCGTGTAGACTTCCATTTCCTTCCCGTTGGGACGGACACGGACAACGCCTCCGCCGAGCATGGTCAGCTCGGTCCCATCCGTGCCCTTCGCTCCGTGAATGCCGAAATCACCCACGGCGATATAAATCCAGCCGTCGATACCCATCCTTATGCCATTGGTGGTGTGGTCGGCACCGCGTGCCTGGTTATGCTTTGGCGGGCTGATATCCGAGATGAGTATCCTGGGCGGGGCATCGGCTTTGCCATCCCAGTCCTCATCTTCAAGGACAGAAAGGTGCATGGCTTCAAGCTTGCCGGTTGCCTTGGGGATAACCGTGTGCAGCACAAAGAGTTTTTTGCCAACACTGATAAGCCCGCGTGGATTGTCCAGCTCAGCGAAAACGGTGTGCTCATCTGCCACGCCATCGTTGTCCTTGTCTATAACCCGCACGATTCTGCCCTTGCCGGGACCCTTTCCCAGTGATCCCAGAAGGTCGACTCCCACAAAAACCTCGCCGGTTGGCGCGGCACACAGGCATGCCGGACAGGGGGTGATCTTGGGATCGGAGAGAATAGTGGATTTGAGCTCCGGGGGTAAATCAGCAGATCTTGCACCCAGGGCAAGCATTGCAAAAGCGGTATGTATTAGCAGGAAGGTTTTGGATTTAAGCATCGCGTTATATATTGTGTTCGTGGTCAGCGAGTCCTCGCCGCTTTATGAACCGTGCACGGTTCGTGCATTAAGACGCAGGAGAACAGGTATTGCCAGCTTCAACTTGTAATCTTCGTAGTTTGCTCCAAAGTCGCCGCCCCGCACTTTTTTATGGAATACGCACCCGGCCAACGTTGGATCAGCGAATCCCAGCCCGAGATGGGCCTGGGTATTGTCCTGAAGATAGATTCCTCAACCGTTAGCCTGCAGTTTCCGGCATCTCAGGAAACACGGACATATTCAGTGTCTTCGGCGCCACTGAGGAGGGTGGTTTTTTCTGCGGGTGACATCATTGAGCTGCAGGACGGCACAAGCCTGATGATTGAAAGCCTCGTTGAAAATGACGGGCTGGTCTCCTACTGCGGCAGCACTCGCACCGTTGCAGAAAGTGAACTTGCCAACGAGATGGGCTTTCACCAGCCTGATGCCCGCCTGCTTGGCGGAAGAGTGAATTCATCGCGTAAGTTCCGTTTGCGTGAACGGGCACTGAACGCACGTGCACAGATGAGGGGGCGCCGGGAACGCGGGTTGATGGGAGCCCGCGTGGACCTGATTGCCCACCAGATGTTTATCGCCGATGAGGTCGGCAGGCGTCATTCCCCGCGCGTATTGCTTGCTGATGAGGTTGGGCTGGGAAAAACCATCGAAGCCTGCCTGATCATGCACCGCAAGTTGATCACGGGCAGTGTTTCCCGGGTATTGATTCTAGTACCCGAACCTCTGGTCCATCAGTGGTTTGTTGAGCTCTTGCGACGCTTTACCCTGCAGTTCGCCATTTTTGACGAGGAGCGTTGCGTGGCTATCGAAACGGGAGGAGAGGATGAAGAGGCTGCAGAACCGGCGGACAAGCCGGCGGTAAACCCTTTTCTGGATGACCAGCTGGTCCTGGCTGGGATCGAGCTTCTTGCCGATAATCCCAAGCGCATTGCCCAGGCGATTGAGGCAGGTTGGGACATGCTCATTGTTGATGAAGCGCATCATTTGCAATGGGCTCCCGGGAATGCCGGCAGGGAATACGCAATGGTTGAGCAACTCAGTTCAGCCACCAAGGATTTGTTACTTCTTACAGGCACGCCGGGTCAGCTCAGCCCCGAGGGGCATTTTGCACGGTTGCGCCTGCTTGACCCGGAGCGCTTTTCGGACCTCAATACGTTCCAGAGCGAAAGCAACGATGCCGCGGAGGTTTCCGCTATCGCAGGAAAGATTCAATCCGGGATCGAGCTTGATACGCGCGAGCAGGCGCAGGTTGCAAAATGGATTGGCGGAGAAATTCCCGGTGATGACGGGCAGCTTCTGGAAAAACTCCTTGATCTGCACGGCACCGGCAGGGTTATGTTCCGCAACCGGCGCGTAAATCTTGGTGGCTTCCCCAAGCGTGAGGTTGCCCTGCACGCCCTTGATCCAGGCGCTGACACACAGGATGATCCCCGCATTGACTGGTTAATTGAACTGGTCGGCAAGCTGGAGGATGCCAAGGTTCTCGTGATTTGCCGCACCCGTGAAATTGTTGAAGAGCTGGAGGCGGCAATCTCCGCGAAGATCCGCATCAAGACCGCCTTGTTTCACGAGGGGCTGGAGTTAATCAAGCGCGATCGCAATGCTGCTTATTTCAGCGAAGAGGACGGTGCCCGCCTGCTCATTTGCTCAGAGATTGGCAGTGAGGGTCGTAATTTTCAATTTGCCCATCATTTGGTTCTTTATGACCTGCCGGATACGCCTGCCCTGCTTGAGCAACGCATCGGGCGGCTCGACCGCATCGGCCAAAAGGAGACGGTTTGCATACACGTGCCCTTTGAGTCCAATTCCACTCATGGTGCCCTTGCCCGGTGGTATCACGAGGGCATGAATGCTTTTGCCCAGCCGATGGAAGGCGGAACCAAACTGATGGAAAAGTTCCACTCCAGGATGCAGGAGAGTGCACCGGATGACCGGGCCGGGTGGGATAATATCATTGCCGACACGAAGCAGGCCAAGGAAGAGCTGGACGCCCAGCTTGAGGCCGGACGCGACAGGCTGCTCGAGATGAGCTCATTCAATGAAAAGTCGGCAAAGCAGATAACCTCTGCCCTTGCCGAGATTGATACAGACAATACCCTTGAGGAACTCATGCTCGACCTCTTTGGTGCGCTCGGGGTGGGCATAGAGGAACTGGGCGATTATTGCTATTACATAAAGCCGGATACCGTTTTTGCAGGCGATGCCTTTCCGGGCATGCGTGAGATAGGAATGTCCATTACCTTTGATCGCGTGACCGCACTGGTGAATGAGCCAATGGGATTTGTCAGCTGGGATCACCCCATTGTTTCGACTAGTCTCGACCTTATCATTAACGGCGAACAGGGATCCAGTGCTTTTGGGCAAATCCCCGGGACAGCAGCCCAGGCCGGCCTGATTGCAGAGTGTGTTTTCCTGCTGGAGCCGATATGTCCTTCGGGTCTGGGTGCGGACCGGTTTCTTGCACCGATGCCGATCAAGGTAGTGGTGGATCATTCCGGCAATGACATTACCGCTGACTTTGACGCCTCAGTCGTAAAGGACGGAGCCCGTTCATGGTTACGCGCAAAGCTTGAAATCCTCGGTAAAATGGTTCCTGCAATGGTTGCCAATGCGGAAAAGAGCGCAGAAAAGAGTGCGGTCAGGATGCGCAGGAAAGCACTCAAGGAGATGGATGTGTTGATTACCGGTCAGCTGGATCGACTGGAACGCCTCACTGCCCTCGGTCACCCGATTCGCAATGGCGAGATTGCCGCGGCACAGGAGGAGCGTGAGGCATTAAAAGTGCACCTTGCCAATGCCAGGTTAAGGCTGGATTGCATCCGCCTGGTCGTCATTGGGGGATAAGGCAATTGACCTGTTGGCAGGTGTCGTAAAAAGATTAACAGGCGGTGTTTTTTGTGGGTAAACTCTTACCCATGCGAGGATTATTAATTGGCTCTTTTATGCTCTTGTGCGGCTTCAATGAGGCAAGGAGCCTTGCGGCAGGCCTCCGGGCCGGGGCCGCTGTCGTTGACATCACACCCCGTGAGATGCCGGTA
>Ga0315316_10001372_pt1 | contig 16954 bp, 29 predicted proteins | sample M160m3416metaG_FD_203702 | JGI IMG/M metagenome (GOLD analysis project Ga0315316, IMG submission 203702) | Ammonia-oxidizing marine archaeal communities from Monterey Bay, California, United States - M1 60m 3416 | ecosystem: Environmental > Aquatic > Marine > Intertidal zone | place: USA... | reverse complement strand
TATAGTATAAAATAGTATCATTTCAAGTATCCTTATAGATATCACCCTAAAGTATCCTTATAGATAGGTATGGTCAGGCAGGGGCGCCCCTCTATAGGGGATCTATACCCTCTATCATATCTCTGACCCAGTACTTCACCAGATTCTTACCCTTACTTGAGGGTACAAACTCATGAGGAGCCCTCCCAGTATCGTTGGTATCTGACACGGGACGCCTCTCTATTACCAGTCCTCTGTTTATCAGTTGTACTATCCTACTTCTGAAGGTCTCCTTGGGAACTGCCAGGTTCTTCAGGAATCCTTTACTGAGCATTTCTTCCACTATGTTGACAGCGGTGGGACTCTTGTGGAGATGGTAGTACACTCTGTACATGAAGGCTATGGCTACTACCTGATTCAGAGAGTAGCTTTCTCCTGCATGAAAGTAGTGCTTCTTTTTTCTTTCGTATAATGGCATTATAGTACCTCCTAATCATAAAGATAAAGTAATTCAAGTTTGATGTCGTTAATGGTATTGCCTCTTATATCGGCTTCGTATCTGCTATTGGCGTAGTTGTACCTCATGGTTATCTTGAAGGATTCTACGTTGTCTTTTTGTATTAGTACCAGGATCTCATCGTCTTTCTTACTTAGTATGGTACCGTTAAAGGTTTCCCCTGTGGTAACGTACACAGGTATTGTATCATCTATGGTTAAAGTAGTCATCAGGATCCCCTTTCTTCTGAAATTCTCTTTTTATTATTTTCGGCATTGTTATCGGTATTGATGGTATACTCCAGTTCACACTGCCCAATTTCATGCGTATTGGTCGTAAGGAACTCTACTTTCCTGCAGTCCTCTTCGGACAGGTAGGAGAAGTGAGCTTTCACGTCCATTGTTTCTCCCTCAGGAGAGATTACGAATACCCAGAAGGTGAAAATATAAGCTTGTATCATAGTATAGCTCCCTTATAAGAGTTGGGAGGATCCCCTATTACTAGAGGATCCTCGGTTAAGTTAATTAGAAGTCGCAGTTGTCAGCTTGAGAAATCATTTCCTCTGTTACTGAGGATACCGGAGCCACTATTTCAAGAGCTTTAACAGCCATTAGAGTAGTCACAAGTTTATCAGGATTTCTGTTATCTGTTCTGACAACCACTTTCAGGTTAGCAGTAGTACCATTACCAATTTGGGATGGATCTATTTTAGTACCCTCTGAATTGAATACAGGTGGTTGATGACCTGACATGGCATCTGAGCGTATCTCCATTGAGAACTCTTTTTCATTGGTAACAGGGTTGATTCTTGGTTCTTTAACCTTGAAACCAGCTTTCTTAAGTTTCTCGTTGGTCTTTTGGTCGAAGTAAGCTGTTACGCTGTAAGTCTCTTTTTGATTCTGGAAACCTCTTGGAGTGGCAAGGTTAGGGAATCTCAAGGTTACATTAGTAAAAGCTTGAGTGTTGACGATGGCTACGTTAGTTGATGTTGAATTTGACATATGTTATCTCCTTATGTCACCTTGGTTAACAGCAAGATAGACACCCTATCTCATCAGGCATGGGACAGGTAACCCCATACGACGCCCCGAAGGGCCTTTCGATTAGTCTTTCTCTGCTCTGTAGAGTACCATCAGGTATAATACTAGTCCTGCCAGTACAAGATATCCAGCTCCTAGTTCATAGCCGATTGCTATTATTTCCATAGTTATTCTCCCATGTTATCGGTTATAAGGTAGTAGAAGAGTACCATTGTGGAGATGAAGCAGATGAGGAATCCCCATCCGAACATGAAGCCACCAATGTACCACATTCCTGTATGATAGGGATTCTCGGTGTAGAACCATGAGCCTCCCATCAGCATGAACAGGTGGAATATTATTATGAGCATTACCTTTATGTATTTCCACTCTTCTTCTCTTTGAGCTACAGTTACGTATTTAATTTTAGTTCTCTGTTTCATATTCGTCAACCTCCTCTTCTAGTTGAAGTAATTTGAATTTTAGTTCTTCGATTCTTTTATCTTGCGCGGCTATCACTTTTTTAAAAATTACGTCTTCTAAATCATTCTCGTTTATAATTTTTTCTACTTTTTTCTTTAGAGTATTGGCTTTAAGTTGATATTCTTTTATGGATTCTTCAAAGGTCATTATTCTCTCCTTAGGTGCTTTATGGTTGCTTCATGGGCTTCTATAGTCTCTCTTTGAGTTGAGACTATTACCTCTAGTGTCTTTATGTCCTCCTTTAGTTTCTCTATATCTTTCAGGTGATTGTCGTATTCCATTTAACTCTCCTTTTTGTTTCTTTTTAAAATTACTCTCGAAGCTGCTTCTCCACCTCTTCTGAGCGCGTTCAAGTCAGTCACGTCTCGCCAGACCTCGTACTCTTCAAGCCCTTTCTCGTGTCCAAGTGATTCGGTAAGAACACTATAGATTAGAAACTTTAGTCCAGCACATTCGTTTTCGTGGTCTTTATTTAGGTATATAACTTCACCCATGGTTTAGCCCTCCTCTTGTTCAATTTCAGTTTCTTCCAGCATATCGAAGGATCGGTCTACACCAACCCTTAGAGTCTCTAAGCAAGTCACCGCGCTCCACATCTGAAACTGGTGGTGACCCTCTTTTCTACCGTAGAATTCACGATAATTCTGGTAGATCTTGTCTTTAGCTATGATGCAAAGTTCCTTATGCAGTTCGCTTTCATAGGTTATTTTAGTCATGGTTAGATTCCTTTCTGATCAGCTGGACCATACTCTTCCTCAAGTAGGAATAAGACTTCCTTAATAGTAGAGTCCATGTTATCTTTAAGTGTGAGGTAGTCGTCTTTTAACTTCTCAAGAATCTCTACACAATTCTCGTAAGCGTAGTGAGACTCTTTACCATATTCTTCTTTCATGGTATTGTGGTGTCTTTGGAGTTCAACGAGTTCACTACCAAAGTAACGAAGTTCTTTCACGATCTTAGCTAGTTTGAGATCGTTAAGCTCGGAAGTTGTGGGTTCGAAGTGTGTAGACATGATATCCTCCTTTATCTACGATTTCCCCTGAAAATACAGGTGATACCACACTCTCAGAGTGCAGTATCATTTGCATTTAGAAAGGGTTCATCCCACGGGATCCCAGCAGAACTCGCGGGATGAACAGGGCCTCGCTAGGACCTAGTCAGAGCTATGCACTACCATAGCCCCCTTGAGCCTTTCGAGTTTAGCCTTGGTCCAGTAATGGACATCCAAAGCCTTCTTTAGCTGAGCTTCTTTTGCGGGCTCAGGCCGCTTTATTATTTGTTTTGCCATGATTAACCTCCTAGCAATTTGATTATGTGACGAATAGTTTCACGTTCAGCTACAAAATGATTGTAACACATAGAAATATTCTCAACAGGAATGCCCATTTGTTCAGCATCCTTTGCACGCTCTTGTATTTCTACACCACGAAAGAATACCAGCTGATCTAGCAGGTAGTCTTCGTAATCACGCTTGAACTCAGGGCCGACCTCGGAGAGGTACAGTCCATGATCGTGAGCGTCCTTAGCGTTTTCCAAGGCCGCTTTATACCGTTTATCCATAGTTAACCTCCTTTCAAAAGGTTAAGGGTTGCAGGAACAACCGGAGTTGAGCCTTAGGGTCCTCCCGGGACCCTCCCAGAAGGGAGGAACCGAGGAAGGACCGAAGGGACCAACCAGAGCCGGCCTAGAAGCCGGCGAAGGGATCCGAGGACCCACCGCCAGAGCCAGAGGCACCAGCAAAGGCCACAAGGGAGAAGGCACAGAAGTACCCACGAGCCACGGAGCCACCAGACCCAGGAGCACCAGCCACAAAGACCGGAACCCCAGAGGAGCAAACCGAACGCAACGCAGCCAGAAAGGCACGAGCCGCAGGAGAGCCCGAACCGCCAGGGAAGCCCTGGGAGAGACAGACCAAGAAGCCCGACAAGCCCGAGACCGGACAACGCCAAGCAACCCGGACACCCACCGCACCCGAACGAGAACGCCAAGGACGCGGGTCCGAAAGGACCACGCGGCCACCGCCAAGAACAGGAACGAAGGCCGAAGGAGCCACCGGCGCCGCCCCAGGAACCACGGCAAAAGACGCAGGAACGCCCGCAGCCAAGGAAACCGCAGGAACGGAAGGAACCGGAGCAGGAGCCGCAGGAACGGCAGGAACCCCAGCAAAGAAAGCAGGAGCGGAAGACGAAGCGGAAGAAGAAGCGCCCGCAACAAACGCCAAAGAACGAGGAGAACCCATAGGGACCACCAAAAGCCCGAAAGATTGAGACCAACACGGGAACCGCACGGGACGGACGGCGACCGCAAACAGGCCGGGAAGGCAGCAGACAAGGACGACCCAAAGGCCGACCGAGAGCCACCGGGAAACGGCCCAGGGAGAGAGGGCCGAAACCGGGAGGCACCCAAGAGACGCTAGCCCGCAGCAGCAGCGAGGGCCGCGACGCGAGACGAAAAGACGAGGCCAGAAGGGACAGAGAGCCACAGGCCAGAAGGAAGACGAACAACCACGAAAAACCACCTCCAAACAAAGCAAAAGGAGAAAAGACAAGCAGGACCCAAAGGCCCGACCGGCGAACGAGCAGCGCCCGAAGGCGCGACCCGGGAGGGGGGACCCCCAAAGAGAGAAGGGGGTACCCAAAACCCAACCAAAAACAACACACAAACAGGAGTGAATTTTTATGTTATTAAAAAGTGCCCTAGTATGCCTGGCCCTGAATATATACCACGAGGCCCGCGATCAACCCCTGGCAGGTCAAATTGCAGTTGCCCAAGTAGTCGTCAATCGCGTTCTACACGAGGACTACCCTTCTTCTGTGTGTAGTGTGGTAAAACAGAAGAATCAGTTCAGTTGGCTATGGGATGACATAGATGATAAGCCCTACGAAAAGGAAGCTTGGAAGTTCTCCCAGAGGATAGCAAAGTCTGTTCTGGACGGTCGCACAACAGAGATAGTGGAGGGGGCCACTCATTATCATGCGACCTCCGTAAAACCTGGATGGGCCAGGAAGTTCTACAAAGTTGTACAGATAGATAAACACATATTTTACAGAATGATAGAATAAGGTATAGATCCCCTATAGATATTAAGGAGATTATAGCGATGGATTTGTTCCAACACGGAGAATTTAAGAGTCACTCAGGGTTAATGCTTAACTGGAAAATTGAGTGTGATGCCCTCTCAGAAAAGGAATGGGACTGTCTGGCAGCCATGATAATGGAACGGGAACCGACACCCTTTAAGAGGGTCGAAGGAATTCCCCGAGGAGGATTACCTCTGGCCAAGGCTCTCAGTAAGTATGCCACTAACAATGAGAATGATAGGGTCCTTATCTGTGATGATATTTGGACCACAGGAGGTTCCTTCAAGGAATACATAGGAGAACACTATCCTAACTGGTTACAAGCCCAAGGATTAAAGTGGGTTATCTTTTCCAGAGCTATGACCACGGATGGTGTTAAAGCACTTTTCACAATGAGATAGGAGATAACTATGACGCTATGCCCCAGATGCTACAAAGAAATTCTGCCAGGGGGTCATGACTGTGGAGAAAAATAACTAGGAGATAACTATGGGAAAGTACCCTATACCCTGTCCCTTCTGTCCTACTCCCCTGGATTGCAGAAAGTTGGAGACGTGCCCCAAGGAGTTAGAGAATGATAGAAAAGCGAAAGAAGCTAGAGTTGCTCAGGGAGAAAGCTCGCAGAGATAAAGTAAAAGTACATCAAGGAGATTTTAGTACCTTTGCCAAAGATGAAATTAAAATCATTACTAAGGACCCCTCCAAGGGTTTTATCCCTTTTAAATTTAATGGTCCTCAAAAAATTATTGATGAAGCACTGGAAAAGCAAAGAACGGAGACCGGTAAGGTCAGAGCAGTCATACTCAAGGCAAGACAACAAGGTATTTCTACTTATTGTGCAGCCCGAGTTTTCTGGAAGACCTTCTTTGTACCCAATACAAGGTCAGTGGTGATGGCCCATGATAGTGCTACTTCAGATGCTCTTTTTGATATGAGTAAAAATATTATCGAGAGGATGAATCCCGAGACTAAACCCGAGGTTCACCGTTCCAATGCCAAGGAGATTAAGTTTGCCCACAACGACTCAGGTTACAGACTGTATACAGCAGGCGCTAAAGAAGCTGGACGGGGAACTACACCAACTATCGCGCACTTGTCGGAAATCGCCTTTTGGAATTTCGATAAGGAGATTCTTGCGGGATTGTTCCAAGGAATTTCACAAGCAGACGACACAGAAGTAATCCTGGAATCCACAGCCAATGGAGCCAGTGGAGAATTCTACAGGTTATTCAAGGATGCGGAGGAAGGAAACAATGAATATATTCCCATATTTATACCTTGGTATGTTACTGAAGAGTACCAAAGACCAGTGTATGAAGGGTTTGAACTCACGGTCGACGAGGAGGAGTACAAAGAAAAGTACGATCTCTCCGATGAGCAACTCCTCTGGCGTAGACTTAAAATTGCGGAGTCAGGTGATGACAAGTTTAGACAGGAGTATCCTGCAACGGCTGAAGAAGCGTTTCTTGTCACCGGTTCCTCAGTATTTAGCCAAGAAAAAGTAGCCAGCTTTATTCCAAAGAAACCTGAGAGTATCAGGATTTTTAATGACCTCATGGGGTCCTTTGATGAGGCTCGTAAGGGTCCTCTGGAAATTTGGGCTGGCCCTAAGTTCGATGACGTATTTTTAATAGGAGCAGACGTATCCCTGGGTGTGGGACAAGACTACAGTGCAGCTGTGGTTCTCAACCAGGAGGGTAATGTTTGTGCAACGTACAGGGATAATAGTATTGATCCCTCTAATTTTGGGGATGTTCTTTTCTATCTTGGGAGGTATTTTAACAATGCTCTACTTGCGGTGGAAAGTAACTCGATGGGAGTCGCGACGATCACAAGACTCCAACAAATGGGATACATGAATCTTTACTATCAGACCAAACGTGTTATTACAATGACTGATGAAGAAGGTTCCCGTCCAGGATTCAGAATGACAACCAGTACTAAACCCATGGTAATAGGGTATCTGAAGAGGGCAATAGATGAAGAAGATATTTGGATTCCTTCTAAAGAAATTATTGCAGAGCTTAAGACGTATGTTGCGAATGATAAGGGACAAACTGAGGCTCTATCCGGAAATCATGATGATCTTATCATGGCCCTGGCGATAGCCTGGGAAGTGAGGAGAACCCATGCAGATAGGTTGACCAACACAAGAGTGAGTTGGAAGAATATGAATTTAACAAGAAATAATCAAGATGAGGTTTGGCTATGAGTGACATGAAAAAGAACCTTGAAGCTGCCCGTAAGAAGCTCTCCGACTACCCTGGGGGAGAAAATCTGAAGATGATAGAATCCTCAGAGCAGGCCAAGGAGATGCAACTCAAGAGTGCCAAAGCCAGAGTGGAGAATAATAAAGCCCGGGAGGATGCCGAAAGGATCCTCAAGGAATTTAAGAAGCGCGGTAAAGATATGGAATCCCTTAACCTTACCGGCCTGGAAGTGATGAAGTTAATAATGGGAGATGCCATTGTTAAAGGAGATACAAGAACTGCGGCTGCCCTTGCGGCGCAAGTTGCAGAGTATGAAACACCAAAGTTATCGCGTCAGGAAGTCCATTCAACAGTGCAGGATGTTACTGAACTTACGGATAAGGAACTTCAAGAATTATTGGACTTGGAGACTGTAAAGGAAACAACCAAAGGAGTACACTAAATGTCTATATGGACAGCCCCCACGGGTAAGAAACACAAGAACGGTAAAGTATGGGATCCTACCACCAGGAGTACTCAGGCTCTCCGAGATGAAGCTAAAGAATCTGAAAAGATCAGAGCCAAAGACGAAAAGGATGGTAAGTATTCTGTGGGAGGCAGAAACAGTATTACTCACCAATTTGAGTAACGAGGTACGCCCGCAACAATCTTTTCTCCTTTCTTAGTTGCAAGGGGTTTTCGGTGTCCCCGAGGCGGCTACACCGAACCAATAATAACAGGTACCCAGAGTGGACCTATGATAGGATAGTATAATGATAGTGGATGGTTATAAAGAAGCTGTTACTGATGAACAGTTACTTACCCTTATTGAAACAGGGGTTTCTAACTCAACTGGCTCTTGGTTAAACTCAAGTGAGATGTCAGAAGAGAGACAGAAATCGACTTTCGAGTATGCGGGTCTGCCACGTTATCACCTTCACCCTAATGGTGTGTCTTCCATTGTTGCCACAGATACCACGGAAACTGTTGAAGCTTATCTTGCTCTCATATCAGAGCTGATGTTTAATAATAATAAGTTGGCCAGGTTTATACCCTACTCTGCCAAACCAGAAGACCAGACCAATGCAGACATGGCTTCTGAGGTTACTAACTACTGTATCTTTAAAAAGAACAGGGGATGGGAATTACTAAATACCTGGGTAAAGAGTGCACTCCTATGGAAGAATGCCGTATTACGCTGGGATTACATAGAAGATAAAGTACATGAGTTTGAAGAATTTGATTCTATTACTGAGATCGCCCTTGATGGTAAACTTTCAGATCCTGCCATTGAGTTGGTGGGCGATATAGAGTTAGACGCAGAGGGAAATTACAGAAATGTTCGTCTGAAGAGAACCATAGATAACTCCAGGGTTAAGCTTGAGAATATACCTCCAGAGAACTTTCTTATAAGCAGAGAAGCAGTATCCCTTGAAGAAGCCAGCTTTGTTGGTATTCAGATTGAAATGACCAGATCAGAGATACGTCAGGAGTGGCCTGACATCGCAGATGATGTGGATGAGTGGGATAAGCTTTACTCCAAGTACAGTGTTACAGAAAAGATTTATAAACCAGAAGAGTCTTCTCGTAAAGAGATAACAGGACAGACTTACTGGACCGGTGAAGAAGATAGTCAACTGGAAGCTAACCAGCCTGTGAGTGTCACAGAGTGTTGGGTCAGAGTTGACCGAGATGGCGATGGTATCGCTGAGTTAAAACATATAATAATAGCAGGTAATATAATACTCTTCGAAGAAGATGCTAAAGAGGTTCCTCTCTGTTCTATTTGTCCCTTCGAAGTTCCTTATGAATTCTATGGGCTATCAGTAGCAGATATGACGCGAAGCTCCACTCTTGCCTCAACGGCTATACTTAGAGGATTTGTAGAAAACACTTACCTTACTAACTATAGTCCTAAGCTCGCGGATCCCAACGTGGTTGATTTTAGCGCGTTGCAAAACATGAAACCAAAGGATCTTATCCCAACTAATGGTAACCCTACGGCAGCAGTATCGTCACTTCCTCCAGAACAAATATCGACGGGTACTGTACCGATCCTGGAGTACCTACAGCGCCACAAGGAACAGGCCACAGGTATGTCCAAGGCTGCACAAGGTCTCCAGGATGAATTGTTTGTCTCCGGAAACTCTGAGATTAAACTCGGAGCGGTAATGAGTGCCTCTCAAAAGAGAGTACAACACATTTGTAGGCGATTTGCAGAGACAGGTTTTAAGCGTCTCTGTGAAGGTATTTACTCTACCATGGTTAATAACATGGATAAAATTTCCATGCAAGACCCTAAGTATGGCATATTGGATGTGGATATTAAAAAACTTCCTAAGTCAATGGCCCTTGAGGTTGACGTAGATCTTGGTGAAAATTCCAATGCTAACAAGAGAGATAAACTTCAGTTGTTAGCTAAGGATCTAATTCCTCTTCTTAATCAGGCAGGAGCCGGTTCTTTGCTTAAGCCTGACGCTTATGCCACTATAGCGAATCAACTATTAACCTCACTTGATTTGGAACCTTCGGATTACTTAAAGGATCATACGACCCCTGAGTTTTTACAGGGAACTGCAAAGGCACTTGAGGAACAAGCCAAGGAAAAAGAGCAAGCCAAGAAGGTAGCAGAGGCCAAAATGCAGAGCGAGATTGATCAGGCTCATGCGAATGTCCGTTACACTGACGTGCAATCTAATAATGCCTACCAAGACAATGCCAGGCAGCTTGCAATAGCAATCGATACTCACATGCAAAAGTGGGCAGACATATCACTTAAAGCACATAAAGAAGGTGTCGAAGTACCTGAGAGACCTCCTTTTGGAGACCTTATGGCTATGTCCAAACAAGTACTGGACGAGCTGGAAGTTAATAAAAGTAAGAGTAACCCTTTAAATATCACAGGTCAGTCCATGGACCCTGAAGAATTATCTCATGCACAGCAAAAGATGAATCCTTCGGTAAGTCCACCCAGGACCCCCGGGGATAGTGGAGTATAATAATGGATAAGTATAAAGAAAATGCCGAGAAGAGGCTGACTGGAAAAATACATCCCGACAGACAAGCGCAAATAGCTTTGGCTACTGCCAAGTTTTCTGCACAACATCGAGAAGAATTTTTTACAGAAGCCTACGGTGAAATATTAGTGGACCTATTTTTGAAGTGGCTCAATACAGAGCCCCACGAGAATAAGTCTCGAGATCACCTATACCACTGTGCAATGGCACTTGGTTCTGTGAAAGAGAAGATGTTACAAATAGAAACTTACGGTGGCAATTTACAAGCTATGAAGGAGAAAACGAATGGCGCTGATTGAAACAGATAACATACCCAAGATAATGAAAAATATAGACGATACTCTCACCTTCTATTTCAACCATGAAATAGCTGGTCAAGCAGGAAGTTTTAAAGTAAGACAGTATGCTCAAGAAATAGCAGCTTTACTTACTATGAAAGAATTTGTGGAAGGCAAAAAACCTGCCACGAGTACTGCCACCCTTAAAACGGGAGGTAAGTAATAATGGCTGAACAACAAACCTCTACCCAATCGGATGATGTGAGTGTTCCAGGCGGTAACGAAGACGCACAACTCAGTGACATTCTCAGGAATTCACCTCTGGCTCAACAAGCTGGAATTGTACCCTTACCTGAAGAATCTCTACCTGAGGCTGAAGCGAACCCAGCGGAAGAAGAAGAGGCACCTCAAGACCTGGCCTCTGAAGAAGAAGCTGCAACAAATGAAGAAGGTAATTCTGTAGAAGAAGATATATCAGAAGATGACAACCAAGAAGCTCAAGGCGGAGATGACGAGTCTACCGAAGCTGAAAGTTATTCTCTGGAAGACTTGGATGATATAATGGTAACCCATAAGATAAACGGCGAGGAAGTTACTCAAAAGTTATCTGAATGGATTGCTTCTTCAGCAACCAAACAGTCTTTATCAAAACAAGGTCGAGAAATAGGCGAGCTCAAAAAGGCATTAGAAGAAGAAAAAGTGAAAAAGTTGACTGAGCTTGATCAACTAGGAAGTGCTCTGGCGCAAAACTTTTATGGTGAAGAAATAAAAGCCCAAAAGGCTTATCATGACGCCACCATGAAGTTACAAAAAGCGCAGGAGTCCGACGATACTTACGAAATCGGTGAACTTAGTAAAGAACAAACTAAACACCAAAAAACTTACTGGGAAGCCCGTAGTAGACGGGAATCTGCTCTTAAAGGAATTCAACAACAACAACAGCAATTCCAACAACAGAAATTTCAGGAGCAAGTAGTTCAGTTCAATAAAGATATAGGGCAACTTATACCTAATTGGAGTGAGAATACTGCCAAAGAAATTCGAGACTTTGCCCTAGAAGAGGGCCTACCTGAGCAATTAATAAATAGTATTACTAATCCTACGATAGTTAAGTTTGTTCACGATTATAAAAACCTTAAAAAAGGTGTTTCTAAGGGAACTGCAAAACGTAAGATCGCTAAAACGCTTAAGACCCCGGTGAAAAAATCCATACCAGCCGAAAAGAAGCGGATGGATGCTGAGGCCATGGTTAAAGCAAGGGCTTTTAAAGAGGATTCTTCCAAGGCAGATCAAGATGCTTTTATGAAACAATACGCCTTAAAATCCTTAAACTCAACTTAAGTCATTAGGAGGTAAATAATGGCTACTGGACAATACGCAACCCAGGGTGCATCGGATAACCGATTCGATTCTGGAACTAACGGTGCGGCTGTTTCGGAAAATGAGGACCTAGCTAACTTCATTAGCATGATTACTCGCGCTGAAACTCCGTTCATGTCTTCCATTGGAAAGACAAAAGCTACTGGTATATATCACGAGTGGCAAACAGACGAACTAGCTCCACCAGCTGCTTCAGAGATGGTACAAGGTGCCGACTTTGATAACGTTGGACCTGATGGTGCTACTAACCAGAATGATGGTGGTAATACTATTACTTCCGCTATTCGTAACAGAACTCGTTTGGGTAACTATACACAGATTAACGGTAAGACCGTGTCTGTCTCAGGTACCAAACGTGCCGTTGATCAAACAGGTGTGGCAGACGAATATGCTTACCAGCTTAAAAAGCGTGGTACAGAACTTCGTCGTGACGTAGAGGCAAACCTTGTACACAGCACTAACATTGCTGTTGCAGGTGCTTCCGGTACCAAAGGTACTTTTGGAGGTCTTTACTCTTGGCTGTGTTCTGCGAGTCATACTGTTCTGGCCACAAGTTCCACATGGAAAGTTCCTTCCACACTGCCTACTGGTGCTGGTACGGACGCCGCAGGAACTCACAGACCAGGTCTGACTGCTGCTACTGACACTCGTGTTGCATTGGAAGTATCCTACGTGGATGATGCCATGCAGAACGTGTTTGAAGCAGGCGGTAATGCTACCAAAGCTATGATGTCACCCAAGAACCGAAGGAACTTCTCTGCGAAGTCTCAGGCTCTTAACAGTAACGTTAGACGTAACATAGACGAAGGCGGTAAGCTCAGAGCTTCTGTTGACGTTTATATGTCTGACTTCGGTGATATAACAGTGGAGCCAAACTACATTATGGGTCTGGCCACTACATCTGCTGTTAGATCAGGTAACCACGCTTCTAATACCCAAAACGTAAGCTTGGCTAACCTATCTGTCATCGTTTATGATCCTAAGTGGTTCAAAATTGCCACACTGAGACCTCTGAAAGAAGTCGACGTAGGGCAAAAAGGCGATTCTACAGTTGGTATGATTGTTGAAGAGTGTACTCTTGAGTGCTCTAACCCTAAGGGTTCAACAATGATTATCGGTCTGAACGGATCTTAATCTTAAAGTCCCCTGGAGTATTTATTGCTCCGGGGGCAATTTTTTGGAGAACAGAATAATGATGCTAAAAATAACTAATAGCAGTGGTAGTTCCGTAACACACCAAAGTACCGCCCTTGTCGATGGTGGCTCGATATTTATCATGGGTGGATCTGTTTTATGTAATGCCACTAACACTATTACTCACTACAAGTATGATAGCGGAGCTACTTCTTGGACAGCAGTACCTGCCAATCATTCAGTGGAGTGGGGTAACCTAACACACAACGGAATTTTTGCGAGAGTGCTGAAGAGTTAAAATGGGAAAAAAGTTTAAACATAAAGAAGTAACAGGTGGCCTAGAAGGGCAAATAGAGTTTAATCAGATGGGTGGTTTATCCGGTTGGGAAGCTGCTCAAGACATTACTCCTTTTCTTGAACAAGCTAAGATGGAAAAGGAAATTGGGTTTAATAAGAAAACTCACTACAGGAAATTCGCCACTATACCTGACGTGGTAGCCATAGAAATCGCTACCAAGTATGGTGTTAACATCCACGATCCCAAGACCAATGGTGATAAAGATGTTATGAAAAAGTTTAAAAAGATTATTATAGAGGACTATCCACATTTGCTTGTTAGTACCTAGGAAGGAATGTTATGGCTACCTATCAGGAAACGCTTACCAATGTCAGGAATTGGATGGACAGAGATTCTACCGTCGTAAGTGATTCTTTATTACTTACATTTTTACAGTATTCGGCAGATAAAGCTTACAGGACCCTTCGAGTACCTTCCTTAGAGACAACCTTAGATTTTACTGTGACTACCAATGACTTAGTTGCTGATGCTTCTGCTGGTTTTGGCAAGGAAGTTAGTATGTCTCTGCCCAGTGACTTGATAGAAGTTATTTATATTCAAAAGAAAGGAACAGGAATTGTTTGGAATCAAAAGGTAGATCCCAGGACTTTTCATGACAGATATGCAGATAAAAAGGATTCTAACTATTATACCCGGATAGGGAGTAACTTCTTACTCCATGGTTCTTTAGGAGTAGATGACGTACTGGAAGTATGTTATTACAAAAGATTACCTAAAATTAATGCTACTTATGATATTACTGTTGCTAATTATTTAGCACAGACAGCTACCCTTACCACTATGACCAGAAGAGCTAATAGTTATACTAATAGTGATGCTTACATTGCTGGTCTTGGAAGGACTTCTTTATATTTTGCTTCAGGTACCACAACCTCACAAATAGATGCTTTGAGTCCTACTGCTGCTCAAACAAGTAGCGGGACAGTGGACGGAGTTAACTATAATGTAGCAGCAGAAATGGAGCCAGCTTACATAGCTAATTGGTTACGTGATGAAAATGAAAGAATATTGTTATACGGTTCTTTGGCAGAAGCCTTTTCTTTTTTGGAAGATCCTGCTCAAATGCAACTATACGAAGCAAAGTTTACTGATGAAATACAGAAGTTAAATGCAGAAGAGAAGTCCAGACTAGGTGCTGGTGGTAATACTTCTGTCAGCTTTTCAGGAATGGGATTAATTTAATGGGATGGACAACAACTTCAAGTGACAATGATGTGAAGGGCAGTGTTTTCTCTTCTTCCTCTACTATAGACCTTGGTGCAGCAATAGATTCAGATGTCTCTCTCAAAGAATTTAAAGAGAGTTTTTTGGGTGTTTACTCCTCTGCTCCTTCAAATACAGCATATGGCTCCGGTATTGGTGCAGGTATGCTGTTTTTTAATTCAAGTACAACCAGACTTCAATACTACGATGGCAGTAACTGGCAAAACTCTGCTCCGACGCCGTCAGAACAAACTAATATCAATACTGTGGCTGCCGATGGAAGTGACATAGGAACTGTTGCCGGTATCAGTAGCAATATTAGTACTGTCGCAGGTATCTCTGGTAACGTTACTACAGTGGCCGGGATCAGCAGTAACGTAACAACTGTGGCTGGTAACAATAGTAATGTTAGTACGGTGGCAGGTGTCAGTGGTAATATAACCACTGTTGCCGGTATCTCCGGGAATGTTACTTCTGTGGCTAACATTGCAGGTAATGTAACTACAGTCGCCAATGACGCCACTGATATAGGAGCTGTTGCAGCTAAAGCCACAGAAATTGGTTTACTAGGTACTTCAGATGCAGTAGCAGACATGGCTTTGCTTGGTACAAGTACTGTGATAGCAGACATGGCCATCTTGGCTACCTCCGATATAGTAGCTGATATGGCAATTTTAGCCACCAGTGATATTGTGGCTGACATGGCTATTTTAGCCACTACTGATGTAGTTGCAGATATGAACACTCTGGCTACTTCTGACATAGTTGCAGACATGAATACTCTGGCCACAAGTGATGTAGTTGCAGATATGAACACTCTGGCTACCTCCGATATAGTAGCTGATATGAATACGCTGGCTACTTCAGCCAATGTTACTAACATGGCCACACTTGGCGCTTCCGGAGTCGTAACTAACATAGCCACAGTGGCTGGTAATAATTCTAACATTACCACCGTTGCAGGTGCCAACTCAAATATTAGTACTGTAGCTACTAACATTTCTAACATTAATGCTGTTGCAGGTGATGCTACTGACATTGGTGTAGTTGCGGGTAAAGCAACAGAAATTGGTTTATTAGGTACAGCGGATGCTGTGGCTGACATGGCTCTTCTGGGTACTACTGATGTTATTGCTGATATGAATACTTTGGCTACTTCTGACGTTATAGCTGATATGAATACTCTGGCTACTTCAGATATTATAGCTGACCTTAATACCCTTGCCACATCAGACATTGTTACTGATATGAATCTACTGGCAACCTCGGCTAACGTTACAAACATGGCCACTCTGGGTGCCTCTGGGGTAGTGACTAACATAGCTACCGTTGCTACCAACGTAAGTAATGTTAATACTGTCGCCACAAACATAAGTAGTGTAAACGATTTTGCGGATAAGTATAGAATAGCTTCCTCTGATCCTTCTTCTGGTTTAGATGCAGGTGATTTATACTATAATACGAGTAGTAACCAATTAAAAGTCTATACAGGTTCAGCTTGGAATAACGCTTCTTTTTCTGTTATAAATACCTTAGAAGATACAGACTTTTCTTCTCAGGGTATTATGCTGAGAGGATCAAGTTCAGGAAGTTATAGTATTCTAACGGATAATAGCTCTAACTGGAATACAGCTTACGGCTGGGGTGATCATGGTTCTGCTGGATATGGAACTACAGATGACGCAACTGCACTCGCAATAGCATTAGGATAATAACATGGCAAATACATTTAAAGTAAAAACAAACGCAGCTATGCCCTCTACTGCTGGTACACCGTTGACTCTCTATACTGTACCAGGTTCTACAAGAGCAGTGGTACTGGGGTTAGTTCTATCAAACGTCCACAACTCACAAGTAAATGCTAGTGTACAACTAGTAAGTACCACTAATGATGTAGAAACCAATCAAACGGTATACTTGGTAAAAGATGCACCCCTTCCCGTAGGAAGTTCACTAGAATTATTGGGTGGAAATAAGGTGGTAGTACAAACAGGAGATATAATAAAAATAGATTGTTCAGTCGCTGCTAAGATTGATGCAACTCTCAGTATAATGGAGATCACCTAATGGCTTATATCGGCAGACCTCACACTAGTTTATCGGGGATTGATCCTGGCTTAGATTCTATTTCGGATTTAACAACTGCTGCCGACAAGATGATTTATACGACGGGTTCTGATGCTTATGCTGTGACAACCATTACCTCTGCTGCCAGAGGTTTACTTGATGATGCTAGTGTAGGGGATATGAGAACTACTCTTGGTTTGGGTACTATGGCAGAAGAAACAGCCACTAATTACTTAACGACTTCTGCAGCAGGTACGACTTACGCAACTTT
>Ga0315316_10001370_pt1 | contig 16966 bp, 20 predicted proteins | sample M160m3416metaG_FD_203702 | JGI IMG/M metagenome (GOLD analysis project Ga0315316, IMG submission 203702) | Ammonia-oxidizing marine archaeal communities from Monterey Bay, California, United States - M1 60m 3416 | ecosystem: Environmental > Aquatic > Marine > Intertidal zone | place: USA... | reverse complement strand
CAGATTGTTCAGTAATACAAAAAATAGTATTTCAATTCAAGGTGAAGTTGAGATTTCAAGAGATTATTTACAGCATTTGTTTAGTCAACGTACTGCAGTTATCTATGAAATTGAGACCATTTTAAAGAAAAACGGAATACAATATGATATTTTGAATAAGAGAATTAGCAAATATGTTCACAAAGTATTAGATGAATATAAGATAAAATTAGTTACTCCGGACATACCAGTTTTTGCATGGAAACCAATGTTGTTTATGATTGGAACTGTCGGTGCAATGTATCTGTGGAAATATTTACACACACTTTGAAGCTTTAATTATTAATTAGAAGAATAAACTTCGTGTCAAATCAAATAAAACCATTATTCATGAAGCACTATGGAGTTTCCCCTTGGGAAATTAATGTAATTACAAGTATTTTGGATAAAAGATTCCAAACAGAAGATGAAGAAATTGAAAATACTTATGAGGAAAAATTTGTTAGTCATCTAGAGATATCATTTCCATATTCATTCAATGATGAATTCTTCAAATGGTTTGATTACAAAGAGTGGGATAGACTGAAAGGTGTTTTCAAAGAGATGAAACGAAGACGAGGAGATGGAAAAGCAATAAGAATTGAATTAAAATTTTCTGGAGAACCAGACATTAATTTTATCATTCAGTCAGATCAAAGTCAATGGTTTAAAATGGCAGTTGAAAAAATAGATTTTGTTGTTGAACTATTACCATATCATTTAGATGAAAAAAAGATTCCAAAAGTAGCGAAAAGTGTAATTTATAATTTTGAACAAGATGAGGCAAGATGGAGATTAAGTACAGTATTTACAGATGGAGAAAAATTTGTGAATTCGGGAAATGGATGGAAACTAACTACTTAATCTCTTTTTCAAATGGTTCAACTAATTCATGTAACTCCTTATATTTTGATTCTATAAACTCAAGAGATTCATCTAATTTTTTTGATTTCCCATACTTGTAACGAACTAATTCACGATGATGCCAGAATGTTTTACCTTCTTCAATCGAGATGGTTGTAAAATAATCAGTTCCTTTCAAATTATCGGACAATTTCATTTCATATGGAAAAAGAAATTCAGCTATAAACCATTCATCACCGTCAGGATAATCATTTCCAGTTTCAACGTCAAAAAATAGATGTAAGAGATTAGATTGCATTAGTCCATCAGTAGTAATTTCAGGATGTTTTACATTAGATTTCTTAAAATCAAGTTTTGTTAATTCAGGAATAAAAAATTCATTGATGATGGATTTTCGAAATATTCTATTTACATTTGTGATATTCAATAGTAGTAAAAAAGAGAAAACTATCTAATAATCATTTGTTAGAAAACTAAACTTTGTACGCATCAAGAATTTGATTAATTTTTGTAATAGGAGTGTTATTTTTTGAGATCTTTTGTAATGCTGAAGGATTTTCCACATAATTTGGAATTTTATCAGTCAATCTTCTAGTATATGGCGTGATTAATTCATTTTTATAAAATATTCCAGTTGGTATTTTAGCATCCCATTCAAGTGATTTTATAATAGCCTGGGTTTTTTTCTGATTTAATTCAGTTTCATCACTATAGTGTACAACAGGATCATAATCAGTATCTTCTAATTTGTAAATACGTGGCATAGGTTTCTTGGTTGCCTCATCAATTCTATCCTCTCCACTAAACCAATCTTTTGTATTGATATCATTGTATGTTGGACAAGGTTGTAAAACATCTAAAAATGCTAAACCTTTGTGTTTAATTGCTGCAATAATTAGATCTTTTAATTGACGAACATCATATGAATAACCTCTAGCTGCAAATGTGAATCCGCTAGCAATTGCCAATCCAATTGGGTTTACATTATAATTAGTATTGGGAGTAGGCAATGATTTAGTTTTTTCACCTAATTTCAGAGTAGGGGATGCTTGACCTTTAGTTAATCCATATACAGCATTATCAAAAATTATGTATGTCATATTCACATTACGTCTACCAGCTGCAACAAAATGACCTGCGCCTATTCCAAGACCATCACCATCACCACCAACAGCAATAATTTCAAGATTTGGATTTGATATTTTTGCGCCTTGAGCAAATGTTAGAACACGTCCATGTAAAGTGTGAACACCAAATACATTAATAAAATGAGATGTCTTTCCAGAACATCCAATACCAGAAAATATTGCAGTTTGATGTCGAGGAATTTGAATTTCTGCCAATGCCATTTGAATTGAATTTACAATTCCAAAATCACCACATCCAGGACACCAATCATTGTGTACATCAGTTTTGTAGTCACCTATCTTAAGCGCCATATGTCAAAACCTCTCTTTTTTCTGCAGTATTGTTAACAATTTTTTTTAGTGTATCGTATAATTCAGTGCATGTCATTGGTCTTCCTGTAAATTTTAGAATATAATAATCAGGATCCTTTTCGAGATTTTGTCTAATTAATGATCCCAATTGACCAGTGTAGTTTGCTTCAATATCAATAATAGTTTTAGAATTAGAGAATAATTTTTTTAATAGTTCTTTTGGAAATGGGTGTAGAAGTTTTATTTCAATAAATCCAATATTGATGCCATCATTTTTCAACATTTCTATAGCATCAAGAACTGGACCTTGGGTTGAACCCCAAGAAACAATACAGAAATCACCTTCAGAATGTTTTACAATTTGTTCAGATTCAGGAATTTTTTTAAGTATGTAATCTAGACGAGATTGTCTTTTATCCATCATCTGAACACGGTTTACCGGATCTTCAGATATGTGACCTTGTATGTCACTTTCATCACCAGTATTCCAAAATATTCCATTTTCCAAACCTAATTTTGACCTTGGAGATAATCCATCTTCCGTATGTTCAAATCTTCTATAATTGTCCGAAGAAATTTCGTTCAGTAATTTTCCTCTATCAATATTTACTCTAGTTTCATCAAATCTTTGACAAGTTGTGACAGAACTAGCAATGAATTTGTCCATCATGTGTATTACAGGAACTTGAAAAACATCAGCGTAGTTAAACACTTGAGTTGTATCATAGAAGCTATCTGAAACACTACCTGATGCATAAACAATTCTAGGGAATTCGCCGACACCTGAATTAATTGCACATACTAAATCATCTTGACCGTGACGCGTAGGTAAACCTGTTGAGGGGCCACTTCTTTGATAAAATGTAATTACAACTGGAACTTCATTAATTCCTGCCCAACTCAAACATTCAATCATTAATACAAAACCAGGTCCAGAAGTACATGTAGCAGAACGTACTCCAGTTAATGATGAACCAATAGCCATACCTATTGCAGAAATTTCATCTTCAGTTTGAATAACAAGTGTTGAGCCAGGACGATCCTCATTAATTTCAAGTATTTCGTTAGTTTCAAGGAAATTACTCTCATCAGTTGCAGGTGTAATTGGATAATATGATTGAAATCTACATCCAGCAATGATTTTTCCAATTGATGTACCATAATATCCTTGAACCAAAAGAGTATTTTCTTCAACTTCTTTTTCTTCAAATTTGAGGCCAATATTTTCAAATTTGGCAGTAGCATAATTATAAGCAAAATTTGCTGCAGACACATTCATTTCAGCTATAGATTTTTTCTTTGAGAAAATTGAATTTACAGATTCAGTTAATTTTTCTGAAGGAATCATTAACAATCCTAATGAAAGAGATACTCCTAAAACATTGAACATACGACTCATGTTTTTGATTCGAGGATTTTCAAGTTTTTCGGATAATTCAGTTAACAGACTACGAAAAGAAACAGAGTGTATTGATGCACCATTTTCAGATGCTAATTCCAGTATTCCTTTAACAGTATCCTCTTTGTTTTTAGATTTCAGAAGATTTCCCAATCTTTCTTTAAAGTCATTATCAAATGTAATAACATCTGAAACTTTTACATTTTCTAATGTTGAATCATAAATTATAATTCCATTTTCTAAGACATCATCTACATGACGAAAAATGGTTTCAGCATCAAACGCAATCAACATGTTTGTTCCTTTTACACTGGAACGAATTTGTTTTTCAGAAACTCTTACTGCAAAATAACTATGTTCACCTTTTATGTTTGAATAATATTCACGTTTTCCAAATATTTGATACCCCATTTTTGAGAATACCTGGGAGAAGATATTAGCGGCAGTTTCAACACCACTACCTTGTGGCCCACCAATCATCCATGTGAAATCAGTTACCATTTCATGCCCCCGTTGCTGCATCAAATAATGCACATTCACATTTGTCACGTTCTCCACAATATGGACAAACACAGATACATTGTTCTATTGGTTTTTTACATTCAGAACAATTTAGCAAATCATCAGAAGAAGACAATACTCCTATTATGATTAAATATTATAAATGGTTTGACCAAACATTCAATGAAAAAACGTTTCAATGTGTTAGTTACAAGACGCCTACATAGATCTGCACTAGATGAATTAGGAAAAAGATGTAATGTATCATTACATGCAGGTAAAATTCCAATTCCAAAAAAAAATCTAATTAACAAAATTAAAGATATGGACGGTTTGATTTGTCATCCATATGATACGGTGGATAAAGAAGTCATCAGTAATGCAAAAAATCTCAAAGTGATTAGTACTTTCAGTGTAGGTTTTGACCACATTGATATAAAATTTGCAAAATCTCAAAAAATTAAAATTGGCTATACACCAGAAGTTTTGACAAATGCAACAGCCGAGTTAACAATTGGATTAATTCTAGATGTTTTAAGAAGAATTTCTGAAGGAGATAGAATTATTCGTAATAAAAAATGGAATCAAATCTTTGGCGCCTATGATTATACAGGCACAGAAATTGCAGGAAAAACTATCGGGGTTATAGGAATGGGAAGAATTGGAAAAGAAGTGGCAAAAAAAGCAAATGGTCTAGGTATGAATGTGATTTATCATAATAGAAAACCAGTACAAAAGAGTATAGAGAAAATGTTGAGAATAAAATATGTCTCAGAAAATACACTGTATAAAAAAAGTGATATAATTTCATTACATGTTCCATACAATAAAGATACACATCATTTAATGAATTCAAAAAAATTTAAAAAAATGAAAGAGACTTCTTTTTTAATAAATACATCCAGAGGGAAGATTGTAAATGAAAAACAACTAGTAATTGCTTTGAAGAAAAAACAAATTCAAGGTGCAGGAATGGATGTTTACGAGTCAGAACCTATTAAGAAAGATAGTTCATTACTAAAATTAGAAAATGTTGTTTTAGCACCACATGTTGGAAGCTCAACCAAGGAAACAAGGCAAAAAATGTCAGACATTACAGTAAGAAATTTAGTTTTAGCATTAGAAGGAAAGAAGTTACTTTATTCAGTTTAATCCAATTGAATTAACACATCGTCAGGATTTCCCTTTACACAGTCAGTTCCAACAGCTTTAAGTTTTTGAAATTCAAGTGTACCTTCAGGTATTTTTCCTATTTTTTGTAGTTCACCAATTTTCACAGTTACAACACCTTTGTGTTTTTCACATGTAATTCCAACCATGTAAGAATCATCATTATGAACAATTTCTACAACATATTCAGGTGGATTTACACAATCACGCCCATTTTGTTTTACAGAACAACTATCAGGGAACATAAAATTACCATTTTGAAGGAATATTAAATTCGTTCTATTATGGAATTAAAATTCCATAATGAATTCTTTTGGGAATTTGGTGATTTCAGAATTCCCTTATCCTGTAATTTTCTGATAACTAGTGCAGAATATGCAGGGGCTCCAGTTGCACCAGGGGAATTATAGTTCACAATATGAAATGAATTATGTCCTTCACGTTCCATCACATCAGAAATAAAAGTTCCATCTGGAGAGATAACGGGAGTACGTATTCCCGCGGTTCCTTTTTTTATAAAATAATCTGGTTTTAGAGATGGAATGAAATCCATTACACGTCGAACCATTGCATCTTTTGATATTGAGCTTCTGAATTCATGTGTGACCAATGATAAAAAATCAGGATTAAGAAACAATTTTTTCGCACCACCCGTCAAAATTTCTCCTAGTTTGGATATAGTTGATGGAATATCAGTTACAAAACCATCATATGTTTCAGGAGTAGGTACAGGCACAGCGTTTGGACCAATCTCAGTAGTTCCATTAGCACGTTTAATCCAATGAGGATCAAGGAAAGGAAATTCAGGATGTCTTGCGACAGAGTAAATGTTTGTTTTTACAATATCAGCATATTTGCTATCAGCTATCCAATATTCACCTCTAAAATGTAAATCAGAGTGCGATTGTAGTAGACCAAATTGTTTTGCGATATCAAGTGAGTTTCCACCAGAACAATTTATTAGATAATTACATTCAATTGAAGAATTATCTGTAAAATTTATTTGAATTATATCATCATTTATAAAAAATGATTTAACATTTTTCTGAAAAAGAAATTCAGTTGAATTTTGAACTGATAATTTTTGTATTTCTTTTGTAAGTTTAGAATAATCGGTGGATACATCACTCATACATAATAATCCAGAGTGACATTCAATGTTTTTTTCTTTTTGTTTTAATTCATTTGAATCAAGTAATGATAAATTATTTTCAGAAACACCATTTTGTATTCCCCATTTTTGATATTTCTCCAGAGTTTTATGTTGTGTTTCATTTAAAGCAACTTCTATAGTTCCAATTTCATTCCATGGAGACAATGTATTTGTTGCAAGTGTTTTCCACAAATCATGTGATAAATGTGCAGATTTAGCAAAAATTTTTTTCTTTTCAGGATTTAGATAAAATGGTGTATGAACAACGCCAGTATTTCGTCCACTAGTATGTTTTGCAACATTGAATTCTTTTTCAATAACACATACATTGGAATCATAAAGATTTGATATCCAATATGAAATTGTTGTACCTAAAATCCCTCCACCTATAATTGCAATATCAAATTTTTTCACTACTATTGGCCATAATCTCTTAAATTTTAAATTAAAGAATGGCGCCGAGAGAGAGATTTGAACTCTCGATCCCTTGCGAGAACGTGCTTTATGGTTTAAAGATTTCCAGGCACGCGCCCTACCAGGCTAGGCGACCTCGGCATTAGCTTGCGCTAAATAATAATTTGATAGTGATTATAAAAATGCATTATAATATTTATTTGAAAACATGAATTATGACAATTTTTTCTATGATACTTCCATCAAGCGTGATAGCTTTAGATGTGATTTTGTATGTGCCTTCCAGTATATGATCACCATTATTTTTTATTTGATCCCAGACAAAAGATACTTCCTCATGTGAATTCAATTTAGAAATTACTTGAGACGAAATAGGTGAAAAAATTGGTATACTATCTAATTGCTTTATTACTAATCCATACGATGTATCAGAAAATTTCAGTTCATCGGTACCTGAATTGATGATTGTGATTGAGATAGATTCACCTAATGTAAAATTAGTTTTTTCAGTAACAAGTGACAACGATGTTCCATCAACATAGACCAATTGATCCTCTACCCCATATTCATACAAAATAATTCCAAAGATTGGTGCAGATACAACACCGAGAATTATTGCAAAAAGTAAGCCTTTTGGAAACAATTTTTATTCTTTTTTTGTGGTGCTGGTACGCCAATTTTTTGGATAAGTATTTGGTTTCATAATGATTCGTTTTGTTTGAAAAGCATATCCTTTTGTTTGATCTTTTATTTCATTTTCGGATAAGAGAGATTCAGCCAATGCAACAATCTCTCCTTTTTGAGAATAAATTCCAACTAGATCACCTTTTTCCAAATAAGGAGATATTTGTAACACACCAGGTATTGCCAATTGTGCACCATGACACATAGAGTCTATTGCGGAATCACGAATAACCACAGATTTTATTTCACTAAGAGTTTCTTCTACAGGTCTAATAATTTTCAAAAGTTTTGATTCATCTTTATTTTCTTTCCATGTTGCGTATGCATCTGCCAATTCATGCATAGTAACAAGATTTTCCTCATCAAATTGATGAACACGTGAACGACGTAATTCTATCATAGAACCACCAGGTCCAAGTAGTTCACCCATATCATAATACAATTTTCGAATGTAAGTTCCTGCTTCACATGATATTCGTAACAAAACTAGACGCTCTTTTTGTTCTAACAGTTCTAACTCATAGATAGTTCTACTTCTAGTTTGTCTTACAACAGCAGAACGTTGTGGCGGTTTTTGAAAAATTTCACCACGAAATAATTCAAGTATTTCTTCAAGTTTTTCTTTAGATGGTAACGAATGTAATCTACCTAAAGCATGATATTCTTTTGGACCCAAAAGTAATACACCAAGAGCTTTTGTTCCATCACCTAAACCAAGAGGTAAAACACCTGAAACTTGTGGATCAAGGGTTCCACTGTGACCTGCTTTAGGAATTTCAAGAATTCTTTTTGCCCAAGCAACAACTTCATGACTGGTAGGTCCTGGAGGTTTATCAATTAAAATTAAACCATACTCTAGAAGTTGTGTAATAGTTCTTTTATTGTAATATGTCCCATGTTCTGGATTAGTCACATCCTCATCTATTTTTATAAGATTTTCAAGTTGTTTTAGAGTCAAAGTAATTCTCTCACAGTTGATTTTGCAATTTCTAATACTTTTTCTGCATTTATTCCATCGGTTTGAATAATTTTATCAAAAACTGAAAGATCATCCCCAAATTCAAAGTTGTAGAGGTTTTTGTAGATTAATTTATTTTCCTTAAATCGTTTGTTGACAACTTCCAGTGCAAAAGATTCTTCCATGTTATCACGATTTTGCATACGTTTGGCACTATTTTCTAGAGTTCCATTCAACCATAATTTTATTCCAGTATCAATTAACCAAGGAAGTGTGTAACTAGTAATAACAACATCACCTTTTTCAAATAATTGGACTAATTTTTCATCAACTTTCTTATCAAATTCTGGATTTTCTTTTCGTTGATTAAGAAATTTCATTCCATCTTCAGTATCCCACCAATCATCACCATTAGAGAAAAATCCTTGTTCATTTGCAAGTTCTTTCAAAATATCTCCACCGCTAAGATAATTTAGATTGAATTCTTTTGCAAGCCCTTTTGCTACAGTAGTTTTTCCAATAGCAGGAGGACCAGACACTACAATGGATTTTGACAATTATCCTAGATCCATTTGTGTTTTAGTTAGTTTCATGATGAGCCCACTAAATGCAATTGATGATAAGAAATACCAAGCCCACAAGTATAATGCATTTTCTTCACCACAGTATAGTCCTTCTTCAACTTTGAGAGCAGTACATGTCAACTCAAACCAATCACCTGGAATTACATTTAGCGGAATTGGGGAGAGTGCCACAGTGTATGAAAATAATTGTGGGAGTACAAAATAGAAAATCAACATTAAAGGAATAATTGTAATCATCATAGGTCGTATATTCATCTGCATCATCTCCATGTTCATTTTATTCATGTAAGCAGATTTTTTGTTTGCATTTGCAATTCTTGCTTGATCTTTTGATCTAAATGCAGCCATTCTTTCCTTTTGCCAAGCTCTGACTTCTTTTGTAATTCTTCTTTGCTTTACTTGATCAACCATTTTTTTTCTGATTCCTGAATTAATTACATTTAATGCAATTCCAAATCCAGCAACTGCCAACATAGATAAAATTGCGCCTTTTATCATTGGATCATCAGTACCCAAAGGACCTTCTCTCATACCAAAGAAATCCATTTGAAGAAATACAGCGTCAATGAAATTTAATATAAAATTTAATTCCATTTAAGTACCAACACCTATTGCATCTATTACATTTTGTGCTGCTTCATCAATTTTTCCCTCATTGTTTAGTATAACTTTGAGTGGGGAACCTGATAAAACAGAACAACTTGCTAACATTGCATCTTGTACTGCCAATTCCTTTTTTATTGCTTCTATTGAAATTTTATCCCGAATTCTGCTATCATCTTTCATTCTGCGATTGTAAATTTCTTCAGGTCTTGCAGATATTGCAATAAGATGAGTAGGTTCAAGAATTTGTATAACATGGTATGGAAGACCTGGATAAAATCCTTCATCTGTAGAAATGAATGCGTGTGTATCAATAAACACCACGTCATCTGTTAATTCAGAAATTTTTGTTGCTGCCTGTTTTTGTAAATCTTTTTGTTGGGATACAGGTAAATGTCTAAGATTATCTCTATCGGAGACTTGATTATTTGCAGATTCGTTCATCATAACTGTACCATAACTATGAACACTGGCACAGTGTTTTTCAGCATTAATTAATTCTACAATACGTGTAACTAGAGAAGTTTTTCCAACTCCGGGGATTCCAACAATTACGACTTTTTTACGATCTACCAAGTAAAGCACCCAACCGTGGCATTACAACTTCCACCTGTTCTTTTACTAATTGATTATAGTAATTAATTAGAATATCTACAGAAAGTAAAATTCCAATTCCAGTACCAAATACACCTAATACGTCTGAAACACCTGCAATTAATCCAAGAATTGCAGAACCGATTATTGTAACTGATGGAATATATCTATTAAGTAATGTTTCAATCGGTTTGTTTGAACGTCTAAATCCAGGAACTTGTACATCAGCATCTAGAAGATTTTGAGCTGCTTTCTTTGGAGATAAACCTCCCAATTCGACCCATAGTTTTCCAAATACAATAACAATTCCTATCATGAATATGACATAACCAACTGCTCTAAGTGGATCTTGTGCAACAATGTCCAAACCTCGCGGAGGAGTGATGTAATACATGAATCCTCCAATTGGTGACGAAGGCGCAGTAGGGTCAAACTGCGCTAAAATATTCAAAAATGCATTATTATTCCGCGGGTTAAATTGTGACCAGAACATTTGTCCAATAAATACAGCATTTGCAGTTAATGCAGAAGCCAAAATTACAGGGATATTTGAAACATACATCATTTTAATTGGATATGTTGCTGCAAATCCTCTATACTTTGTGGATACGATTGGAATTTCTACCTTCATTCCTTGAGTGTATACTAATATTGCCAGAATTCCAGCAGTTAAGAACAAGCCAAAAACACTCGGCAGTTGATTAGACCTGAACAACGTATCAGCTACATCACCATATGCTGCCATCTGACCAATGAACGGAAATATTCCAATTGCACCACCATCACCTGCAGGCATAGGACTAAACAAACTCCAAAGAATCTGTTGAGCAACTCCAGCCATAATGAATATACTAATTCCGCTACCAATGCCCCATCCTTTCTGAATAGTCTCATCTAGAAACATTACAATGATTGACGCACCCATCAGCTGCCCTATCAGCACATACAGAATATAGGGCTCTGTAATGCCAGGTCCATAAACAGCAATTGCGTAAACAACTGATTCTGCTACAATTACAATGTAAGTTACAAGTTTTGTGGCAGTTTGAAATACACCACGTTCTGCAGGGTTTTTAAAATCAAATTTCAAAATATCAGAACCACGAAGTAATTGCATTAACAATCCACCTGTAACTATTGGTCCAATACCTAATTCAACAAGTGAACCTTGAGCGGAAGCAAAAATTACTCTTGCAAAGGCTAAGAAGTCAAATTCAGGTGCAGTTGCACCAAAGAGCGGGGTTTGACCCATTACTAAATAAATTACTAAACAACCAGAAGTCCATAGAATTTTTTGTTGTAAAGGAATTTTCTTTTTTGGTTTTGGAACCTGAGGTATGTAAGGTTCAGCCTTGGCTACAATTTTTCGTATGGTTTCAGTTAATGTTCCTTCAGCCATCGTTGTTTTCTACTTCTTCGGTTTTTTCTTGAGTTTTTTCCTCAGTTTTTTGAACAGGAAGAATGACTTCACCACCGGCCTGTTTTACTTTTTCAATTGCAGATGGAGTAGCCTGTTTTACTTTGATTGTATATGCAGTGTCGATTTGACCTCCGCCAAGTAATTTTTCAATTTTAAGTGATTGTAGATCCAAAGTGTTTTTTGAGTTTTCTGATTTTCCTGATTTAGAAAATAGATCTTTCAAATCTCTAACATTAATCCAAACTTTTGTGATACTAGGATGTGGAGAGTGTGTTCCTTCATGACCAAAATGATCTTGATCTTCTTTAATCACAGTACTTGCAAGATGTTTCAAATGTCCAGAACGTCCTAGACCTCCTTTGTGACCAAATGAACGATGCTGTGCAACTTGACCCCAACCCATATGTCGTCCACCTCTAAGTTTTCTTGTTTTTCTTAATCTTGTAGCCATTTTACATCATCCTTTTTACAATAATGAGAAGTTCTTTGTTGTGACCCAAAACACCTTTTTGTCCATAAAGTTTCTTGGTACTTCTTTTGAAGCCATGTCTTGGAGGATCCAAGGCAAACCAAGGTTTTAGAGGTTTTAATTTTGAGAGTGATGTTTTGCCTTCGGCTAATGCAGAAGCTAATTCATCTACAGATTTGTATCCTAATGCAATAATATCTTCAGAAGTAATTTTCTTATAGCCAGATTTTCGTGCTTTTTTATCTAAAAGTTCTTTAGCAGTTTCAACATCTAATTCTTGCCAAGCCACATAATGTTGAACTTTTCTTAACATTCCAATAGTATTGTCTATTTCAGGAATAATCACAGCACGGTGTTTTTTTTCCAATTTTAATAAATTCATAGTCGTTGTAGCCCAATATGGTACATCAGCTGTTCCACTAATTCTAACAACAAGATATGATTTTGACATGATAATCATCCCTGGCTGAATGTCTGTCTTAGACATTCAAGTAATGCTTTTGATGTTGAGTTCATTGTTGCAGTGGAACCATTGGTATGAGTCCATGCATCTTTTACACCTGCGAGTTTTAATAAATTACGAATTTTTCCGCCAGCAACAAGTCCTAATCCTCTCGGACCAGGTAAAATTTCAATTGTTACACTTCCGCCTTTTCCTTTAACAGTAAATGGAACAGAATGTTTTTCATCACATCGACACTCCCAACTTCCACATCCAAGTTTAATTGGACTAACATTTAGATATGCAGCATTGTTTGCTTTTTCAATTGCAATTCTCATTTGTTTAGATTTACCAAGACCAATTCCAAGCCAACCATTTTGATTTCCTGCGGCAACAAGAGCTTTGAATCTTGTAGATTGACCATTCGGTGTCATTTTTTGAATTAAACCGACATCAATAACTTGAGTTTTTAGATCAGGTAATAATTTTTTAATAATTCCAGATTCTTGAATGCGTAAACCTTTTTCATAAATTTCTTCCATTGTGGTAATTTCGCCAGATGCGACTTTTTTTCCTAAAATTGTTTTTGGTTCCCATACTTCTTCAACAGGTTCACGTCTTTGTCTTCTCGGTCTATCACCTTGACGACCAGGTCTACCTCCAGGTCCACCAGGTCTACCTCCAGGTCCACCAGGTCTACCTCCAGGTCCACTTCTAAATTGTTGCTGCTGTGGTGTTTTTTTAACAGTTTTTTCAATACTCATTTGGTTTTTACCTCATTATCAATTTTTGATTTAACACTTGAAACATCATTTTTTACTTTAAGATGTTCGCCATTAATTCTTTCATCAACAGGAAATGCTTCTTCATCAGCCGGAACTTTAATACCAGCATCAATTATACCTTTTAGCGCGGCAGCCATTCGGTCAGTGTATCTTCTAGTACCACTATACAAAATTGCATCAGTGACTCCTTTAGATAGTGCTTTTTTGCCAGCCATGTAACCAGTCAAATATGATGCAGGGATATTTTTTCGTGAACCTTTCCATCCGTCTTTAAGTAGGAATCTAGAATGAGCAGATGCTAAAACTTTGTCTCCAGCAATCTCAGGCTTTACAATTTGGACTTGAGTATTTTCATTTGTAATATTAACAGTAATAAAATCACGCTTTCCCATAAGCATAATTTTTCGTTTCCGATAGTTAGTTTTCTCACTACGTATTCTTTGTAATATCTTTGAATATGCCATCTATAGAGGAAAAACTTGAGATTGGTATTATAAACCTTAGACGCCAAGAAGGTGAACTAATAATGCTTTTTGGACATGTAACCTATTTTCAGCTTCATCCCAAACAACAGATTGTGAACCATCAATAACATCAGAGGTTACTTCTTGCTCACGTTTTGCAGGAAGACAGTGCATAAAGATAGCATCTTTTTTGGCCTTATTCATTAGAGTTTGATTTACCTGAAATGCTGGGAGAAACTTTTTGATGCGATCAGAATCTGTATTATGTATAGAAACAAATGTATCAGTCATTACAACATCTGCATCTTTTACTGCGGTTTCTGGTTTATCTAAAACTTCCAAAATTTCAGCGTCCTTACCAATCTTCATAACATCAAAGTCCGGTTCATATCCATTTGGGACTCCAACTGAAAGTTTTATCTTTAATTTTGCACAACCTAATATCAAAGAATTACAGACATTATTACCATCACCTATCCAAGCAATTTTTACTTTTTTTAGATTTTTTTTATGCTCCTTAATTGTCATCAAATCTGCAAGAATTTGGCATGGATGAAAAGAATCTGAAAGACCATTAATAACAGGTATTGAAGCATGCCTTGCAAGATTTTCTAATGATTTATGATCATAAACACGAGCCATAATCACATCAACATAACGAGAAAGTGTTTTAGCAGTATCTTCAATAGATTCACCGCGAGATAATTGAAGATCATTCGGTGACAAAGTAAGTGCATGACCACCTAATTGAAACATTCCTGTTTCAAAACTAACACGTGTACGTGTAGAAGGTTTTTCAAAGATCATTGCAAGAGTTTTATTTTGTAAGAGAGATTTTTCTTTTTCTTTTTTATGTTGTTTTTTCATATTAATTCCCAGATCAATTATGTGTTGGAGATCTTTAGAATTAAGCTCATCAAGAGTAAGAATATTCACATTATGTGGTTTTTTGTTCATAGATTACAGAATAGAATATGTTTCTTATAGTTTTGCAAACTATGGTTTTGGTCTGCCATCTTGAATCCATTTCTTAATTTTAGAAGATAGATTTTTTGCTTCATCATCAGTTTCTGGTGGAGGAATATCATACATATCAGCATAGTCATTAATGTCATCAGTTTCAATTCCTTCGAAAGGATCATCACCATCTTGTTCTTGTGGTTCTGGTTCTGGTTGTGGTTCTGGTTCTGGTTGTGGTTCTGGTTCTGGTTCTGGTTGTGGTTCTGGTTCTGGTTCTGGTTCTGGTTCTGGTTGTGGTTCTGGTTGTGGTTCTGGTTGTGGTTCTGGTTGTGGTTCTGGTTGTGGTTCTGGTTGTGGTTCTGGTTGTGGTTCTGGTTGTGGTTCTGGTTGTGGTTCTGGTTCTGGTTGTGGTTCTGGTTGTGGTTCTGGTTCTGGTTCTGGTTGTGGTTCTGGTTGTGGTTGTGGTTCTGGTTGTGGTTGTGGTTGTGGTTTGGATTTTGTAATTTCAGAAAATAAGGGTACATCAATGTCAGTAGATTCAAAAACATTTTCAAGAAAAGTTTTCTTATCAAATTTTATAATATCATCATATTCTTGTCCTACACCAACATAGATAATTGGTGTAGATGTCACTTTTACAATAGATAATGCAGCACCGCCTCTAGCATCAGCATCACTTTTTGTTAAAATTGAGCAATCGAATTGTACATGATTATGAAATTCACGTGCTTGATTTACAGTATCATTACCTGCTAAAGAATCACCAACGAATATTTTCATGTCAGGTTTCACAACTTTGGTAATCTTTGCAATTTGTTCCATTAAATTAGAACTAGTTTGCATTCTACCTGCAGTATCTACCAAAACACAATCAACTTTGTGTGATTTAGCATACAAAACAGCATCTTTTGCAACAGCTGCAGGATCAGAGCCGTAATTTTGTGCAATGATTTTGAGATTCAGTCTATTAGTATGCTCACGAAGCTGTTCAATTGCACCAGCACGATAAGTATCTGCAGCCGCAATCGCTATAGAAAATTTCTCATTTTTTAACATATTTGCGATTTTAGCAAGTGAAGTTGTTTTTCCAGTTCCATTTATTCCGACAAATACTATAATGAATGGCTCATTTGATAATTTTTTTTTATTAATTCTATCGACCAAATCAACATGACCTGCATTATCAAAAGTTTCACTAATGAAATCAATTAGACTTTGTTTAACAAAATTTTGTATATTTTTCTTCTCCACTCTAGAACCAATTATTTTTTCTTTAAGGCTATCTTTTATTGAATCAATTACTTCTGTAGCTACATCAGATTCAAGTAAGTTAATTTCAAGTTCAAATAAAACATCTTCAATATCTTTGTCATTGATATCCTTCTCGCTAAATCCAGTAGATACATTAGAAAATGCTTTCTTGAGATTATCAAACATATTATTGTGATTTTGATTGTTGCATAATTTGTTGCATCTGTTGTTTTCCTTGTTCTAGATTTGCTGCAATTTGTTGCCTTTGTGAGTTTGTATCTTGTAATGCAACTTCTAATTCTTTAATTTTGGATTCTAAATAACTAAGTGCTGAATCATGATCCTTTTCTATTGCAACTCCAGAACCAACATTGACTACGATTTTTTCATTTGGGATAGTTTTAGTTTTGATAAAAGCACCCATTCCAACCGGAACTAAACTTTCAGAATCAGGATTTGCTTTAATTTCTTGAATTGATTTTATTGCAGAATCGGCATCACGAATAATGTTCTTTATAGAATTTTCCTTTTGTGATAATTCTGCATACATATTTTCAAGCATTTGCATTTGTTGTAGCATCTGTTGGGCTTGTTCTTCACTCATGACTTTGAATTATGGTTACTGTATAAAAATTAGAGTTTTTGAAATAAAAGAAAAAAGAAAAAAGAATTACTTTGCTTTAGAGAATCGATCGTTTACTTCATCCCAGTTGATGACATTCCACCAAGCAGCTATGTAATCAGGTCTTTTGTTTTGATACTTGAGATAGTATGCATGTTCCCAAACATCTAAT
>Ga0315316_10001368_pt1 | contig 16975 bp, 10 predicted proteins | sample M160m3416metaG_FD_203702 | JGI IMG/M metagenome (GOLD analysis project Ga0315316, IMG submission 203702) | Ammonia-oxidizing marine archaeal communities from Monterey Bay, California, United States - M1 60m 3416 | ecosystem: Environmental > Aquatic > Marine > Intertidal zone | place: USA... | reverse complement strand
TTCCAAGTAATTCTTCTAGGGTCAATATTAAGCTGATTATCCCAATGAATATGATTATCAATTAGTGCAGAGAGAAGATTGTGAGCTGCTCCAATGGCGTGAAAGTCACCAGTAAAATGTAAATTGATATCTGTCATAGGTATTACTTGAGCATATCCGCCTCCCGCAGCACCTCCTTTCATGCCAAAACATGGTCCTAAGCTTGGCTCTCTGAGACAAATCATTGCTTTTTTACCAATATGACAAAGGCCATCTACCAGGCCAACACTTGTAGTGGTTTTACCTTCTCCTGCAGGAGTAGGAGAAATTGCAGTAACTAAGATTAATTTACCGTCACTAAGGTCATTGAGTTTTTCACGTTTAATTGAAAGATTAACCTTACACTTGAATTTACCATAATGCTCAAGATATTCATCACCAATACCTAGCTGAGAAGCAATTGTATTAATTGGTTTTGCTTCTGCTTCTCTAGCAATCTCTATATCTGTTTTCAAAGTAAACTCTCAAATTACATTTAAGACAGAAAGACTATATATTATCTTTAGAGATTACAATTATTTCTGGTCCTATAGAAATCAATGCTTAGAGCGTCTTTAAACATTCTGGATAGAATGTTAGCCAACATCTAATTAAACTTAATATTGACCAATGGCAATTGGTTGGTTTGACGAATATTGACAATAGTAGCCAGTTTGGTATTGTCTGTACACAAACTTATTATTAGGGGGACTAAATAAATGTTTGAAAAGATTAAAAAACACTTTACCTTTTGCCTTTCATCGCTTGCTTTATTGAATGCTTCTGCATTTAGTGGCTATTTAATGTCACAAGCAGAATTAGATGAAATTGTTGTTACTGCTCGAAAGAAAGCAGAAAGCTTACAAGACGTTCCATTATCTGTATCGGCACTTCGAGAAAGTGATATAGAAGAGCGTGGAATAAATACATTTGAAGATTACTTACTTCAACTCCCTAGTGTAACTGCAGGTGGAGCGGGACCTGGAACAAGTACAATTTATATCAGAGGTCTTGCCTCAACGACACCTAATCTCACTACAGCTGGTGTTGCTGGTTTGGCTCCAAACGTATCATTCTATTTAGATGAGCAGCCATTAGCTCAACCTGGAAGAAACTTGGATGTGTATGCAGCAGATATGGCACGTATTGAGGTTCTAACCGGTCCACAAGGAACCCTCTTTGGTGCTAGTTCTCAAGCCGGTGTTGTTAGAATGATTACTAACAAGCCTGTGATTGGTGAATCAGCAACGAGTGTAGAAGTTGAATCAAGGATGATGCCTGATGGAGATTCTGGAGAAAAATTAGAATTAGTGACCAACATTCCTCTTGGAGATTCTACCGCAGCTAGATTCGTTGCCTACAGAGATGAAAAAGGTGGTTATATTGATCAAGTTGCAGGCACTCTAAATGCCAGTCAATCTGCACGTTTCAGAGCAGCAGGAACAATAAGACAAAATGGTCTCCCTGTTTCTTCTTCTAGAGGAGGTTTTCAAGCAGGAGCTGATCTTTCAGGTGCTACATTGAACAATGCAGTCGCGATTGTTAAAGAAAACGCTAACACATTAACCTATGAAGGCTTCAGAGCAAGTGTTGCCCATGAAATTAATGAAAACTGGGATGCACTAGTAACTGTTGCACAACAGACTATTGAAGCTGATGGTGTGTTTTTTGTAGATCCAAATTTAGATGATCTAGAAATCCAAAGATACACTGATGATTCCATTGAAGATGAATTTGACAACATGAGCTTAACTCTTGAGGGTTCAATAGGTGATCTTGAAATAGTTTATGCAGGAGCGTATACAGACAGAACTACAGATCAAAACGTTGATTACACCGACTACTTATTTGTTGGTCAGTATCTTCCATACTATATTTGTGATTACTATGTAACCTATACAACATATGCGCCTGGTAATGTTCCAACTGGAACTTGTGGTGCTCCTAACTTATTAGTCGATTCAACAACAAAAACTGAAGTTACAACTCATGAATTCCGTATCAATGCACCGCTTAGCGACACTTCGAGCTTAACAGCAGGTGCTTTTTTTAGTGATCTTGAGCTGCAAGAGTTAAATTTATTTAATTATCCAAGTTCAGTTGGGAATGATATTACTTACGCTGCTAACTATGCTTTGACAGACACATCAGTGTCCGGAGTGATTAATAATGCAAGCCCCGGTTGGTATTCAGCAGGGCCTTTTTCAGAACCGGTTATTTTCTTTAACGATATCAGGAGAACTGACAAGCAAAAAGGTGTATTTGGTGAGCTAAGTATGGATCTGTCTGAAACTCTAGAGCTCACGGTGGGTGCTCGTTGGTATGATATTGAAGTTGACTTTGAAGGTAGTGCTAACTCTTCTTTTTTTAATGGATTTGGTGCTCCTGATACCCAACAATTTGGATCTAATTTATCAGCACAATATGCACCAGGAAATGCAAACGGCTATCCTGACAAGGCAGCATCAGATGGCGTTATTGGTAAAGCTACTTTAGCTTGGAATAAAAGTGAAGATGTTATGATGTACGTTACATGGTCAGAAGGGTTTAGGCCCGGTTTATTAAATCGACCTGTAGGCGCAACAAGTCCTGATGGTTCATATTCTGTTAAACCCGAAGTAAAATCCGATGAAGTTACCAACTATGAATTTGGTTGGAAAACCGTCCTTAGTGATGGTGCATTAAGATTCAATGGTAGTGTTTTCATGGTTGATGTAAGTGGATTACAAAGTACTATTTTTGATCCAAGTATTGTTAACTTGTTCTTTTCTGATAACGCAGCGGATGCTGAAATTTTAGGGGCTGAAGGCGACTTCGTGTATCTCACAGAAAATGGTTTAATAGTATCAGGTGCTTTTTCTCTCTTAGATACCGAAATCACTAAGAGCTTAGTTCCAACTGCTGATGTGGTTGTCGGTTCTGATTTAGCATTTGCCCCTGGATTCCAGGCTAACTTAGGTCTAAGAAAAGAATGGGGAATGGCATCGGGTAACACGGGACATTGGCAGGCTCAATTTGTGCACTCACGCAAGAGTTATTCTGACATCATGGCACCCAATAAAGCCACCCAAGCTCCTTATAGCTATGCCAACATAAGAGCTGGTCTCAGCAATGATTCTTGGACGGCAGAGATGTATATCAATAACATCACAGATGAAAGGGCTGAAATAAGCAACACTTTCGTCTTTGATAGGCCGCGTATAGCCGTTAATAGACCAACTACTATCGGTGTTAGATATAAGCGAAAATTTTAACCTAGATATATAACTTTTAAAGGGAGCTCAGGCTCCCTTTTTAATTTTTTTAGAAATTAGATTTCTTTATATTTGATAGAATAAGATTGAAATGACAGAAGATCAGTTAAATACAGATGAAACCACACTGTCGATAGACTTAATCGATGCTACAGAAGCTGTAAAAGAAAGTAGGTTTGCAGATGCACTAAATTTGTTAACTATTATCCTTAAAGACCATCCTGACCACATAGACAGCTTGTACTTAGCTGCTGTTTCAACAAGATATTTAAAAAAATTTAATGATTCAAAAAAATATATTGAAAACCTAATGCTAAATGCCCCGGATATGGGTCGTGCTTATCAGGAGTTAGGGCATCTTAATAGAGACATGGGAAATGAAGAGAAAGCTATCGTGCACTACAGACAGGCTTGTGAACTCAACCCGGCACTTTTAGCGGCTTGGAAATCGCTATACAAATACTTTGTAAAAAATATAAATAAACCGGCAGCTGACCATGCCCTTGAGCAAATCAATAAATTACAATCACTTCCAGGTGTGCTTTTGTACATAGATCAGATTCTCAATGAAGGAAGACTCGGCTTGGCGGAAGATAAATGCAGGAATTTTCTAAAGAAACACCCAACTCACAGCTACGCAATGTCATTGCTTGCTGAAATTGCAAATCGATTAGGCTATTTTGATGATGCGGAATTTTTACTTGAAAAGGCTGTCGAGTTCAAACCGGATGATGGCGACTTAAGAATGAAATATGCCTCGATTCTTAGAAAAAAACAGAAGTTTACTAAGACCATGGAGCAAGTAAACATATTGTGTGATCAATACCCTGACAACCTTACTTATCAAGCTCAAAAAGCTAGTGAAATTATGCAAAATGGAGGACATGAAGAAGCAATTATCTTATTGGACGATATTCTGAGCAAGAACCCATATAATTTCAGCACACTTACATCAAGAGGTCATGCACAAAAAACTCTAGGCAGAACAGACCAGGCCATTAAGAGTTATCAATCTGCTTATCAAATAAAACCGGATCATGGAGAGGCTTTCTTTTCTTTAGCAAATTTAAAGACCTATTCTTTTACTAGTAATGAATTAGATAGCATGAGAGAACAGGTAGGGAGAGTAGACCTATCACTAAGAGATAAAGCGTATTTTCATTTTGCTCTTACTCAGGGATGTGAAGTGAACGGGGATTATGATGAGGCATTTTCCCACTTAGAAAAAGGGAACAAAATCAAAAACGATCTCAGTCAGTATTCTATTGAAAGGATGGAAAAAGAACTGCAAGCCCAAATAGACGTTTGTGATGAGACTTTTTTCAGAGATTTAGGTAGTGGAGGTTATGACACAAAAGACCCTGTATTCATTCTGGGCTTACCGAGGGCGGGCTCTACACTTATAGAACAGATCTTAGCGTCGCATTCTATGATTGATGGAACACTTGAGCTTCCGAACATTCTTTCAATCGCTCAAAGCCTTAGAGGAGATGATATTTATGGAAAAATAGGCAATTACCCTAAAAGCATGAAGTCATTAACACTTGAACAAAGAGAAACTCTGGGCAGAGGGTTCATTGAAGACACTAGAATGCACAGAAAAGAGGCTCCAATGTTTACAGATAAAATGCCAAATAACTTCAGACACATTGGCCTAATCCATCTAATAATGCCAAACGCTAAGATTATTGATGCTAGAAGATATCCCTTGGATTGTTGTTTTAGCATGTTCAAACAACTCTTTGCACAAGGACAAGAGTTTTCGTATGGACTAGCCGAGGCAGGAAGCTATTACAATAACTATGTTAAGTTGATGAATCACTGGAATGAAGTTTTGCCAGGTAAAATATTAAGAGTAAATAACGAAGATATAATTGAAGACCTGGAGGGGCAGGTTAAAAGAATGCTTGAATTTTTAGAGTTACCTTATGAAGAGGATTGCATTTCATTTTATGAAACAAACAGATCAGTCAGGACTGCTAGTTCTGAACAAGTCAGAAGACCAATCAACAAAGACGGTATGGAGCGTTGGAAGCCTTATTCAAAATACTTAAAACCATTAGTGAATAGTTTGGATGAAGAGTTATTAAAACCTGAAGACATAGCCTTTTTAAATCAATAAGAAATTAAATGACAGAAAACGTGCATAACACTTCGATATCAGAAGAACGGAGAAGGACTAATACCAAATTCCTTGGATTGGATGTAAATTTACCAGTGTTCTCTATTAGTTCTGGTTTAGCCGCTATCTTTTCTGTCCTGGTATTGATTTATCCCGAGATATCTTATGAGTTACTTACTAATACTAAAAACTTTGTAGTCATTTGGTTCGGAACTTTATTCACTTTATCTATGTCCACCATCACATTGGTTATCTTCTTTCTAATTATCTCGCCATTTGGAAAAATAAAACTTGGAGGTAACGATTCAATCCCGGAATTTAGTTTTGTATCTTGGGTCTGTATGTTATTTGCTGCTGGAGTAGGTATAGGGATGACTTTCTACGGAGCAGCGGAACCTCTTTCTTATTACACGGGAGTCTTTGGAACGCCTTTAAACGTTTCTCCTGAATCTGAAGAAGCTTATCGATTGGCTTTCAGTGCGACCATTTTTCATTGGGGTCTTAACGCCTGGTCTGTGTATGCAATCATAGGATTATCTCTTGCCTTTTTTTGCTATAATTGGAAATTACCTTTAACGATTCGATCTATATTTTATCCCCTTCTAGGTAAACGAATTTGGGGATGGCAAGGTGATATAATTGATATCATAGCTGTTCTAGCTACACTTTTTGGCTTAACAACATCTTTGGGATTGGGGGCAAGACAAGCATCTTCTGGCCTTTTTTATCTATTTGGTCTTCCGAACAATCTTTTAACTCAATCTCTAGTAATAGTGTTTATAACTTCTGTAGTGGTTTTTTCTGTTTACAGAGGTTTAGATAAAGGTGTGAAGGTTCTCAGTAACATAAATATAGGGCTTGCTCTTGTTTTATTGACCTTTATTGTGCTTGCTGGACCAACCTTTAAGATCATTATGGCCTATGGAGAGAATTTAATTTTTTATTTTCAAGACATTGTTCGTTTAAGCAATTGGAACAGACCTGAAGACCTACAGTGGTATCGTGACTGGACAATTTTCTATTGGGCCTGGTTTATTTCTTGGTCCCCATTTGTAGGGATGTTTATAGCAAGAATATCGAAAGGGAGAACTATTAGAGAATTTCTTTCTGTCGTTATGTTCGCGCCCCTTTTAATCTGCACGATATGGTTTACATCGTTTGGAGAAACTGCAATTTTTCAATTTAAAGAAGGATTAGGTAATTTAAGTGAACCAGTTGGAGACATTTCTCTTGTGCTTTTTTACATGTTAGATAATCTTTTATTTCCTGTCGTATCAAGCATTTTTTCTTTATTTATGTTGGTGTTATTTTTTGTGACTTCATCTGACTCAGGGTCACTAGTTATCGATACAATTACCTCCGGCGGTAAAGATAATACTCCTAGAATACAAAGAGTGATGTGGGCAATTATTCAAGGGTTAGTTGCAACTGTTTTATTAGTGGCTGGCGGTTCATACGCACTATCCGCCATACAATCAGGATCAATATCAATGGCTTTACCTTTTGTTTTTATCTTAATAGCAGCCACCATAAGTTTATTGCGTGGCGTATACATTGAACTATATGACCCGAAAAAAATGATTAATCATATCGAAAATAATCACTTATAATATTGCGATGAAATCCTCTCAATTTCCTAAAGATGCGGAAGTAGTCATAGTGGGCGTAGGTGGTATCGTTGGATCGATGCTCGCATACTGGCTCACAGAACTCGGTCAAAAAAACATCGTAGGATTAGAAAAATCTAGCATAATTCCTTCAGATATAGCATCCACTGCTCATGCTTCTGACTTTGTCTACAACACAACACATGACAAGCTAGGCTGTTGGGCGACCGACTTTAGTAGAAAATTTTATGAAGATAATGGCTTCTTTTTAAAAAAAGGAGGTTTAGAAATTTGTCGTAAAGACGACGACGCGCGTTGGGAAGAACTCAAACGAAAAGTTGAATCAGGTAAAGCTTTTGGAACCAACGTTAGGTTAATTTCTGCATCCGAAGCCAAAGAAAAATTTCCTTTGTTGGATGAAGAATCAATACGAGGAGCAATGTGGGATCCTGATGCTGGTCTAGTAACACCACGCTCACAGGATGTAGTGAACTTTGCTATTGAAAGCGCTAAAGAGAAAGGAGCTTTAACTACTTTTACCGATACACCTGCGGTAGGTTTTGAAATTGAGAATGGACATATTACTGGAGTAAAAACGGATAAAGGAACAATCAAAACCGACAAAGTTGTAATCGCTTCGGGAATCTGGGGGCCTTTAATTGGAGAAATGGCTGGTGTTCCCGTGCCGCTGATGCCAGTTGAACATCCTTTATTATTTTTTGGCCCACTACCAGAAATACAAAGAACGGATGAATTTCTTGTCTATCCTTTACTTCGTGATCAAGGGAATTCAGCTTATGTTAGGGATACGGGTAGGCTCCATGGGGGGATGCTTGAATGGGGATATTATGAGGATAAAAAACCTCGGCTAGTTGACCCTGAGGATATTGGCAATCCTGACAAGACAATGACTTCTGACTCGATGAGACACCTGAGCCTTGATGAAATAGCTGAGCCTTTAGAAAAAGCATTTGAAACAACACCCATACTTGCTGAGTTAGGATGGGATGAAAGAAGTTCATTTAATGGCCTACTATCTGTAACACCTGATGCAGGCTCTCTAATTGGTGAAAGCCCAGAAGTCAGGGGTTTTTGGTTATGCGAAGCGGTATGGGTTAAAGATGGTCCAGCATGCGCAAGGCTTTGCGCAGAATCCATAGTTAATGGCAAAACACAAGTGGACATACATTCTTTTAATATTGATAGATTCTATCCTGCACAAAAAGAAAAAAACTTTGTTAAGACACGATCTTTTGAAAATGCCCAAACCATTTATACTCCTGCTGTTCATCCCAGAGAACCTTATATTAGTAGTAGAGAACTTTTTGTAAGTCCTTTTTATGCTAGAGAAAAAGAGCTTGGGGGTTATTTTAATAACGAAGTTGCTGGCTGGGAACGTGCTTTAGCTTATGAAAGTAATCAACAAAAACTAGATAATTATCTGCAAGCAGTCCCAGTTCGAGAAAATGAATGGGATCAACGCCACGTACCTTACGAAATTGCGAACGCAGAACATTTAGCCATGAGCGACTTAAGTGGGATGATAAATCTATCGCATTTCGCGATCATGGATATCAATGGCAAAGATACAGAACGCATGTTGGAGTACCTTTCAGTAGCGAAAGTAGGTGGCGATACTCCTGAAGGTAGAATGATCTATACCAATTTCTTAGATGAGGATGGTGGTGTTCATGCAGATCTTACAATCTCTCGCTTAGGTGCTGATAGTTATAGGGTAGTTACTGGGGGTGCCGATGGCAACCGGGATTGGGTGACTATGCGTAATTATCGTGATGACACAGGCTTAGACGCAGACATTAATATTCGAACCCACGATATATCAACTTTAGGGTTATGGGGACCTGAAGCAAAAAATGCCCTTGGCCATTTTATTGATCCCAGTGAAATTAGCATCGATAATTTTCCTTTTGTCACAGCTAAATATCTGACCCTCAATTTATCTGGCGGAAAGAAAATTGATGTATGGGCAGCACGTATTTCCTACGTCGGGGAGAGTGGTTGGGAACTCTACTTGAACAATGATAGTGAAGATGGACTAGCACTTTATGATTCTTTACTTGAAGTTGGTGTTGTACCGGTCGGTATTGAAACTTACGCCAACAGTCGACGTCTTGAAAAAAGCTTTCGACTTCAAGGTGCAGATCTAGAGACTAACTATAATGCTTGTGAATCAGCTATTGAGAGGCGTTTGGTCAAGGCAGCGGATTTTCATGGTAAAGCAGCGCACCTTGCTCATCGAGAAGAACAGCGCAGTGCAATTTTATGCACCATGACGCTGGATGATCTAAATGAGTCAGGTAACGGATCGCGTTATCCTGTAGGCATATCACCAATCATTGATCCTGCTACAGGTGAAGTGCCAATAGATAGCAAAGGTCGCAGGTCTTACAGCACAAGCATGTCTTACTGCCCTTCAATTAAAAAACATGTCGTTATGGGTTACTTGCCTAGAGAAATCGCTACGCCCGGGAAGTCGCTATCACTGCATTACTTCAATGAAAATGGTGATGGTATTTATCCGATGACCGTTCAGATTGTTGGTAAGGGGTCTCTCTATGATCCGAATAACGAAAAGGTTCGTTCTTAACTAATTAGAAACTAAATTTAACTAATTACAAAACTAATTTAACTAATTACAATACAAAAAAAACTGGAGAGAAAATGAAAAATCCAAATCATCCAAGCGTTGATCAGAGTGATCGAGTTGTGCCGTATAATCTTAGACAGAGTGGTCGAACGCCCACTGAGCTATTAATTTCAACTAGAGTGAGGAAGTCGCCTTTTTGGCACTTATCTCATGAAGCAGGTTGCTGGAGAGCAACGGTTTACAATCGTATATACCATCCAAGAGGGTACGTTAGGCCAGAGGATGGCGGAGCAATGGTCGAATACGAAGCCTTGGTTAATCGGGTAACAATGTGGAATGTTGCCGTTGAAAGACAAATAAGAGTTAAGGGTCCGGATGCCGAGGCTTTTACGGATTATGTGATAACTCGAGATGCTACCAAAATAGAACCTGGTAATGGGAAGTACGCAATTTTATGCAACGATAAAGGAGGAATCCTAAATGATCCTGTTCTGTTGAGATTGGCTGAAGATGAATTTTGGTTTTCTCTTTCTGATAGTGATCTTATGCTCTGGCTTCAAGGTGTAAATGTTAGTAAGAAGTACGATGTCACAATTGATGAGATTGATGTTTGTCCTTTGCAAATTCAAGGCCCTCTTTCCGAAGACCTCATGGCCAAACTTGCCGGTGAAGAGCTTAGAGATGTTCCTTATTATGGTCTTATGGAGACCAATATAGGAGGAGCAGATGTAGTCATAAGTCAGACCGGTTTTACTGGAGAGAAGGGTTATGAAATTTATGTACGCGATGCTCATGAAAATGCTGAGATTGTCTGGAATGCAGTTGTTGAAGCTGGCGAAGAATATGGTCTTATGGTCATTGCGCCTGCTCATCACAGACGAATAGCAGCCGGTATATTGTCTTGGGGTCAAGACTTAGACCACGAAACTTCTCCCTTTCAGGTAAACCTGAGTTATCAGGTACCAAGAAATAAAGAGGCTGATTACATTGGTAAAGCAGAACTTGAACGACAACGTGATGTAATTGATAAAGGAGATTTTCCATTCAAAATGCGTATGGTTGGTCTGACTTTTGGTGGAAAAGAAGTCACTGACTATGCCCCTGATTTCTGGTTGATTGCCGACACAGACGGCAACGATATGGGTTACGTCACTTCTCCTTGGTGGTCTCCTGAACTAAACACAAACATTGCACTTGGTTGGGTTCCATCAACTTCATCGGAAATCGGAACAAAATTACAGGTCAGGTTGCCTGATGAATATTCTGAATCACCCGGTGTCGCAGCAGAAGGTGAAATTGTAGACGTGCCGTTTAGAGAATCTGTTACTCCTAACAAACGAGAAGTCCAAAAGGCAAAAGGATTGGATTACGCAGATTAATAGAGATTTGTAGGGTCGGTCCAATTTGGATTGACCTTACTTTTTTAACATCGTTTCACAAGATTTCATTAAGAACATTCACGTTACACTCTCCAATTCCAATTTTTCATGGGCAGTCTCACCATTACTTAATTTTTGGAAATTAATTAATGAAACATATTAAAGACTTAAAGATAGTGATAACTGCTGGTGCGTCCGGGATCGGTTCTGAGATAGCTAAAATTCTTTCACAAGCCGATGCTAAAGTGATTATTTGCGATAAAGATCAAGAATCTCTGGACCAATTCTCAAAAAATAACCCTGAAATAATGACCTTAAAAGTCGATGTATCAAATGAAAAAGAAGTCGTTTCATTTTTTAAAGCAATAAAAGATCATTTTGGAGAAATTAATGCTCTCATCAATAATGCAGGCATTGCAGGACCATCGGCTAGACTCGAAGATACTAATTTTAATGATTGGCAGAATACATTAAATGTTAATTTAAACGGAACATTCCTAAGCACTAAATCAGCAATTTCTCTTTTGAGATCTGCAGGTGGAGGATCTATTATAAATATTGGTTCAACCTCTTCGTTCATGGGAACTCCTCTACGCTCTTCTTATTCGGCAACAAAATGGGGGTTAATAGGTTTGACCAAAACTTGGGCTATGGAATATGGCGATGATAATATTCGTATTAATACTATCTGTCCTAGTTCGGTGAATGGTGAGAGGATTGAGCAGGTCATAGAGAGGGAAGCAAAGTATCGAAATGTTGCACCAGAAGAAATTAAAGCTGCCTACCTCAGTCAAACATCAATGAAAACCTTCATTGACGCAGAAGAAATTGCAGGAATGATAGTGTATTTATTGTCCCCTTTAGCAAAAAAAATTACAGGACAAATGCTTACCATTGATGGCCATACAGAAAACCTTTCAATGATTAATAAATAAGAGGGTTAAAATGGAAGCAGCAATTTAATGAGTTATTTTCAGGTAAAATTATTACTTGAAAAGAAGGGAGGTTTACTGTGCCATTAACAATAAAATCAAATATTTTTATTACTTGTGCCATCACAGGTTCAGGTAGTACACAAGATTTAAGTTCTAATGTCCCTCGCTCACCCAAACAAATTGCTGACAGTGCTATTGCTGCAGCAATAGCGGGTGCTGCTATTGTTCATTGTCATGTGCGAGACCCTAAGACAGGAGTTCCTTCGCGAGACCCAAGCCTGTATCGAGAATTGACTGACCGTATTCGAGACTCAAAAACTGATGTCATTTTAAATCTTACGTCAGGTATGGGCGGAGACATGTTTTTTGGTCCACCATCAGCACCATTACCCCTACAAAATGAAACTGATATGGGTAGTGCAGAAAGCAGAATGGAGCCGATAGCTGATTGCTTACCTGAAATATGCACCCTAGATTGTGGAACAATGAATTTTGGTGAAGGGGATTATGTAATGACCAACACCCCTGGTATGTTAAGAGCCATGGGTAGTATGATGACGGAACTAGGGATTAAGCCTGAAATCGAAGTATTTGAAACAGGTCATCTATGGTTTGCTAGACAGTTGGTTAAAGAAGGTATTATAGAAAGTCCCGCCTTAGTCCAGCTCTGTATGGGTATACCTTGGGGTGCCCCTAATGATTTAAATACCTATATGGCTATGGTTAATAATATCCCCAGTGATTGGCACTGGTCCTCTTTCTCTATCAGCCGCGATCAGATGCCTTATGTAGCTGCATCTGTCTTGGCGGGAGGGAATGTACGCGTTGGTTTGGAAGATAATATTTGGTTAGAAAAAAAAGTATTAGCTACAAATGAATCTTTAGTAAAAAAAGCCACTACTATTATTGAAGCTATGGGTTCAGCACTTATGAATCCACAACAAGTTCGCGACCTTTTAGGCTTAACCAAACGTGCACCGCGATAACTGTATTTAATCAGTCATACATGATCTCGTCTGACAAAAAGATACAGTTTGCTGTTGTTGGCGGAGGTGTTATTGGCGGTGGCTGGGTCGCTCGATTTTTATTGATGGGGTTTGACGTCAAAGTTTTTGATCCAGACCCCGAAACAGAGCGCAAGATTAATCACGTGATTGATAATGCTCGGCGCTCATTACCAGGCTTATTCGAATACCTACTGCCCGATGAAGGTTCTCTAATATTTTGCTCAACCATTGGCGAGGCAGTCAGTGACGCTCAATGGATTTGTGAGGCAATACCGGAACGCCTGAACCTAAAACACAAAGTCTTCATAGAAATTCAAGCGCACTGCTCTAAGGACGCCATCATAGCCTCGTCCACATCAGGCTTTAAACCCTCTGAGTTGCAAGCTGTGTCATCAAACCCCGAACAGATTATTGTTGCGCATCCTTTTAATCCAGTTTACTTAATTCCTTTAGTCGAATTAGTGGGTCACTTAAAAACCACTGAAAAAGCAACCCCGATTTTGACACAATTAGGTATGCATCCTCTGACCCTTCGTAAAGAGATTGACGCCCATATTGCAGATCGTTTACTCGAAGCAGTGTGGCGGGAGGGTCTCTGGCTAATAAATGATGGTATTGCTACAACAAAAGAAATCGATGATGCTATTCGTTATGGTTTTGGTTTACGATGGGTGCAAATGGGTATGTTTGAAACTTACAGAATAGCAGGTGGTGAAGAGGGTATGGCGCACTTTATCCAACAATTTGGCCCTGCATTAAAATGGCCATGGACAAAACTTATGGATGTGCCAGAGCTGTCAGAGGAATTAATTAATAAGATTGTTCTGCAATCTGATCAGCAGTCAGGTAGCTATTCAATTGCTGAGCTGGAACATATTCGTGACGATAATCTAGTCGCCATGATGAGAGCATTAAAAACCAAAGACTGGGGTGCAGGGAATCTACTTAATGTAATGGATGCATCACTGGAAACCGCATCGGTTAAGCCTACCAAAATTTTGACTCAACGATCGTCCACACTAACTGTCAACCGTGTTGTACCGACCAGCTGGCTTGATATCAATGGCCACATGAACGACAGCCATTATGCTGAAGTATTTTCTAAGGCCAGTGATATCATTTTGCGGCGCATAGGATCAGATATTGACTATATCGCCCGAGGTTTCAGCTACTTCACCATTGATATGCAAATTAGTTATCTCAACGAGTGTCATGCAGGAGAAAAAATTAGTGTTTTTACCAGCATTCATTTAGCAGAAGGAAAAAAATTAGATCTAAGACATGAAATGAAAAATGCTCAAGGAACAGTTTGTGCAACCTGTACCCAGTTTTTACTTCACGTTGATTTAAACTCACGTAAATCTTGTCCACCTGTCGAGCCTGTTGCTAGTATCTTGAGGGGATTAATAGTACCAGAGACATTTTCGAAAGCTGAGAATAATGAATAATTCAATATCATTAATAGGGATGGCAGGAGCTGGAAAGACCACTGTAGGAAAGAGTTTAGCAAAGCTATTAAACTATGATTTTATTGACGGAGATATAAAGATCGAAGAGAAAATTAATCAAACTATACAAAATTATCTTGATCAATATGGCCGTAAAGCATTTACGAAAATAGAAGAAGAAGTCTTGTTATCGGTAAGTTTTAATCAAACTATCTTAGCTACTGGAGGAAGTGCGGTTTTATCTGATACTGCCATGAATTTTTTAAGAGAGAATTCTGAGGTAATATACTTAGAGGTATCTTATGAGACCATATCAGAACGTATTTTTAACCTATCTGAAAGGGGAGTGGTTAGAGGTCCGGGTCAAAGTCTTTTAGAAACTTATAATGAGAGACTGGAGTTGTATAAACGATATGCTGACCATGTTGTTAAAAATAATGGAACAATTGACTCTTGTCTAAATAAAATACTCAGTTTAATTAAACATTGTTAAAGATTAGCTGTATTTAACTTGGATTTGATTGAGAACTTTTTCCAGAGTGTCTACTATTAGATCAATTTCTTCGTCTCCAATTATATAAGGAGGTCCTAGACAAACTATATCTCTATATTCGCCGGTCCCACCTGGATAAAAGAGAACACCTTCCTCCAAGCCCTTACTTATTATTTGATCAGTTATCCTTTCTTGTTCGTCAAAACTTATTAGTTTTTCTTTATCTTTTACTATTTCAATACCTATTAATAGGCCTTTGCCTCTGATTTCAGCAACTAAAGGGTGGTGATCTAATGCATCGGTCAGTTTTTGTTTTAATCTTTCACCAAGAGGAGCAACTTTTTCACATAGTTTTTCTCGTCTCATTATTCCTAAAACAGTACTTGCGGCTGCACAAGATAAAGGCAGTGCAGCGAAGGTATGAAACATCACTAAATACCCAGCATCCATTATGGAGTTAGCTATCTTATCGGTACTGTAGGTACCAGAAATTGCTGCGTAACCTGAACTCATGCCTTTGCCAGCAATCATGATATCCGGCTTGATTTCGTAATTCTCGCAAGAGAATTTGAAGCCTGTTCTACCAAATCCAGTCATGACTTCATCTGCTATTAAGAGTATGTCATTCTCATTAACTATTTCTTGAGCTTCAACCCAATAACCTTCCGGGGGATAGATCGCACCTCCACTGGATCCATTAACAGGCTCCATTAATAAGGCAGCAATATTTTCTGCGCCATAATGCTGTATAACTTTCCTTAAATTATCCAAATAGTAATCTTTAGCTCCTGGATGAAAGCTTCCTAAAGGGCATCTTAGCGGATAAGGAGTTTCTATGGTTTTAGCACCAGGAAGGTAGCTTTCCATTCCTCTTTTTCTTGCAGCGTGTCCTGAAATTCCTGACATATTTAGTGTGGTACCGTGATAGGAAAGAGATCGTGTCAAGATGATTTTCTTTTCAGGTTTACCTCTGCTGGCTTGGTACTGAATTGCCATTTTTACAGCCGATTCGTTTGCTTCTGAACCTCCTGAAGAGAGGTGCACACGAGTCAGGTGAGGCGGCAACCAATGGTCCCTTAATTCATCTAATAATTTTTCTCTTTCAGGTGTTAAAAAAGGGGGGAGGACATAGGTGTTATTTATAGCACTTGCTTTAATTACCTCTGCAACTTCTTCTCTGCCATAGCCAATGTTATTAACCACAGCCCCTCCGGCTGCATCTAAAATTTTGAAACCTTCTTTAGTGTACAGATAAGCGCCTTCAGACTTTACGATTTCTAAGCCCAAGTCTTGTGGTAAATATGGCCATTTAATCATATCTAAATTCCTTTGAAGTTATCAATTAGCAGTAAGAAGCCAATGAATATTTGAAAACAAAGACTGGCCCACAATATCATCTTTGTAGCAGTTTTGGGTTGAAGTTCTTTTTCCAATTTATTGATAAGGAAAAGCGCTCCTATGTTAACTATGGGCAACCCCAATGCCGCCCAAATACCAGCAATAATAAATAAGGTTATTGGATTCGGAAGAATAAAATAGAAAACTCCAGAAAGGAAAGGTATGACAAAAGCTATAATTTTTATAAGCTTTAATCTGGTGTCTTCTTTTTCTAGAATTAATCCCGTCGATATAAAATAATCCGCAATGGTTCTGGTAAATGCTGCTGTGCCTGAAAGTAGGGTTGAAAAAAGAACAAAAAATGCAAGGGCAACAAAAAGCCATTTAGCCCAACTTCCAAGCACAAGAGCAAACATATTTTGAAGTGCTCCTATGATGTCTATATCCCAAAATGAATTATTGGAAAGTGCTTCTTGTAATTCAGGCACTTGATGAAGAACCCCAGCACCAAGAAAAAAGAAGGGCAGGGTTCCTATTGTTATGAACATGACCGTTACCCATACATCTGTCTGCATTACTTTTATCCAGCCTTTAGTTTTTTCTAAGTCCCGTTTGTTATCTGGAGCATAACCTTTTTCCAAGCACCAATAAGTGTAAGCCATAATTTCTCCATAACTTATTCCTGTAAATCCAAAGACGGCCAAGGCCAGAGGGAGATGATCCATCGGGAAGTCAAAAGAGAGGCCTTCATATACTTGCGTTGAAT
>Ga0315316_10001367_pt1 | contig 16980 bp, 15 predicted proteins | sample M160m3416metaG_FD_203702 | JGI IMG/M metagenome (GOLD analysis project Ga0315316, IMG submission 203702) | Ammonia-oxidizing marine archaeal communities from Monterey Bay, California, United States - M1 60m 3416 | ecosystem: Environmental > Aquatic > Marine > Intertidal zone | place: USA... | reverse complement strand
AACGCATCGCCGGGCGGGTATCCACCATCCTGTTCGTGATCGTGCTACTGGGCGCGATCATCAAGGAAAGAGACAACATCGTTGCCTATTTCGCCCAGGCCGGGCTGGTGACGCTGGCGCTTAACGTGGCGATGATGGTGCTTGCCTACGGTATCGCCCGCATCTTCGCGTCGGGATCCCGCCAGCGCATCGCAATTTCGATCGAATGCGGCCTGCAGAACGGCACATTGGCGATTGCCGTCGCAACTCTCATGTTCGGCGGCGGGCTCGTTGCCGTGCCGGCAGCGACTTACAGTCTGATCATGTTCGCAACCGCGTTGATTTATATCGCTCTGCTCCGCCGGGGGGGCGCGGCCGCGACGGATTAAAGTTCCTGTGCGTCGATCAGCACGAAGGCGATGCGACAGTTTTCCGTGCCACGATTAGCCCAGGCATGATTGGTGCCGCGCTGGACGATTACGTCACCGGCTTTCAGATGCACCTCGTCCGCGTCGACCAGCATGTCGATCTCGCCGGAGATAACGATGGCATAGTCCACGCTACGGGTCTTATGCATGCCGGGGTGGCGCACCGGGCCGCCGCTGTCGGGGTCGAGCCCCAGTTCCTTTTTCATCGCCTCGTTGCTGACGCCGTCGGCATCGGGGGTGAATTCAACAATGCGGAAGACCGAGCCGCCCTCGGGAGGTGTGACGCCGATGTCGCGGTCGGCCTTGTCGTCATCGCCCGAATTGTCGCTCGGGGTCGTGTCTTCGGTCCACAGCAGTGTCGATGTCAGCCCGTTGGCTTCGCGCACCCGGATGTTTTCTGCAATGCCGTCCCGGGCGATGATCGCCGAGCCGTTCGCGTCATGGCCGGTGACGACCCGCCTGATCTTTTCCGCCATTTTTCCCATCCCCATGTTTTTCTAAATATTAGGACAGATTGTCCCGCAGCGCGACGCGTGACGTTGACAGGATGCGTTGTTTCCCGTGTCATTGGCAAGACCAATTCGAGAGGGAGAATATGGCTGAACTGAACTACGATGATGCGCCCTTCGCAATCCGGGCGGACATCGTCGATGCCCATCGCGGTGCCTGGGTGCGCCTGCCTTCCCCGGGCACCTGGCTCGATGCCGATACCCGCGTCGCGATCATCGCCGAGGTGCGCAATGCCAAGGGCTGCGCGCTGTGCCGGGCGCGCAAAGATGCCCTGTCGCCCTATGGCGTGGATGGCGTGCATGACAGCCTCGGCGATCTGCCGGAAAACATCGTCCAGGTGATCCATCGCGTATCGTCGGACCCGGCGCGGCTGATGAAGAAATGGTACGACGAATGCCTCGCCAGCGGGCTGAGCGAGGAGGAATATGTCGAGATCATCGGTGTCGTCTGCTCCACGGTGTCGATCGACACGTTTACCCATGCCGCCGGGCTGCCGCTGCGGCCGCTGCCGACGGCAAAATCCGGTGAACCGGCGCGTATCCGATCGCACAATGCGTCCCAGGGAGCGGCCTGGGTATCGTGGATAGGTGCGGAAGACGCCGAGGGGGACGATATTCCCCGCTTCGGCCCGCCCGGCTCGAACGTGCGCCGTGCGCTCAGCCTTGTGCCGGCGGAAGCCCACGGGTTTATGGAAATGAACGAGGCGCAGTATCTGAACGGGGTTCAGATGCGCGACTTTTCGACCGAACACCGCGCCATCACCCGCGAGCAGACCGAACTGATTGCGGGGCGCGTGTCGGCCATCAACCAATGTGCGTATTGAACGACCAGCCATACGGCACTGCTCCGTGCGAGCAGCCAGCACAACGGAGCTGAAATCGATCTGAACGTTATTGTCGGCGATGCCGATGACGGCGGCGGTATCCCGCAGGGCGACCTGCTTGCTGCTTTTGCCGAGGCCGTTGTCGGCGATGACGACACGGCCCTGGTGGCAGCGCGCGCTGCGGTGATCGACGCCTTGGGCGCTGAGGCGCTTATCGATGCGAGTGCCGTCGCGTCGATGTTCAACGCCATCGACCGTGTTGCCGATTCAACCGGGATACCGATCGATGAAGACCGGATTGAGCCGACGGCCGAATTCAGGGAAACGCTCGGCATATCGGCCTTTCCGTCGGGCCGCGGATAGGAACAGGACGATTATGGATCTTTCGCTTTTTTACCTCCCGACCTGGCGCGAAGGCTACGGCATGTCGCTGACGCGCTACTACGAGGAACTGACCGAAAGCGTAAAGCTGGCGGACAGTCTCGGCTGGACGCGGGCGATGACGACAGAGCACCATTTTCACTATTACGGCGGCGCGGTGCCGAACCCCGCGATCATCCTCGCGGCCTGGGCGCGGGAGACCGAGAATATTCGTCTCGCGCCAGCAGTGTCGCTGATGCAGCTCCGCGATCCGCTGAAGGTGGCGGAAGATTATGCGCTGGTCGACCAGCTGTCCGGCGGGCGGGTCGATATGGGCGTCGCCAAGGGATTTGTGCCCCATGAATTCGAAGCCTTTCATATCGATCAGGCCGAAGTCCCCGACCGCATCGCCGAGGGGCTCGAAATCTGCCTGAAGTTCTGGGCGGGTGAGCCCTTTGCCCATGCGGGCAGGTTCTTCAATTTCGATAAATTGGAACCGTGGCCGGTCGCCGTAAACAGGGCGTTGCCGGTGTGGAACGCAGCGTCTAATTCAAAGGACAGTTTCGTCAACGCCGCCGAGCGCGGGTTTCATCTGATGATGAACCACTATCCGATGAGCGCCGACTCGGTCTTCGAGAAATTTGGCTGGTACTGCGAAAACTGGGAAAAAGCCGGGCGCCGCACCGCCGATCGCAAGGCAATGATCGCCTTTATGGCCCACATTGCCAATACCGAGGAACAGGCGATAGACGAAGCCAGGGCGGCGCTGCAGGAACATGCAGGCGCCTTCGGCAAGGTCATGCGCGGCCAGCAATGGGATACCGATTACGAAGGCGATATCTCGGTCCTGCTGCACATGTGCGAAGACGACGACTGGCGCGATGTGTTCCGCCGCCGCACGCTGATCTGCTCGCCCGAACAGGCGGCAGAGCGTATTCAGCGCTATGTGGATGCCGGGTTTACCGAGATTTCGTTCATCACCCGCTATGCCGGGCTGACCAACGAACAGAACATGACGACAATCCGGCGTATTTCCGAAGAAGTGCTGCCGATGCTGAACATTCCGGCAGATGCCGCCGAGTAACCTGATAATAGAACCTGAAGGGAAACCCCGATGACACGCATGCGCATTCTCGGCCGCGACGACATGAACGACGAACAGGGCGCGCTCTATGACAAGATCGGCGAGGAAGGCGGCCCGCGGGCCGGGCCGTACTGGGCCTATCTCCGCCATCCGTCGCTGATGCGGCTGTGTCAGGATGTCGGCAACTGGTTCCGGGGCTGCGGGCTTTCGGGGCGCGAACGCCAGATCGCCGTGCTAACCGTGGTCCGGTTCTGGGACGCCCATTATCCGTGGGCCGTGCAGGTGCGCGCGTCTCTCGCCGCCGGGGTCGATCAGGACATCGTCGATGCGATCAACGAACGCCGCGATCCCGGCCTGACCGACGCTCGCGAAAAAATGGCCTATGATGTCGCCTCGCAGCTGGTGAATAACCATTGTCTGACCGACGAGAACTATGCCGAGGCGGAAAAGCTGTTCGGCGAGGAAGACCTTGTGTCGCTGGTCGGCGTCGCCGGCTTTTTTGGCATGGTCGCGACGACCGCCAATGCCATCGACGCCACCCCGCCGGACGATGCGCCCGCCCGGCTTGTTTGAGTGTATCTGAACTGAGGAAGTGAAAATGTCTGTTGCCCGCCATCCCCGCCCGAAAGAAATCGAAGACTGGCCCATCGATAAGATCATGGACACTTATGTCGCGACTTTTCGCGACCGGGTCCCCGATTGGGCGGCCTTCGAAGACGCCAAGATCGAAGGCTATAAACGCGCCCAGCACCGGTTCATCGGCGCCGGCGGGTCGGGCAAGCATAATTCGGGGGATTCCATCCCGGCACGGGGGTTCACCCTCAGCGTCATGTATGTCGAGCCGGGGCAGGGGAATGCGCCGCACACGCACGAGGTCGAAGAGGTGTTTTTCGTCCTGCAGGGGTTCCTGACCGTGTTTGTCGAAGACGAGGAAGGCAACCGCCTGTCCCGCTGTCTCGGGCCGTGGGAATGCATCGCCTGTCCGCCGGGGGTCATCCACGGCTATGACAATGACAGCCTGGAGCCGGTCTATTTCCAGGTCATGCTCGGCCGTGGCCAGCCCGATACCATGGGCTATGCCGACGAAAAGCTGTTCGAAAACCGTGCGGGTCATCTCGAAGACTAGACAGCGTGCGTCGCGATGATGTGGGTCGTTTCCAGATTGAAAGGGCTGGGGTGGTTGGTCGTGTCATTTCCTATGCGCAGAACGGGCAGCCATCGGTCATTTCGACCGTCGCCCGATCCTCCGGCGGTGGGGTCTGTTCGCTGCGGCCGCTGACGACCAGTTCGCCGTCGATCATCACCGATGAAATGCCGGGCAGGTCGCCATGCTCGATGGCTTCGGTTAGGGTTGTGCCCGCCGATCCGTCGATCCGCCCGGCGATCACCAGATCCGCCGGCATGCCAGGTTTGAGGATGCCGGTGTCGAGCCCGTGGGCTTTCGCCGTATTGCCGGTTGCGACCGCAATTACTTCGCCGGCGGTCAGCCCGCAGACCGATGACAGGAAGATCATGTTGCGGAGCATGCCGCGGGCCAGCACGCCCGTGCCGCCGGGGGTGTCGGTGCCAAGGGTCAACCGGTCGAGCCGTCCGGCTGAGGCGAGCCGTTCGACCGCCTGGATAGCAGAGCGGTAATTTCCCGACGAACAGATTTCGAGTGCGAACTCGGTGTTATCCACCAGCTCGTCGAGGTCTTCATCCGGCATCGGGATCGGCCCGCCCGAGATATGGGCCGCGATATCGGGTTGCAGCCAGGACAGCGTCTCGAATCCGCAGACGGCGTTCGATCCCGACCGGGACACACCGCCCGTGTGCACTTTCACGCGCAGACCCCGTTCATGGCACCAGCGCACGTAACGCTGCGCTTCCTCTTTGGTGTCGTGGCTGAGCGGATAGAACAGAAATTTCGTCAGGATTGTGCCGGCGGCGGCGACCTTGTCGAAATCCCCTTCGGTCATGCCGGGGACCATCAGTAGCGTGCCTGCATGGACCTTGGCGCCGCTCCACCGGATACGGCCCGTGGTCGCCTTGGCGAGCAGCGCCAGCGACGTCATCAGTTCCGGGGTCAGGTTGTTGTAATCCAGCCCCGGCAAATGCAGCTCGCCGGCCGATACCATCGATGTGGTGCCGCCATGGACGTAATTGCCGATCCAGCCGATGGTATCCTGCGTCGGCGTCCATTCGCCAAAGACCGGGTGGATATGCCCGTCGATAATGCCCGGCAGCACGGCGCTTCCGTTGGCGTCGATGGTGCGGTCCCGGGCGGTCTCCGTGGGCGGATTGAAGGCGCCGATTTTGCCGTCTTCGACCAGCAGCGAGGTGACGTCGCCGACCGGATCGGCCAGCTCGCCGGTGAAGAACTCTCCGATATTGATGATAAGCGTCGTGGCCATGCGGACATCCCGGTTTTCTGCGCGAGGGACCTTACGCTACCGCCCAAATCCGCAATCGACAAATCCGGGATGACAGAAGCGACCGATTGAGACATTTTGTCGATCATGATTGACGACACACTTATTCCCGTGACCGTGCTGACCGGGTTTCTCGGCAGCGGCAAGACCACCATCCTGTCGCGTATCCTGCGCGACCCGGCATTCGAGGACACCGCGGTGATCGTCAACGAGTTCGGCGAGGTCGGGCTCGATCATCTGCTCGTGGAATCGACGGATGAAAGCATTATCGATCTGTCCTGCGGGTGCATCTGCTGCACCATCCGCGGCGATCTGATGGCGACCCTGATCGATCTGTATGAGCGCCGCGATGCCGGCGAAATCCGACGGTTCAAACGTGTCGTGCTGGAAACCACCGGGCTTGCCGACCCGGCACCGATCATTCACACGCTGATGCAGGAACCGCTGGTGTTTGCCAACTACCGGCTGGCGCAGGTGGTCACGGCGGTGGATGCCGTGAATGCCATGGCGACGTTCGACCGTCAGGTGGGATCGGTGAAGCAGGTTGCCGTCGCGGATGCCCTGCTCATCACCAAGACCGATATCACCAATGACGACGACGCGCTGACGGCGCTCGATTCCCGGCTTGCAGAGATAAACCCGGGCGCTGTGCGCACCTACTGCATTGACGGCGCAGTGAACCCCGATATGCTGTTTTCCGGCGGTCTTTACGATCCGCTCGGCAAAAGCGGGGAAGTCGCCGACTGGCTCGCAGAGGAGGCCGCCGCCGGGGGCCACGACCATGCCGTCGACGTCAATCGTCACGGCGACGGTATTGCCACCTATGCAATGCGACGCGCGAAGCCGGTGAGCCGCGCGGGCCTTGCCGTGTTCATGCAGATGCTGGCCGATCAGTCGGGCTACGATCTGCTACGCCTCAAGGGCCTGGTCGCGCTGACGGACGATCCTGCCCGCCCCGCGGTGGTTCACGGGGTCCAGCACGTAATCCACCCGATCCGCCGGCTGGAGGCGTGGCCGTCCGGCGATGCGGTCACGTCGCTGGTCTTTATCGTGCGTGGAATCGACCGGGCGTGGATCGAGAACCTGTTCGACCGGTCGATGGAAAGCGCCTATGCGGATTTACCCGCCTGAACGTTTCGTTCCGTCGCTAAAAGCGCTAGATTTCAGTTTCAGCATGCGGGAGCCAGATGATGAACCACACCGGTATCGAAAAAATCACCTACGGCGTGACCGATCTCGACAAGGCCAAGGCCTTCTGGTCGGATTTCGGCCTGGCGCCCATGGATTCAGGCAATGGCCATATGGCGTTTGCCGCCCAGAACGGTGCATCGGTTGAGATCCGCCCGGCGGACGACCCCGAGCTGCCGCCGCCCGTCGGCGAAGATACCGATGCGACGGTACGCGAAGCGATGTTCGGCGTTCAGTCGCAGGAAGATCTCGACGCGTTGGAGGCAAACCTGTCCGCCGACCGCGAGGTCCGCAAGGATGCCGACGGTGCGATCCACACCGTCGATCCGGTCGGGTTCGGCCTTGGGTTCCGCCTGAAACAGACGGTTCCGGTGACCGCACCCGAGCAGGAGGTCAACGTTCCCGGACGGCCGATGCGGATCAACCGCCGCGCCGAAATGGTGCCCAAAGCCCATCCGTTCGAGATTTCCCACATTGTCTACATGACCGACGATCTGGAAAACCATAAGGATTTCTATGTCGAGCGGCTGGGCTTCAAGCTGACCGATGCCTATCCCGGGCGCGGCTATTTCACGCGCGGGGCCTTGTCTCATAATCATCATAACCTGTTTCTGCTCGACCCCGGTATCGGCAAGCGCGGCTTTCACCACCTGGCGTTCGAGGTCGGCACGATCCATGAACTGTTCGGCGGCGGCAACAACATGACGCGGCAGGGCTGGGATACGATGATCGGACCGGGACGCCATCCGATCTCATCGTGCTATTTCTGGTATTTTAAAAACCCGTGCGGCGGTGCGGCGGAATACGATTTCGATTCCGATGTCGTGGATGACAACTGGGTTGCCAATGACTGGGAATCGACGCCGGAAAACTTCGCCGAATGGTGCCTTGCCGAAGGCATGGGCGAATCACTGCTCTACAAAGGCATTCAGCGCGGCTGAACCGGACGATAAACGACAATGAAACCAGCTCCCTTCGACTACCTGCGCGCGTCCAGCGTTGACGAGGCCGTCGCCGCCCTTGCCGCGAACGCCGATGCCAAAGTGCTTGCCGGCGGCCAGAGCCTGGTGCCGATGCTGAATTTCCGGCTGATCGACGCGCCGTTATTTGTCGATATCAGCGGTATTGAAATCCTCGCCGGCATTGCCGAAGCGGCCGATGGTGGATTGCGGATCGGCGCGCTGATGCGGCATTACGCGCTGGAGACGTCGGATGCCGTGCGACAGAGATTTCCCGTGCTCCACGAAGCGATGAAACACGTCGCTCATCTTGCCATCCGCAACCGCGGCACGATCGGCGGCAGCCTGTCCCACGCGGATCCGGCGGCCGAACTGCCGACATTGTCGGTGCTGCTCGATGCAATCATAGAGACGGCGAACCCGGCCGGTGGACGGCAGATCGCCGCACAGGATTTCTTCCTTGCCCCGCTGACAACGGCGCTGGCTCCCGATGAGATCGTTATCGCCGTGTATCTTCCTGGATTGCCCGAGGGCGCCGGATGGGGGTTCGAGGAATTCGCCCAGCGCCGCGGCGATTTTGCGGTCGCCGGCGCGGCGGCGATCGTGGTGCGCGATGGCGACCGGGTGACCGCTACGCGGATCGCGCTGATGGGTGTGCACGACACGCCGCTCCGCGCGGAGGCGGCCGAACAGGCTATGATGTCGGACGGGATCGAGGCCGCGGCGACGGCCGCGCAGGAGGCGGCCGAGCCGATCAATGATCTCCACGGATCCGCGGAATATCGCCGTCACCTTGTCGGCGTCCTCACCCGTCGTGCCCTCACCGCAGCCTATGAACGAGCGACACCATGACGACAACAGTATCGATTTCCGTAACCGTAAACGGTGTTGCGCAATCCGCCGAGGTCGAACCCCGCCTGCTGCTGGCGGATTTCCTGCGCGAGAACCTGGACCTGACCGGCACCCATGTCGGCTGCGAACACGGTATCTGCGGCGCCTGTACGGTGCTGATGGACGGCGACAGCGTGCGTTCCTGTCTGACCCTGGCGGTTCAGGCCGATGGCGCATCGGTCGAGACCGTGGAAAGCCTGGGGGATATCGAAGCGCTCGGCCCGTTGCAGGAAGCGTTTCGCGAACATCACGCCCTGCAATGCGGTTTTTGCACGCCGGGCATGCTGATGACGGCGACCGACATACTGCGTAAATACGATCTCGCGACGGATGACGATATCCGCGACGGGCTGTCGGGCAATATCTGCCGCTGCACCGGGTATCAGAACATTGTTGCCGCCGTCCGCAGCGCCGCCGATAAGAGGGACGCGACATGAGGCCGCCCGACGATATCAGCCTTACCCGGCCGCAATATGTCGGCGCGAAGGTGGTCCGCCGCGAAGATCCACGCCTTCTGACGGGTGCTGGAAACTACGTCGCCGATATCAAGCGACACGGCATGGTGCATATCGCGTTTCGCCGCAGCGATCACGCCCATGCCACGATCCGGAGCGTTGATGTTGCCGCCGCCCGCGCGCTGCCCGGCGTGGTCTCCGTGTATACCGGCAAGGACATGGCGGCACTCGCCAATCCCTATCAGGCGACGTCGCGCATGAAGAACTACCAGGCGACGTTCATTCCGCCGCTGGCCCATGAAAAAGTCCGCTATGTCGGCGAGGCGGTGGTCGCGGTCGTGGCCGAATCCCGCTACGTCGCCGAGGACGCACTCGCCCATATCGAAATCGATTTTGCGCCGTTGCCGGTTCTGGTCGACCCGGAAGAATCGCTGAAACCGGGCTCGCCCAAATTGCACGACGATCTGGAGTCCAACATCCTTGCGGCGCGGGAATTCGCGCGCGGCGAAGTGGAAGACGCTTTTGCCAACGCAGCCGTGACCACCGGCGGCCGGTTTCATTTCACCCGCACGACGCCGGTGACCATCGAAGCGCGGGCGTCGGTTGCCGAATACGACAAGGGTGCGCGCTCGCTGACCCTGCACTGCACGACGCAAATTCCCGGCATCGTGCGCGACAAACTGTCGGAAATATTCGACCTGCCGGGGCCGCGCATCCGTGTGATCGCGCCGGATGTCGGTGGCGGGTTCGGCGGCAAAACGTCTCTCTATTCGGAAGAAATCGTCGCCTGCGCTGCGGCCCGCGATCTTGGCCGGCCGGTTAAATGGGTCAGCGACCGGATGGAAGACCTGATGACCACGGGCAACGCATTCGACGAAATCGTCGATGCGGAAATAGCCATTGCCGAAGACGGCGCGATCCTGGGCGTAAAAGCCGATGTGATCGGCGATGTCGGCGCCTATTCGATCTATCCGTGGACGGCGACGATCGAGCCTGTCCAGGTGGTCAGTTTTCTGCCCGGTCCGTACCGGATCGAGAACTATTCGGCGCGCGTGCGGGCGGTTGCCACCAACAAGACGCTCACCGGCGCCTATCGCGGGGTGGGGCGGCCCATCTCGGTGTTTGTGATGGACCGGTTGCTCGATATGGCGGCCCGCAAGATCGGCATGGATCCGGTGGAAATCCGCCGCCGCAACCTGGTGAACGACGATGAGTTTCCCTACAAGGCCGCCTCCGGCCTGGTGTGGGATAAATCGGCCTTTCAGGCCTGCCTTGCCGAGGCTGCCGACGGGATCGGCTATGACGCCTTGCGCCGCGATCAGGAAAAGGCCCGCGCCGAGGGCCGCTGGGTCGGGATCGGTGTGGCGAGCTATGCGGAACTGACCGGTGTCGGCTCGCGGATCGCGGTGGCGCCCGGCATGCCGATCAATACCGGCACGGAGACCTGCAATGTCGCCATCGATTCTACGGGCGCGGTGACGGCGAGTTTCGGTATCGCCAGCCAGGGGCAGGGCATGGAGACAACTCTCGCGCAGGTGGTGGCGGAGGAACTCGGCGTGAAGGTCGACGACGTCGACATCGTGCTCGGCGATACCGCGTCCGTCAGTCACGGCACGGGGACCTATGCCAGCCGCGGTGCTGTCTTCGGCGGCGGTGCAGGCATTCTCGCCGCGAAGGCGGTTCACGAGAAAATCGTTCGCGTGGCGGGTCATCTGCTCGAAGCCGCGGAGGAAGACATCGAGACCGGGGACGGCAACGTGCGGGTCAAGGGTACCGATAAATCGATGACCATCCGCGATCTTGCCCGCGCGCTCTATTCCGATATGGGTCGCGTGCCCAAGGAGATGCGCGACGAGATCGATAATCTCGAGGCGACCAAAGTGTACGATCCGTTTTTCGGCACGACCACGTCGGCTAGCCATATGTGCCTGATCGAGATCGACCCCGAGACCTACAAGGTCGAGATCAAACGCTACATCGTGGTCGAGGATTGCGGGCGGGTCATCAACCCGCTGATCGCAGACGGACAGGCCCATGGCGGCGTCGCCCAGGGCATCGGCGTGGCCCTGATGGAAGAGGTTATCCACGACGACACCGGCCAGGTCCTGACCGCGAGCCTGGTGGATTACGTGGTGCCATCGGCGGTGGAAATTCCGTCGATCGACGTGGTCCATGTCGAGGCGGAACTACCCAATACGGTGGGCGGGTTCCGCGGGCTGGGCGAAGGCGGCACCATCGGTGCGCCGGCCTGCATCGCCAATGCGATTTCCGATGCCTTGAGCCCACTCGGCATCGAGATCATGGAAATTCCCGCAACGCCGGAACGCCTGTTCCGGTTGATAGAGGCGGCACGGGCCGGCTGATCGCACGGTCGGGACAAAAAAAGAGGCCCGCCAATGGCGGGCCTCTTGAATTCTTCGCGTTAAATTAACGCGTCAGTCGATGATCGACAGATTTTCAGCCGAAGCTTTTCCGTCTCTGCCGTCTTCGAGGTCATACTGTACGCGCTGGCCTTCCTGAAGTCCGGAAAGACCGGCGCGTTCCACCGCGGAAATATGGACGAAGGCATCCTTGGAGCCTCCATCGGGTTCAATAAAGCCGAAGCCTTTTGTGGGGTTGAACCACTTCACGGTTCCCTGAGTCATAGCTATATCCAATCAATATGTGTCGCCCGTCGGGCACATCGCCCAGCGGTTCGAGTCTTCCGAATTCAATTTGAAACGGAGACAGGTCTGTCTGAAAAACGAAATGAAATCGCATCCATACAAAACCGTGCGCGTGATATGCCCCCCTGGACAGGCAAAATCAATTTATTTCTTTAACAATCGCGCTTGATATCGCCGGACCTAGTGTCCAAACGGCGAAATACCGGGCTTTCCTGCGTTTTGGGTGCTCTTGCGTATGAGGGGCGAATGTGGCGGAATTCCCCCGACAGGCAGAACAGGCGGTATCCGGAACCGGGGGAGCGGCGGACAATGGGCGAAAAATTTCCACCTTTCGACTATGCGGCGGTGCATGCCGATTTTCGGCTCGACGTGCCGGACGATTTCAATTTCGCCTTCGACGTGATCGCAAAACGCGGCCGGGAGAACGACAAGACGGCGCTGATCGCCATCGACCGGGCGGGCGAAAACGCCGTCCATCACAGCTATGCCGATCTCGACCGGCTGTCGAATGCCTTTGCCAATGCCCTGATGGCCCTCGGCGCGGAAAAGGGCGATTTCGCCTTTGTGATGATCCCGCGCATCGTCGAATGGTATCAGGTGTTGCTCGGGTGTACGAAAACCGGAGTGGTGGCCATGCCCGGCACGAACCTGCTGACCGCCAAGGATATCGAATACCGGATCAACCGGGCCGATGCGCGGCTCGCCATCGTCACCGCCGATCATGCCGACAAGGTCGACCAGATCAAAGCGAACTGTCCGTCGCTCGAACATCTCATCCTGATCGGCGAGACGCGCGACGGCTGGTCGACGCTGGAAGATATGTGCGCTGCCGTGCCCGATACGGTGGACCGCGCGGCCCTGCCGGCGACATCGGCGGACGAGCTGATGCTGATCTATTTCACGTCCGGCACGACGTCGATGCCCAAGATGGTCGGCCGGGATCATGCCTATGCGCTGGCGCATTCGATCACCGGCGATTACTGGATGGATCTGCGCGAAGACGACGTGCACTGGACGCTGACCGATACCGGCTGGGCCAAGGCGGCCTGGGGGCTGATGTACCCGCCATTGCTCGTCGGCGCTGCGGTGCTTTTGTATGACGGCGAAGGGTTCGATGCCGACATGCACCTGAAGATCATTGCCGAGCAGCGGGTGACGACATTCTGCGCGCCGCCGACGATCTACCGGGTGCTGGCGCAGAAGGACCTGTCGGGCGCCGATTTCTCCTCGCTGCGCCATTGTTTCGGTGCGGGCGAGCCGTTGAACCCCGAAGCCATGAGGTCATGGAAGGCCGCCACCGGCTGCGATATCTATGACGGCTACGGTCAGACCGAGACCATCAACATCGTCGCCAACTTTCCCGGCATGGAAATCCGCGCCGGGTCCATGGGCAAACCCGTGCCGGGTGTTACGGTCGACGTCATAGACGATGATGGAACCGTCGTCGCCGATGACGAAGTTGGCCATATCGCCGTCAAGGTGACCGATCCGTGGCCGCCCGGCCTGTTCCATGGCTATTTCAGGGACGACGCGGTCACCGTGGAGGCATTCCGCAACGGCTGGTACTACACCGGCGATACCGCGACGCGGGATGCCGACGGCTATATCTGGTTCGTTGGCCGGTCGGACGACATCATCTCATCGGCGAGCTATCGCATCAGCCCGTTCGAGGTTGAAAGCGCGCTGGTCGAACACGAAGCGGTGCTTGAGTCCGCCGTCGTCGCAAAGTCGGACGATATCCGTGGTGAAATCGTGATGGCCTATATCACCCTGGCGCCGGGGTTCGAGCCATCGGACGCGCTTGCGAAGGAAATCCAGGAATTCGTGAAACAGCAGACCGCACCATACAAATACCCGCGCGCCATCGAATTCCGCGACGCCCTGCCGAAAACCATCTCTGGCAAGATCCGCCGGGTCGAGCTGCGTGAGGATGCGGCAAAAGGCTGAACGGGACTGATCCGGTCTCCTCGATGGTCACGCCCGTGTTAAATGGACCCTCGGGTCAAGCCCGAGGGTGACGCCATAGGGCTGCGGGAAAGACGCCGTACGCATGTGCACCTCTCATAATTGTCATGCTAGGGTCTGGCCCGAGCATCCATATCGACCGACGGCTCAGGCCTAACGACGGCGTTGTTTGACGTTGCGGCGGCGGCTACTCAGCCGCTGCCTGGTCCTCACTGTCCAGCGTATGCAACTCGCGCCGCAGGATTTTGCCGGTCGACGTGGTCGGCAGGTCCGCCACGATCTGGACCTCCCGTGGCACCTTGTAGGCGGCGAGATGTTCGCGGCAATGTTCCCGGATGTCGTCGGGCGTCGCCTGTCCATCGGGTTTGAGCACGACATAGGCCTTGGCGATCTCGCCTTTCTCCGCGTCCGCCTTGCCGCCGACGCCGACCATGGCGACCGCGGCATGGCCCGCGATTACGCGTTCGATCTCGGCCGGGTAGATGTTGTAGCCCGCGGTCAGGATCATGTCCTTTTTGCGGTCGACCATGAAGATGTAGCCGTCGTCGTCCATCTTCGCGAGATCGCCGGAATGCAGCCAGCCATCCGGCTCGATCGCCTCTTTCGTGGCTTCCTCGTTGCCGAAATACCCCATCATCACGAAGGACCCCGAGACCATCAGCTCGCCGACCTCGCCGTTCGGCAATTCGCGGGTGACATCTTCCGGGTCGACGATTTTCGCCCGGAAGTAAGGCATTTCGATCCCGGCGGACCCGAGGCGGTTTTCTCCGCAGGAATGCTGCATAATGCCGGGACCGGCCAGCTCGGTCATACCCCACAGCTCCAGCATCGGGATGCCGACCTTCGACGTCCATTCCTCGGATTTGGCGACCGGCATGGTCTGGCCGCCAACGACCGTGCGGGTCAACGACGACAGGTTGAATTTGTCGAATTCGGGATGGGCAAGCATGTAGAAATACATTGTCGGCACGCCGTCCATGATGGTGGCTTTGTGGGTTTGCACTGCATCCATCACTTCGCCCGCATCGAAGCGTTCCATCAGCACAAACGTACTGCCGAACAGAAAACAGAGATTCATGATGGCCGCGCCATAGACATGGGCACAGGGCAGGGCGGTCAGTTGCACATCGTCAGCGATGCGCATGTTCATCGCCGCGGTCATCGCCGCGTTGAGCACCACGTTGCGGTGGCTCAGCATCGCGCCCTTGGGAAAGCCCGTCGTGCCCGACGTGTAGCAGATCTTGCCAAGCGTCATTGCATCGACGGCCGCTGCTTTGAAATCGTCTTTGCCATTTTCGACAAGATCGTCGAAGGCGACGGCCCCTGCCGGCGCACCCGCCCCGAATGTTACGATCTCGGCAAGGTCGGTCTCGTCTTTCAGCTTCAGGATGGGCGCAGCCCGATCGGCGGTGGTAAACAGCGCCTTGGCGCCGCAATCCTTCACCACAAATCCGACCTCGTCGGGCGTCAGCATCACATTGATAGGGTTCAGCACGGCGCCGGTCTTAGCGATTCCGTAATACGACACCACCCATTCCCAGCTGTTCTGCGCATAGAGCGTCACCCGGTCGCCGGGGCCGATCCCCATTACGGTGAGGCCGTTGGCTACCCGGTTGGACAGGGTGTCGAGCTCGGCGAAGCTAAAGGTACGGTTGCCGAAGATCAGCGCCGTTTTGTCGCCGAATTTGGCGGCGGTTTCGGGCAATATCTGCCCAATGGTTTTGTTCAGCATGAATATCCTCCCGGGCGGCTTATCTGCCGCGCTCTAGGAGAGGGAGTGTATCAAGTTCCGCAAAATTTGAAATCGTATGAATCGCCGTGACGGCACACGTGCCCGACCGAGGGCGACGGGAAATGCCCGGTCATGACCAGTGTGTCGGTCTCGCAATAGCGATCGAGGAAGGTTTCGCGGGTTTCCGCCGATTGCGCGCGGTCGCAACATCCCACCGCGCTCCAGCCCGGCTCGCGGCACTGGACGGGCGTGTGGACCACGTCTCCGGATACAACGGCGTTGGTGCCGGCGGATTTTAGCCCGATACTGACATGGCCCGGTGTGTGGCCGGGGGTCTGTTCGAACCAGATTTCGTCCGAAAACGCATAATCGTCGGCAACGATATCGGCCTGGCCGGCCTCGACCACCGGCAGCACGCTGTCATCGATGCACCCGTCGGAATATTTGGCGCCTGTCTTGTTCAGTTCCGACCAGAAGCCGAACTCGGTCTCGGCGAACACGTAGCGCGCGTTGGGAAACGTTGGCACCCAGCGTCCGTCGATCAGTCGCGTGTTCCAGCCGACGTGATCGGCGTGCAAATGGGTACACATCACAAAATCGATGTCGTCGACCGACAGCCCGATGGCGGCAAGACCGTCGAGATATTTCGTGCCCGACAGCCCGGACCACGGCGGGTAGAACCGCCGCTCCTTGTCGTTGCCGACGCAGGAATCCACCAGGATCGTGTGATGCCGGTCGCGCAGCACGTAGGACTGGGTCGCCATGATCAGCTTGTCGGTGCCCGGTTCGAGGAATTTCGGTTCCATCCACGCACGATGCGCGTCGATGCTGTCCGCGGTGGCATCGGGCAACAGGAAGCCGATTTCGAATTCGGGGCCTTCGGCCTCGATAATCCGGTGCCAAGTGATGTCGCCGATCTGTCCGCTGGTGCTCATGGTCGAATGTTACCCATAGTCTCGTGGTGTTGTTTGCAGTGCCGTGTCTGTCAAAAAAAGATTATCATCCCGGATTTGTTCCGGGATCCGGTTTTTCCGGAGCGAATTTAGAGCGCGACTGGACCCCGGCACAAGGCCGGGGAGACAAGAGGAGGCGTATGCCGGAAAAAACCGGCGATGTTTTGCACTGCACAATAATCTGGATTAGTCTTGCCCGACAGATTCAAAGCCCAGCGGAGATCGATCATGCCCATGGACGGCGACGGCAGCCTTACACCGACCGAAACCGGCAAGCCGGGCACGCCCGGTAATCCCATTACCTCCGGCGACGAGTATATCGAAAGCCTGCGGGATCGCGGCCTGAAGGTCTACCTGTTCGGCGAACTGGTGGACGAGCCGGTGGATCATCCGATGATCCGCCCGTCGATCAACGCGGTCGCCAGAACCTACGACCTCGTCAATGAAAACCCCGATCTCGCAAGCGCGAACTCGTCGATCTGCGGCAAGAAGGTGAACCGCTTCCTGCACGTGACCGAAAGCGTCGACGATGTCGTGATGCAGAATCGTATGCAGCGCAAACTCGGCCAGTTGACC
>Ga0315316_10001366_pt1 | contig 16983 bp, 18 predicted proteins | sample M160m3416metaG_FD_203702 | JGI IMG/M metagenome (GOLD analysis project Ga0315316, IMG submission 203702) | Ammonia-oxidizing marine archaeal communities from Monterey Bay, California, United States - M1 60m 3416 | ecosystem: Environmental > Aquatic > Marine > Intertidal zone | place: USA... | reverse complement strand
TGGCGTCCCGTTACTAGACCGATTCAAAATAGACGATGTCGTTGGAGCAATTCCAGTACATTTATTTGCAGGGATTTGGGGAACAATCGCCGTAGTTTTTACAAACGATGACGCAGAGCTATATATACAAATATTTTCTATAATTTTGATTGGACTTTTCGTAACCATTTCAACCGGTGTTATTTGGCTAGTTCTTAAAAGCACTTTAGGTATACGGGTAAGTCCTGAAGCCGAGACAATAGGTCTTGACTTATCCGAACTTGGTATCGAGGCTTATCCAGAATTTTCCAAAAGTTAATTCTTCCCCTCATTAATAAAAATAATGAAATCATACGATGTAGTCTATTAAGAGGATCTAATGATCGAACATAACGGTGGACCACCTTTAAATGACACCTATCCTTCATTCCTATGCAAGAAAGCAAAGAAAGAAGAATTGTCATACCAGTAATATTGCAATAAATACCGTCTACACAGAGAATTTAGTTCAATTTAAGTAATTAGACAAAAATTATTAAACTTAATTCATCCAATAATGCCTTGATTTTTACCTTGTTGACCCCTGTGCAATAAAAAATGATCTAATAATACACATGCCATCATCGCCTCTCCAACAGGCACAGCTCTAATGCCAACACATGGATCATGGCGCCCTTTTGTTACTATATTGGTACTTTCTCCAGATTTTGTTATCGTTTGACGACTTGTTAAAATAGAAGAAGTTGGCTTTACAGCAAACCTGCAAATTATATCTGCTCCATTTGAAATACCCCCAAGAATGCCTCCAGCATTATTAGTTGCATACTCCACCCCTTTTCTGCCCAATCTGATTTCATCAGCATTTGACGTTCCCGTCAACATTGCCGCTGACATTCCCTCACCAATCTCAACACCTTTAACCGCGTTAATTGACATCATCCCAGCTGCAATATCAGCATCTAACTTGGAATAGATAGGCGCTCCTAAGCCAGCTGGCACTCCCGAAGCTGCAATTTCAATTACCGCTCCAACTGAATTACCTTCTTTTCTTAACTCATCAAGATAGGATGCAAATTTTTGAGCAGCAGATTTGTTAGGAACCCAAAATGGATTTTTTTCTATCTCCTTCAAATCAATATTTTCTCTATCAACTTTATGCTTTCCCATTTGTAACATGTAGCCAGTGATCTTTAGATCTGGTAAAAATGCTTTCAGCGCCGCTCTTGCCACTCCACCAGCAGCGACTCGAGCAGCGGTTTCCCTAGCTGATGATCTGCCGCCACCCCTATAATCTCTATTGCCATACTTCAAATGATAAGTGATATCTGCATGCCCAGGGCGAAATTTATCTTTAATATCACCATAATCTTTGGAGCGTTGATCCGTATTTTTAATCAATAATTGAATTGGTGTTCCGGTAGATTTACCTTCAAACACACCTGATAAAATTTCTACCTCATCATTCTCTCTACGTTGGGTGGTATATTTACTGGTACCTGGCTTTCTTTTGTCTAACCAAATTTGCAGATCAGCAATAGTTAAAGGTATATTAGAAGGACAACCATCGATCGTCGCCCCTAAAGCCTCTCCATGACTCTCTCCCCATGTGGTGACACGAAAGAGATGGCCGAAAGCATTGATGGACATGATCACTCCTAAAAATGTAATTTGAGTACATAATATAGTTTTATCTAAATTATGGAATACCCCAAATAAAACCAATTCCTTTAAAGTAAACGATTTCTTATGAGGTTGAAAAATTCTTTTTTATGCCCATCAATCCAATTCCTAACAGAGTCTACAAAATCGACGAATGGTCCAAGATAAGTATTGAGATACGGAAACTGCATTATTAAAGTCTCAGCATAAAGATAAATTATGTAGGATATAAACGAAGCAATCACAGATATGCTAAAACCAAACCAAAATTCTTTACTCCCAACTAATTCCATAAAAGACAATTCCTTGCCTTTAAGCTCACTACTATTACTTGTTTTTTTGTAATTTTTTCTACTTAACGATACTTCTTGAAATTTTTCATCAAACTCAGCTTCTTCCTTTAAAATTTTCAAGACCTGTTTGCTAGTAAGTTTTCTCTCCCCTTTTTTTGACAATAGATTTTCGAATTTTTCTTCGTTTTCAACAACTTCTTTAAAAAAACTTTCTTCCCAAGTGTGCTGACAACGTATGCATTGTAATTGTTGCTGTTTGTCTAAAAAAAGGTCAATTTTTATTGAGTAACCTTCTTTACATTTTGGACAAATGACATTCATTCAGGAACCCGCAAATTTTACAGCATTTTCGAATTAAATAATCTTCGGTCTACAATAGCACAAGGGTACGATAATAGCATCTCCTTAATTATGATAAAGGAATAGTAAAATAAAGATTAATAAGTTATGAGCTTAACCGATTAGATTACGTCTTAATATCACTATGAGGGATTATGAGATTATTAACACAATATATTTTTTCTCTTATTTTTATAATACAAATGTATATAATGATGGCTGTGATTACTTGCGTTTTCATTCCACTAGTAATTATTAACAATTCTTTGGCGCTAAAAGCTATTAACACATGGTGTAACTGGGTAAAATTTAGCGCAAAATTACTGGTTGGAATAAAGACTGAGGTCCGTGGCACTATTCCAAAAAATAATGTATTGGTAATAGCTAAACATCAGTCCTTTCTGGATATAATATTGATCGTTTCAGCTTTAAAACGTCCCAAATTTATTATGAAAAAGGAAATTTTAATAACACCTATAATAGGATTTTGGGCAAAAAAAATCGGTTGCATCCCTATTGATCGCGGAAAAAAAGGAGCTGCTATTAAAGAAATGGTTAAAGCTGTTCATGAAAGTAACAAAACTAGACCAGGGCAACTCATAATATTTCCACAAGGTACTCGGGTTGCTCCAAATATTACAGCTCCATATAAAATAGGATCAGGAATTCTATATTCTGAATTGGAGCAAGATTGCTACCCAGTTGCTACAAATGTTGGCGTATTATGGCCAAGGCGCAATATATTACGAAAACAAGGAACAGCCGTTATTGAGTTTCTTCCACCGATAAAAAGTGGATTAGATACAAAAGAATTTATGGAATTAATTGAGAATAATATTGAAACTGCATCTGAAAAATTAATGCGAGAAGTCATTTGATATTAAAGCTCAGGATTTGTTGTAGCTCCTTCGACATTAACAAACACTTCAATTCCAAAAGTTAAGTAATTCAAAACTTTTCAAACATCTAAAATTTTCGTAATATCACCCTTCACAATATTCGGTGGTTATCATGACGATCTCAAAAAGAGTTAACGAACTAAGACAGCGAATGGAAGAGCACAAAATAGATGCTTTCATTATTCCACGGGCAGACGAACATCAAAACGAATATGTGGCGAGCTCAGATGAACGTGTAAAGTATATCAGTGGATTTACAGGTTCAGCTGCAACCGTAATTATTTCAAAAAATAAGGCTGCTTTGTTTACCGATGGTAGGTATACAATTCAGGCCAAAAGACAACTTGATGAAAGCATATTTCATTTATGTCATAGTGTTGATTATCCCATGGTTACTTGGATTTTAAAAAACCTATCAGATAATATAACAATAGGATTTGACCCTAAACTTCATACGACAAGACAAATAGAAAATCTAAAAAAAGACCTTTTATCCAAGAATATTATTATTAAACCAAGCATTAATTTACTGGACTTAATTTGGACTGATCAACCACGGGCTCCTCAAAAACAGGTATTCACCCACCATATAAAATACTCTGGAAAATCAAGCTCCCAAAAAAGATCTCTTATAAAAAAGATTCTTAAAGAAAATAAGATAGATGCTATTCTGATATCATCGCCTGAAAATTTATGCTGGACCTTCAATTTGAGAGGAAGTGATGTCCCTATGACACCAATAGTGTTTGGCTATGCAATTATAGATAAACAGGGCAATGCCACACTATTTTTACATGAGGAAAAATTGAATAGCCAAGTAAGAAAAACTTTGGCTCAAGACAAGAACCTTAGCATTAGCAATCTTTCTGAATTGCCCGAGCAATTTAAACACTTAACTGGCAAAAAATTATGGTTAGATTCTCAGACTGCTAATGTAAAAATGCAGAGCGCTGCAGAAGCAGTGAATGTTTCGACTTACTTAAGTACAGATCCCATTTATTTACTAAAAGCACAAAAGAATACTACAGAGATTAAAGGCATTAAAGCCGCTCACCTAAGGGATAGCGCCGCTATCATAAAATTCATCAAATGGTTCATGCAAACTAATCCTTCAAGAATTGATGAGTGGACAGCAGCTAAAAGAATAGAAGCTGAAAGGAAAAAGTTACATCTATTTCAGGAATTAAGTTTTCCTACTATCTCCGCCACGGGTTCGAATGCTGCGGAAGCTCATTACCAACTCACCCAAGAGACTGCTAAATCATTATCAATTGGAGACTTGTTTTTATTTGATTGTGGCGGTCAATTTTTAGATGGAACGACTGATATAACTAGAGTTCTCGCTGTTGGTAAACCTACCAAAGAAATGATTCACTGTTATACTCTTGTCTTAAAGGGACATATAGCAATTCATATGGCTAAATTTCCAGAGGGAACTACGGGGCAACAATTGGATCCGCTAGCGCGACAATTTCTTTGGTCGGAGGGGAAAGATTTTGACCACGGCACTGGACATGGTGTTGGGCACTATCTCTCCGTTCACGAAGGCCCTCAGAGAATCTCAAAGACATCTACAATTCCTCTTAAGGTCGGCATGGTATTATCTAATGAACCCGGATTTTATAAAACAGATTGTTTTGGAATAAGAATTGAGAACTTAATGACTGTGAAACTTATAAAATCTGTGAAGGAAACAAAGCAGAAAAGACTCTTTGGATTCGACATCTTAAGTTTTGTACCATACGACATACGATTAATTGATAAGGATATTCTCAGTCAAAAAGAAATAAATTGGATAAATTATTATCATAGGGAAGTTAAGAAAAGGATATCACCACTTTTAGACTCTAAAACTAAAGATTTTCTAATTTCAATTACTCCCGATCTATGACTTAAAAGTATCTACTCAAATGATAGTTCGACAATCCCAAAATTAGAAAAATCTGCTTTTATATTAGATCCAGATGGGCACTCAATCGGACGAATAAATGAACCAGACAAGACAACATCTCCTTTGCTTATCTTGTCTCCATACTTACCAAGTCGCTCTGATAACCATGCAATTCCAAGAATAGGATCACCTAAAACACCTCCTCCTAAACCCGTTTCCTCTATTTCCCCATTTCTTGATACGATAGCACCTACCCAGCTTAAATCAAATTTATCAGGATCATGTTTTTCGTTACCCAAAACAATTCCAGCATTTGCAGCATTATCAGCAATAGTATCAAATACTGTCCGAGAAGCACCAGTTTTTTCATCCTTTCTTACAATACGAGTATCAAGAATTTCTATTGAAGGGCAAACATATTCAGTAGCTGACAAAACGTCAGATCGAGACACTTTTCCACTTAGATCAGACTTAATAACAAATGCTATCTCAGCTTCTATTCGGGGTTGGATAAACCTTCCTAAAGGAACAATATCACCATTTTGAAAAAGCATATCAGAAAGAAGAACTCCACTGTCCGGAATATCAATATTCAAAGCGTTTTGCATAGCTTTAGAAGTCAATCCAATTTTCCATCCAATAACTTTATTTTCTGCTGAAATTTTCTTTTTTACTAATAAAGATTGTATCTTATAGGCATCATCCATATTAATATCTGGGTATCGCGCCGACAATAACCCAATTTGCGCCTTACTTTTATCCGCTTCAAATAAATCTTTTGCCGCTATTAAACATTCACTAGGATTCATTCTTCATCCTTAACAGTATTTCTTAGAACTCCAAGTCCACTGGCTTCTACCTCAATAATATCACCACGTTTCAACCATTTAGGAGGATCAAACCTCGCGCCTGCTCCTGTTGGCGTACCAGTTATAATAACATCACCAGGGATCAATGTAACAAAAGTACTAATATAGTTAATAATATAATCAAAAGAGAATATCATCCGGTCAGTGTTATCTTGCTGCCGAACTTCCCCATTTACTCGCGTTGTTAATTCGATATTTTTTAACTGATTTGGTGACATAAACGGAACTAACCAAGGTCCAATTGAACCTGATTTTTCAAAATTCTTGCCTTGGGTAACATTAAATTTTGCGTGCCTTACCCAATCTCTAATTGTTCCTTCATTACATAAAGTAATTGCGCCTATATGATCAAATGCTCTCCCTCTAGGTATATGCCGCCCTTCCTTACCGATCACCAAAACCACTTCGCCCTCATAATCTAATTGATCAGAAATCTGAGGTTTAACAACTTCACAATTGTGCCCAACAAAAGTTCTCGCAAATCTGATAAAAAGAGATGGGAATTTAGGAGCCTCTTGGCCATCCTTATACTCTGCGTTACGAGCTGGATAATTTACGCCAACACAAATTATTTTTTCTGGACGTGGGATGGGTATCTCGTAGACAATTTCATCTTCTCTATGCGTTAATGGTCTACCTTCACTCGCAGCCTGAAGCTCTTTAAAACCACTATTTTCAACAACCTCTCTTAGTGTTGGCCAATCTGGAAATTCTGGTGATAAAGCTATCATACCACCCTTTGTCTTGAGCCCATAAAACAGCTCGTTATCCTTACTATAAGATGCAAATTTCATATCAATGATCCGGTGCAATAATGGGCTGAGCGCTTAGCTCAGCGGGTTTCACAGAAATATTTTCAAAATTGGATCCTTCTTCAAACCATGAACGGGGTGCAGGAGCGCCCCACAAAGTTTGCCTTTGCGGATCAGTTAAACTCCATCGTATTGGCTCATGATCTGGATCAATTGTTTGATAATCTGAACAGTAGATCTCTATACGATGCCCATCTGGGTCAAATATATATAAAAAGAATGCATTAGAAATTCCATGCCTACCTGGCCCTCTCTCGATATTTTCTACATACCCAGTCGTTGACATTAAATCTAACAAATCAATAATATTTAAAGGAGTTGGCACCCAAAAAGCAACATGATGCATCCTTGGGCCTGTGCCATTTGTAAATGCTATATCATGAACTCCTCCTTTGCGATGCAACCACGCAGCCCAAACTGATCCACTTTCATCATCCTCAGTATATTCCGTGACCCTAAATCCAAAATTATTGTAAAAACTTAAACTTTCTCCCACATTGGAAGAAAAACAATTAAAATGATCTATCCGCAAAGGCTTTACACCTTTATATAAACTATATTTTTGATGAATTGTTTCTAGCCGATCCATCTTATGATAAAACTCTATTGGAATTCCCTGATTATCATGTGTTAGCAAAGTTCTACCTTGATACGGTCGCTCAACCCACTTTACTTTACAACCTATTCCTAAAAAATACTTTTCAGCTTTATCAAGATCTTCTTCCGAAAAAGTTTTAAACCCCAAGACTCTTATATTTGCCTCTGAACTTTTCTTTAATATCACACAATGGTGGCCCCTTTCTTCCATCGCCCTTAAATAAATGGTTTCATCATTTTCACCGGTTACTTGAAGTCCCAAAATATCAGAATAAAATTTTTTGGAAGCACTTAAATCTGTAACACCATATTCAATATGGCTTATTCGCAACGTATTAAAAGCTGGATATAATACTGGGTCAGGTACTGGCATACTATACTCCTAATTTCGGAATTTTATGTTCGGTAGTAGCAAAACTAATATTCTTCGTTTCCATATAGAAATCAAACGACCAGTCTCCTCCATCTCTTCCAATTCCAGAAGATTTTATTCCACCAAATGGTGTCGGAAGGTGTCTAATATTTTCCGAGTTTACCCAAATCATGCCAGCCTCCATCGACTGACTAAATTGAAATGCTCGTGTCACGTTCTGCGTCCATAAATAACCTGCTAGACCATATTCACTATCATTTACGATGTCCAAGGCCTCTGTCTCAGATTCAAAAGGCAGCACAACCAAAACTGGGCCAAATATTTCCTCTTTTGCTATTCGCATGTTTTTGCTTACATTTGTGAAGATTGTAGGTGCGATATATGGACCCCCACCAGGGCCTTCAACGGAACCTCCTGTTAATAAAGTAGCCCCTTCATTTTTACCAATTTCAAAATAATTCTTAACCTTTTCTTCGTGAATTGGATGAATTAACGGACCAACCGTGGTATTTGGATCTAAAGGATGTCCGACAACTATTTTTTCAGCTCTTTGTTTTACCATTTCAACAAATTTTTCCCTAATTGATTCTTGAACCAATAATCTAGATGAGGATGTACATCTTTCACCATTCAACGAGTAAATCATGAATACGACTGCATCTGCTGCCCTTTCTAAATCGGCATCTTCAAATACAACTACTGCATTTTTCCCACCCAATTCAAAATGAACTCTCTTGAGAGTATTGGCACCCTGCTTCATTATCATTGATCCAGTCGCGCTTTCACCAACGAATGAAATGGCTTTTATATCAGGGTGTTCAGTGAGTAATTTACCCGCCTCTTCTCCATAGCCATTGACTGTATTCCAAACTCCCTTTGGTAAGCCCGCATCTTCTGCAATTTCAACCAAAATCTTTGCAGTTAAGGGCGAAAATTCAGCAGGCTTATGAACAATTGTACACCCAGAGGCTAACGCAGGTGCAATTTTCCACGTAGATAACATAAACGGTGTATTCCAAGGAGTTATTATGCCTACCGGCCCTATTGGAAATCGCATAGTCATATTCGTTTGAGAATCTGTAAAAGTTGACTCTCCATCCCTTCCATAAGGCGCTTGATCAGCAAAATATCTAAAATTCGCAGCTCCCCTTAAAGCGGCTTTCGACATAAACCTGAGTGATTGACCCGTATCAAATGATTCTATCAAAGCAATTTCATGCGCACGTTCCTCTATAGACGTTGCGATATTATGAAGAATCTTTTTCCTCTCTTGGCCTGGAAATAAAGACCACTCCGAAAAAGCATTTTTTGCAGATAATACTGCTAAATTAACATCACTCAAACCGCTTCTGGAAACTTCACAGATCTTTTTCAAATCAATAGGAGAAATATTTTCAAAAGATTGTTGGCTATCTGCTTCTATATTCTCACCATTGATGTGATTTAAAACACCACTTTCCCTAAACCTTTCCAAAAATGTAAAAAGTTTTTCTTTATTATTCTCAAATTCTGACATCATTTTTTTCCATATTTTTTTATTGCAGAAATTCGCTTATGAATTGGATTTGTCTTCCAGCTGAACTTTGAATCTATCTCAATAATTTCTAAAGCTAATGCTAAATACTCAGTCTTCAAAAGTTTTTTGACATTATTTTCAAGCTCCATCATTAACATTTCTCCAGTTTTTAATTTCTGGTCCTCGCTACGTCCCACGCCTATTCTTAGGATCATATCTATAAATGCATTTTCTGAATGGCCATCAGCAATTGAATACGAACAAATTGGATAGGCCCTTACCCTAACCCCAGCCTCAGGAAAAATTTTCTGATCAAGCATAATCAATCTTAAAGAACCGCAAATTTGTTCAAAATCAAAATATTTCTCTAGATTGTCAGAGTATTGTAAGGTTAAATATGCCAAAGCTTGCTCTTTTTAATTAACATGTTAAATATCTATTTATGTTTTTTAATACTGCCGATGTCAAGGTTCAATATGATAGATAAATATGAGATAAATCGTTCTCTTGCCATAAACTTATTAAGAACGAGAGAGGCGGTGATGGATAGATTCAGACCTATGCTAGCTTCAGCAAAACTTACGGAACAGCAATGGCGGGTGCTAAGAGGGTTAAGCGAGCATGGCGCGACAGATGCTGGTAAATTAGCATCTATAGCCTGCATTTTACCTCAGAGTCTAAGTCGGATTGCTAAAAACTTTGAGGAAAAACAATTAATAAAAATGGAAACTGATTCCAATGATGCGAGAAAAATAATCCTATCATTAACTAATAACGGTGAAGTATTAATGAAAGGGGCGACTGTAGAAAGTAAAAAGATCTACGCCAAACTTATTGAAGACTTTGGCGAAAATAATTTAGCAGACTTATTGGATAAGCTCGATTTATTAAGAAATTCGTTAGGAAAAGAATAATCAGATAGTAAGCTTCTTTATTAACTCTATAAATCTACTCCTTGAACCTGGAATTACTTTTTGGCCTAAAGATGCGACAACTTTGTTTTCTAAAAAATAGCCTGTCACTAATAAACCTTCAATTAGATCTTCTATACCCTCGTCAAAGCCCCGCAAACAGTTAGGCAGAGGTAGTAATCTTTTTGACCAATCACCAGCGGCCTCTAAACTTACCGCCCCTCCTGACTTAGGCGATATATATTTCAAATTATCTAACGCTCCAGTTACCACACAGCTAGATAGATTGAGCCCAAATCCCAATTCTTCAAGTAAAGTTATCTCCCAGGAAAGATAATCTGTAAGCCATTTTTTCTTAAAAGCAATTGAATCCAATAATTCAAATGTCTTTTTATATAATAATGAATGGCTTTCTCTTTCTGGTAAACTGAAATTTAGCAACCCACAGATTGAAGATAACCCACTCAAGGCCACTCTATCCATCATGATTGATGATGCTCTGCTTTTTACTAAATCAACGGAGAAACTTCCCAAATGCTCCTCTAGCCGAGCTTTCCAGTGAGCATCTAATTGGTTACCTAATTGTAATATTGGAGTAAGTTTCTTTGATATACCTCCCCGGACAACACCTAAATGCCGGCCTCTATTCTCAAAAAACACTTCAATAATAACTGAACTTTCACCGTAACGACGAACACCAATCAAAATACCTTCTTCGCGCCAATCCATAATAAATTATTTCCTTAAAAGCCTTCCTCGTTAAGTAAATGCCGCCCTAACTTATCCTCCACTTCTATAATCCAAAGATCTTGATCTATCGCTTTTTGTTTAGATAAACTATTCTCAACCTCAAAATCGCTACCTAATTTCAAAGTATCCCAATACCATTTATCTTCATCAAAATTATAACTCTTACAATAACTCTCAGCATTTCCATCCAATGTATTAATTTTTATTATAATGTTGCCCGAAGTTGCATCACCTTTTTTTGTAATAAACGCTGGAATGGCTCTCGCTCTAAGCCTTTTAAGATAGGCTGATATCCAAAATTCTGAAGTCAGCCGCGTCACAAATCACCATCTCTAAAACTTAACCCCATTTCAGTGTATCGCGCTTTTTCATTTAACCAATTGGGCCTTACCTTTAGCTGACAAAATAGATGCACTTTTTGCTGTAAGAAATCTTCCATCTCTTTTCTTGCAGCAATATTTATAGATTTTATCGTTGATCCGTTGGGACCTAAGATTATTCCTTTATGACCGTCTCTCGCAACGTAAATTATTTGATCTATCCGTACTGACCCATCCTTTCTATCTTCCCATTTCTCTGTTTCAACAGTAAGCTGATAGGGTAACTCCTGATGTAATCGGAGTGTTAATTTTTCTCTCATAATTTCAGATACCATCGTTCTTAATGGAAAATCGGCAATTTGGTCGTCTGGATAATGCCACTCACCAACTGGAAGTTTACCAGAAATCCAATTTTTTAACTCAGTTGTTCCGTAGCCTTTTGTAGCTGATATAAAAAAGGTTTCCTCAAACTGATATTCTTCGTAAAGTTCTTCGGTCAACTTAAGTAAGATTTGTGATTTAACTCGATCAATTTTATTTATTACGAGAATAATAGAGCTAGCAGAGGTACTTGATCCTAGTAATTTTTCTAAATTGTATTTTACCCCTTCAGTTAATCCCTTATTGGCTTCAACCAGAAATACAATAATGTCAGCCTCTAAAGCTTCAGACCAAGCTGATTTGACCATTGCTCTATCAAGTCTTCGCTTTGGCTTAAATAATCCAGGAGTATCCACAAACACTATTTGAGAAGCGCCATTAATTGAAACGCCTCTAATTCGCGATCTCGTTGTTTGCACCTTGTGAGTTACAATAGAGATTTTTGACCCTACCATATGATTTAATAAAGTTGATTTCCCCGCATTGGGCTCACCAATTAATGCAACAAATCCACAGTGTTTTTCATTATTCATTTAGCATTTTTTCCAAAAGAATTCTTGCGGCTTTTTGTTGGGCATTTCTTTTAGACGAAGACGTCGCCACAGCCTTAGCACCATTCTCTAACCTTACTTCAATTTCAAACATTGGCTTATGATCGGGGCCACTTCGTGATATTTCCATATACTGCGGAGGAGTATATTTGAAAGATTGGGCCCATTCCTGCAATGCTGTCTTAGCATCACGAGCATCATCTTTAGCCTTTTCGATGTGTTTTTGCCAAAGTTTACCAATGATCATCTTTGTATTTTCAAAACTTGAGTCTAAATAAATTGCAGCTAAAACAGCTTCCATAGCATCGCCAAGCAATGTTATTTTTGTCCTACCGCCCGATAACATTTCCGAACGCCCGAGACGCAATACTTGCCCAAGATCCAAATCCTCTGCTACAAGTGCACAAGTCTCTTTTCTAACTAAAGAATTAAATCTTGGTGCTATTTTTCCTTCATTTGCTTCTTTATCTTTTTCTAATAGTATTTGAGAAATGGCCAAGCCCAATACACGATCCCCAAGAAATTCTAACCTCTGATTATCTGGCCTCGTTGGCGAAGATAATGAAGAGTGCGTGAGCGCTTCAATTAAAAGATTGATATTTTCAAAGTTATAATCGAGCCTATCACAAAAACTACTTAATTCACTGGAAAGCTTCATTTAAATCTTTATTCCTCAATATTTTTAATTAATCGCTTTAAAGTACCTGTCCGAGCGCCATGTCCAAAAATACAAAATAGATTTACCAGCAGAAGAAAACATAACTCTATCTGCTCGCCCAACGATATTCTCAAAAGGCACAAAACCTATACCTCGCGGCTTTCTCACGCGACTATCCGACGAATTATCCCTATTATCACCAATAAAGAAATAATTTCCTGGTGGTACAGAAAATATTCCAGTGTTATCAAGAGATTGACCGTTTGAAACATTTAAAATGCTATGTATTACACCATTGGGCAATTCAGACTTATACTTTTCTTTTGTACATAAAGACCCGTCTGATGTGGGTGTTGAACATGCTGGTCTACTACTTTGCATTGGTCCTTGGATTTCATTTATTTCCTGAAATACGCCATCTCGTTCTACAGGAACTAATTCACCATTAATGTACAAGTTACCTTCCTTCATTTGAATTGTTTCACCGGGCAATCCAACTAAACGTTTGATATAATCCGCTCCAGTCGTAGGATGCTTAAAAACCACTACATCGCCTCTTTCAGGTTCTTTTGAAATAATTCGGCCTGAAAAAGGGCAAAGCGACCAAGGACAAGAATGTTTCGAATAACCATACGCCATTTTATTCACAAATAAAAAATCACCAATAAGCAAAGTGTCTTTCATTGAGCCAGATGGAATCCAGTAAGGTTGAAAAAACAATGTCCTTATCAAGCCTGCTAACAACAAAGCCCAAACTAAGGTCTTGATAGTGTCTACAATACCTTCTTTTTTCTTATTTTTTCTTGAAAACATAATTCTTTGTACCTTTTTTTGAAAAGTTAATGCAAGCCAACCTAAATTTTGGATATTTCATCTCCTGCTGGCAACGCTTCGATTACGACAAAGGCTTGAGCCCATGGATGATCATCGGTCAAAGTAACATGAATAATTGGTATAAATCCCTTAGGAGTGAGCTTATCTAATCTCTTTTTTGCCGAGCCCGTGACATTCATTTGAGGTTGTCCAGTATTTAAATTTGTCACTTCCATTTCTTTCCAAGCAATCCCCATTCGAAGCCCGGTTCCAAGAGCTTTTGAACAAGCCTCTTTTGCCGCCCAACGTTTAGCAAATGTTTCAGTTGGATTTCTTTTCCGCGCAGCTTTTTCTTTTTCAATGACTGTGAACACTCGATCTCTAAATCGGTCTCCAAAACGATCAAGTGTTCGTTGAATTCTAGTTATGTTAGTTAAATCTGATCCAATACCTATAATCATATTTAGAGTTTAAAGCCTTAATCAACAATAATATTATTACGAGCTTCATTTATCAGAGTTTGCATCTGAATTATAGCTTTTTCCATACCACAAAAAATACTCTCGCCAATAAGAAAATGCCCTATGTTTAATTCAGTTAACTCCACAATTGATGCAATAGGTTTCACAGTATTGTAAGTTAAACCGTGACCAGCATGTACTTCTAAACCAATTTCAGAGGCATATCGAGCCATTTCCACAAGTCTATTGAGCTCTATATCCCGCTCAGCTACCATGCCATCATTAGACAAATCACAATAGGCACCCGTATGTAATTCAATAACCTGAGCACCAACTCTAAAAGCTGCATCGATCTGTTTTTTTTCAGCCGCTATGAAAATTGAAATTCTACAATCTGATTTTTTTAAAGGATCTATAAAATCTCCTAAACGGGCCTCATCTTTAACGACATCCAAACCACCCTCAGTTGTGACTTCTTCCCTTTTCTCTGGTACTAAACACACAGCATTAGGTCGATGCTTCAGAGCAATCTCTTGCATTTCTAGAGTAGGCGCCATTTCAAAATTAAGAGGTATCCGCAACTCTTGCATTAAACTAGCAATATCTTGATCACCTATATGGCGCCTATCTTCTCTTAAATGCGCTGTTATCCCATCAGCGCCAGCACGCTCTGCCAGAAGAGCAGCCCTAGTAGGGTCTGGATACTTACCACCTCTTGCATTTCTTACCGTGGCTACATGATCAATATTTACACCTAGGCGAATATTTTGAACCATTTAATCAACCTTTTTGTCATTTTCTATTACAATTTTAACTTTTCCCGCTCGCTTTTTTAACTTTTCCCATTTCTGTTTGATTTTACCCAATCGACGATTTTGATAAACTGCGATTATAGGAACAGAACTAAAATAAAATAAAAACCCAAAAACAATACCTGGAATAAAGCCTCCAACAAAATATGGAAATAAAAATATATTAATAAATTCTGAAATATTACCCCATAAGGTGATAAAAAACTCAGATGTTTCACTCCATTTCGCGGTAGTAGAATTAAAAATGCTTTTTATATTTTCATATAATTCATGCATAACCTCATTAAATGAATTACGAGAACTTCTAAATTGTCCCTCACTAAAATCTCGCCCTAATAAAAATGTACCGAGCCATAAACTTCCTCCACTAATAAAAGGGAATGTCAGAGGGTTTCCAAAGAATGTAGCTAAAATTGCTGATAATACGTTACCTCTAACCACAAAAGCGATGATAGCAGCTAAAACGAAGTGAAAGCCAAAAAAAGGTGTAAAAGATACAAATACTCCTGCAGCGATACCCCTGGAAATTTTATGTGGGGAATCTTTTATACGACTTAACCTATGACCCAGATAGCTTATCGCCCTACTCCATCCCCCTCTTGGGTAAAGTATCTGACGTACAGCTTGCCACCAACCTAACTTATTTTTTCGTCTAAAAACCAATAATTTTCCAACTATTTTTAAGATTTACTCTGCTAATTCTCTATATCTTACAACCTCTGCGACGTCTGTATCAGCACTTAAAGATGTAACTACATTATGAAGATGCTGAACATCTCTAACCTCTATCATAATTGCTATCCTATAAAAATCGGGTTTTTTTTCTTCAAAACGCATATCAGAAATATTAGAATTTTGCTCTCCTATTAACGTGCAAATCCTGCCTAATACTCCAGCATCATTCCCAATCGTTATTTTTATTAAGACTTCATTTAAGGCTTGATGAGTACCTTCAGACCAATGCAGATCTACCCATCGGTCTTGCATTTGATCATAATTTGCCAAACGATTACAATCAATTGTATGGATCATAACTCCACGGCCCTTAGTTAAAATTCCTACTATACGTTCCCCAGGCAAGGGCTCACAACAACTTGAACGCTGAGCATTTTGATCTGACATTAACCCAATAATTGCTTTTGAAGGCTCAATTTCATCAATAGATTTTTTTCTCAATATTTCAGGATATAGTGCCTCTATAATTTTTGCGCCAGTCAACTCAGCGCTACCCAGAGCTACCAGAACATCATCTGCAGTTTTTAAGCCAAAAAGCTTTGCAGAAGTAGATAACGCCTTATTTGTTACTCTTTTTCCCACATTTTCAAAGGCGACTCTTGCAAATTCCTTTCCTAAACGAAGGAAATTATCACGATTTTCTGTTTTTAAGGATCGTCTTATAGCCGTTTTTGCTCTTCCCGTTACCGCAACATCTTTCCAAGCTGCTTGAGGTTTTTGACCTTTTGCAGTTATAATTTCAACAGATTGACCATTCCTTAAACGAGTCCACAAAGGCACTCTCTTACCGTCTACAGTTGCTCCCACACAGCCGTCACCAATTCGAGTATGAATATTATATGCGAAATCTAATGGTGTAGCACCCCTCGGTAACTTCACAACATCGCCTTTTGGAGTAAAACAAAAAACTTGGTCAGCAAACATTTCCAATTTTACATGTTCCAAGAATTCTTCTTGATCTTCCGAATTGTTAAAACTTTCGGTAATCTCACTGATCCAAATAAAAGGATCTACCGCAAATTTATTTTCCGAGCGCTGACCTTCACGGTAAGACCAATGAGCTGCTACCCCGGTTTCAGCCACCTCATGCATCTCTTTTGTCCGAATTTGCACTTCAACAATTTTACCGTCACGGCCTGAAACACTTGTGTGAATCGAGCGATAACCGTTACTTTTTGGCTGACTAATATAATCTTTAAACCTACCTGGCACGGCCTTCCATCTTTGATGGATAGCACCTAATGCTCTATAACAATCAACCTCATCTCTCGTAATAATTCTAAAACCATAAATATCAGATAATCTAGAAAATCCTTCCTGTTTTTCCTCCATCTTACGCCAAATCGAGTAAGGTTTTTTCTCTC
>Ga0315316_10001364_pt1 | contig 16992 bp, 8 predicted proteins | sample M160m3416metaG_FD_203702 | JGI IMG/M metagenome (GOLD analysis project Ga0315316, IMG submission 203702) | Ammonia-oxidizing marine archaeal communities from Monterey Bay, California, United States - M1 60m 3416 | ecosystem: Environmental > Aquatic > Marine > Intertidal zone | place: USA... | reverse complement strand
TGATTAACTCTGATGGAGAGGATTCCCACCCGATCAAGCGTGCGGTTTGGATTCGAGAACGTCTGCTGGATGATCCACCGGCTCCTCCACCACCGGATGTTCCGGCACTAGAGTCGGAGAATGCGGACTTTGCTTCGCTATCGAACAAACGACAATTAGAACTTCATCGCGAAAAGGAGTCATGTAATCAGTGCCATAAAGATATCGACCCCTGGGGAATACCATTTGAGAATTTTGATGCGATTGGTAAATGGCGGACGGAGGTGAAGCGGGTAATGGGTAAGGGTAAAATAACCCAGGCTGAACTAACCAATAGCGCGATCCTTCCCACGGGAGATAAGATCTCAGGTGTTATGGAATTGCAACAATATCTCGTTGATCGTCAAAGTACGCAATTTGCGCGCGCCTTAGTGATCAAAACACTGACTTACGCCTTAGGAAGATCACTTGAATGGACCGACAATAAAACCATTGATAGACTTACTACTCAATTCATTTCAAATAATTACAATATAAGAAAGCTACTGGTTGCCATTGTGCAAACAGAATCTTTTAAGACAAACTAACCGTTGTCGGTTATTCTACAGAGGAAAAAACTCTACGATGCAAAAGTCATGGCACTTTAATCGCCGAACATTTCTCCAGGGCACGGGTGTGACACTTGCTTTGCCGTGGCTTGATTGCATGGCTCAGGCGCACGATGCGGCAGATGTGCCTGCGCGGCTGGCGTCAGTTTATTTTCCGTTTGGCGTAAGCCTGCCATCGGACAAGTCTGAACATGCAGACTGGAATTGGTTCCCGCAGCAGGAAAATGACACATTTCGTTTTCGAAATTCGCTCAAGTCATTAGAACCATTGCGTGAACATGTGACCGTATTGGGTGGACTGTCACACCCAGCAGGTCGCAAAATGGGTGGGCATGATACGGGGGACATTTTTCTGACGGGCGCAAACTTCAGAGGAACTACCTATCGCAACAGTATTTCACTGGATCAATACATTGCTTCGCACATCGGCGACCAGACCCGCTTTGGCTCGTTGGTGCTTTCTAGTGATGGGGGAGTTGGTGAACCCACTCGATCCACGACCTTATCGTTTACGGCGCAAGGGCGACCCATTCCCGCAATCTCTAGCCCTCGTCAGGTCTTTGATCGTTTGTTTGGGGAAGGAGATGCATCATCCAAAACCCAACGACGGCTTCTGGAAAACACGGGCAGCATGCTCGATCTAGTACTGGAAAACGGCCGTTCGATGAAAAACCGACTGGGGAAACAGGATCAGCGCAAACTGGATGAATATCTTTCAAGTGTTCGTGATATTGAACAACGGGTTAACCGTTCGCAGGCGTGGCTTGATATTCCCAAGCCAGAGATAGCTGAAAGTGCAGCTAACTTGACTGCTGATCAAAGTTCACCAGTGGAATACATGCAGGCCATGTATGATTTGATTTTTTTGGCGTTTCAGACCGACTCCACTCGTTTGGCTACTTATATGCTTGGGCAGGTCGCTGGCGCCACGACCATTGCAAACACTTTCCCAGCATGTCTCGGATTGCCTGGAAATTGGCACGGATTAGCCCATGGTGCCGGTAAAAATGATGGAGCTAAAAACCTTGGTCGGTTTGACAAGCTATTGGCAGAACAACTTACTCGCTTTATGACTCGATTGAATGATACACCGGAAGCGGATGGCACGATGTTGGATAACACTCTAGTATTTTATGGCAGCAGTAATAGTAAGACGCACAATAACAACAATTATCCTCTGGTACTCGCTGGTGGTCGCAATCTGGGATTCAAACATAATCAATTTTTGCAACTGGATGCAAAAACACCGCTATCGAATGTCTTTGTGACTATTCTGGAAAGTATGAACATTGCCCACGATGGATTTGCGGATAGTGCAGGTGAGCTATCCGCCCTTATTACCTAGGCCGCAATGACGTTTCTCTATTTCACTAGGGAAAATAGATGTTCGTTACCAATTTCCCCTCGTACAATATAGGCACGGGTATTGGTTAAAATGAAAGGAACACCATGCGTTACCGACAGTTTTTTGCTTGTTTGGTATTGGCAGTGTTAGCAGGTGACGTTGCTACCGCCCAAAAAGATAAGTCTGCCGATGAATCTCGCTCTGGGCGTCGGCGCGGCGCGACGGATATTCGTAAGAATAGAAACGCAGAGAAATCAGACAAAGATCGCAGTGTTCCGATTAGGATCGACAATCATCCTGTGATCGACATTTTGCGAAAACTTGGAGCAACACTCGAAACAAAGATTTCCATCACGGAGTTGAACGGCTATTTAAACAGTTTTGACCGCACCGACCCCAATCGGGATGGTTTTCACTCCAAAGAAGAATACATCGATCAGGGACGTTATATGACGCCTCAGGCACGAGCAGGTATTTTTCGTGCCGCCGATGGTAATTCAGACGGAGTGGTTAGCAGATCCGAATATGTTCTTAATCGGATTATCACCGATGAGGGAAAAAGCATCATCCAAAGAATGGATGACAACAAAAATGGTTTGGTAGAGCGCGAGGAATTCATTAGTCATTCCACGAAGCTGTTATCCGGCGCCAGATTGGCCGACATAGTTTTTTCGGCATTGGACGTAAACGATGATGGCAGGATACCGATCCCTGAATATTTGCGTGTTTGGGGACAGTGGGCCCGAGCGAACCAGCAATCTGCGGAAAAACGTATTGAGCGACGTCAGTTCGAATTGAAAAAATCGTTAGATAAAATAGGTTCTGAAAGATCTTCGACGCGAGTTATACCACCTACACGGAATCCAGGGTTTGTGCGCCCCGCGGCTGACAATGGACCTCCCAGCGTCGATGTGGTCTTTCAACGATTTGACCGTAATCAAGATGGCAAGTTACATAAAACCGAAATCCCCGCAGCGGTTCAGCAGTTTATATTCGCAGCGGATACTAACGGTGATGACATGGTGACCAAAGAAGAACTACAAGCTTCCCGCCAACGCCAACGATTAGGTAGTCGCCCTGTCGGAAGGGTTGAAAACAATGAGAAGTGATTTTATGAAGTTGTTGCTGGGAATTTTATTCACTCTGATGTTTATGGGTTATAACACGCGAATCTGCGCTCAGCAGCGTTGGCTTGAACAGAGCGGTTTTGGTTTAATGTTCCATTACGAGGCATTCAAAAACCACAATTCAGATTCTTACAACAAGGCGATCGATTCGTTCGACGTTCCTCGATTTGTCGCGGCTATCGAACGCACCAAGGCGACTCATATTATTTTTGTTGTTGGCCAGCATTGGGGAAAATATTGTGCGCCCAACAGTGTTTATGAGAAATTACTTGGTGTGGAAAATGGTGTATGGACATCCAAACGCGATTTAATTATGGAGATCGGTCAGGAGTTGGCGAAACGGGAGATTAGGTTAATCCTCTATATGACTGCCCGGGCGCCGATGCGTCATTATAAAATCATTCAGGCGATGGGTGATACTCTTCCCAGTATTAACGGAAAGCCTGCCGGACCTAATGTGGACCCGATGTCGCACCCCCGGAAGGTCAAGGGTTTTTTGCGCAGTGAAAATCAACCGCCGAATCCAATATTTCTCAAGAACTGGGCCGCGGTGTGTGGTGAGTGGTCAAACCGATATAAAAGTCTGGTATCGGGTTGGTGGTTCGATGGTTATAAGACTGAAATGAAAGATGCGTATGAGTCGTTGAGAAAAGAAAAATACAATATTGACACATGGGTTGCAGCGGTTCGATCCGGTAATCCGGCGGCTGAGCTTGCTTTTAATGCTGGCGCTCACCCGATTCTCTCGCTTTGTACGACGGGCAAATTATGCCCACATCAGACGTTTACTTCAGGTGAAAACCACGGTTTTCATCAACGACTCAAAAAGGGTACGGGTAAACCATTGACTCCTGAAAATTTTCCGGCACCACCAGGAGTGATTTGGCATCTGTTGTTACCGGTGAGCGATGGATGGGGAGCAGGAACCATTTCCAGATTTGAGCACGCATTGCTCCGAGATCGAGTGGACACGATTAATTCGCAAGGGGGGGCGATTACTTTTGACGTGCCCATTGCTTCCGATGGAACGATTCCTGAACCAATTATGGTGGTTCTTCAGCAATTAGGCGAGACCAGCAGGGCTGACGCTGATAAATAAGAATAAGCTTGGGATTGTAATAGGAAACTCTATCTGAATACCGCCAGTGAGTGAACTTTCTAGCACTTGTCGATTTGGGAAGTCCGGTTTACGATGCATATATAGTATCACGGCGGTTGTTTTGTTTGCCGTACTCCAAATTAACTACATTGTTTCCTCCGTACCACTATGCGTCACGTCATTTCAGCTTTAGTTCAAAACGTCCCCGGCGTATTAGCTCATGTTTCGGGTATGCTTGCCTCGCGAGCTTTTAATATCCACTCATTAGCAGTAGGCGCTACCGAGAACCCCGAATTGTCTCGTATGACATTTGTTGTCATTGGTGATGAAGGTGTTTTGGAACAAGTCGAAAAGCAACTAGAAAAGATTGTCACAGTTGTTGAAGTTACCGATGTGGGGGCTTTGCCAAATGTTGAACGAGACTTGATGTTAATTAAGGTTAGTAGTGATTCGGGTGCACAACGTAGTGAAATACGTGAACTCGTAGATATATTCCGCGGGCGCATTGTTGATGTTGGTGCTACAGAAATTATGATTGAAATCTCCGGTAGCGAACAAAAACTACAAGCCTTTATCGAACGGATGCGAGCGTTTGGCATTACGGAGCTCGTTCGTACCGGGCGGATCGCTATGATTCGCAGTGATGCAGTCGAAGAATAAGTAAATATAAAACAGTATCAAACCAAATTACATTAGTCCCTACGACTATTAACGATAGCAATAATAACAGGTGAATTTGATGGCAGCTACGATTTATTATGACGACGATGCGGACCTTTCACTTTTGAAAGATAAAACAATTTCCATCCTTGGCTATGGATCACAGGGACATGCTCAAGCGCAGAACCTTCGTGAAAGTGGTTGTAATGTGGTTGTCGGCCAACGCCCCGGTAGTGCCAATTACGATCTTGCTGTAAGCCATGGCTTTGAACCTGTATCACTCGCTGAAGCTACCCAAGCCGGCGATCTCATAAATATTTTGCTCCCAGATGAAGTACAGGGCGATATTTTTCGTGACCAGATTTGTGAAAATCTATCGGCCGGCAATATCCTCATGTGCTCGCACGGCTTCAATATCCATTTTGGATTCATAGCCCCCCCTGCTGGAACGGATGCATTACTGATTGCTCCGAAAGGACCAGGTCATTTAGTCCGTTCAGAATATGAAGTCGGTGGTGGGGTTCCCGGATTGATTGCCTTAAGTGAAGGTGCCAGTGCGGAAACACATGCTCTGGGGCTTGCCTATGCAAAAGGAATTGGCGCAACTCGTGGTGGTGTTATTGAAACAACCTTTGCTGAAGAAACCGAAACAGATCTGTTCGGTGAACAGGTTGTATTGTGTGGCGGTGTTAGTGAACTTGTAAAAGCTGCCTTCGAAACACTTGTCGATGCCGGTTACCAACCTGAAATGGCATACTTCGAATGTTTACACGAACTTAAACTTATCGTCGACCTTTTCTATCAGGGTGGGCTCAGTTATATGCGTTATAGCGTTTCCAATACTGCAGAGTATGGAGATTATATGTCTGGTCCGCGTATTATCACGGATGACACTCGGGCAGAAATGAAACGTGTCCTTAGTGAAATTCAAGATGGTATTTTTGCTAAAAATTGGATCGCGGAACACAAGAGTGGTGCCGAGAACTTCATGAGTCGACGTCAACTTGATCATGACCATGGAATTGAGGTGGTCGGTCGAAAACTACGTAAGTTGATGTCTTGGATTGACTCAAAAGAGGTCTAACAAGCACCTTAGCCGTTTGTGGGAGATTTAACTTCCAATATTTATACAGAGTTTTTACTGGTTTCTCAGTGTTGTACGAATATAATCGGCTGCGAGGACTTATATTCCATGAGCGAACTGCAACCTGTCGATACATCATTAACGCTGCGGGTGCTTGATGGCGCTGACCGTGGCTATGTGTATCAAAATTTGGATTTGCCGATCACTGTTGGTCGTGAAGAAGGCAATGATATCGAGCTAAACGATGAGCGGATAAGTCGTTTTCATGCCAAAATCCAGTTAGATCATGATCGTATAGTTCTCACGGATCTTGGTAGTACCAACGGTACAAAAGTAAATGGTGAGGATATTCAACTTCGGATTCTACGCTATGGAGATCTAATCTCGGTAGGTCGCAGCGTACTCTTGTTTGGCTCGCGCGAGCAGATTGCGCAACGCTTGCAAGATTTACGGTTAAGCAGCTCTAGTGATGAAGCGATCACGGATCATTCGATGGACGCCATACCTGATTTAGCGTTTGAGTTGAATTGTACTGACGATCCGGAAATACGTGCAGCCATGAATGTTTTGGATCCACCAGGATTACCAGAGCGAATGTCACCTGGTCAAGCAGCACAACTGGCTGATCTTATGAGCTTCTTACATATTCGTATACGTTCCTTAATTCAATCGGCCAATGAGAATGGACCGGATCGTATGGTGTTGAGTTTCCACAAGTGGCAAAGCTTAATTGATCTACAATCACGGCTCGCCGAATATATTCGCCAAATCAGTAATCCCGAATAACGATAGATTCTGCGGATTAAACTCAATGAACCGCCTGGCAAAAGCTGGAAATGTTGCCCGATTTGGCGTAAAATCCATCCACAGCACGGCTTTTTAATGGATTAAATAGTAGGGGCGCATCTAATCCGCCAACCGCCCAAGAAAAAGGAATTAGACGTTAATGAGTTCTCGGCCGTTCACACATTTACATTGTCACACCCATTACAGTTTACTTGACGGTGCATCCAGTATCCCTAAATTGGTTCAACGTGCAAAAGACCATGGGATGAACTCGTTAGCGATTACCGATCACGGAAATCTACACGGGGCATTGGAGTTTTACCGCGAATGTCGCAAGCAAGATATCAATCCAATTATTGGATATGAGGCCTACATCGCACCAGATAGCCGTTTTGAGAAATCAGCCGGTTCGCAGAAAGAATCCAATTTTCACCTAACGCTGTTAGCCCAAAATCGAACAGGTTTTAAAAACCTAATTAAGATGGCATCCGCCGCTTACCTCGAAGGTTTTTATTTTAAACCTCGTATTGATAAGCAATTGCTTGAGCAACACAACGAAGGATTGGTTTGTTTAAGTGGATGCGTATCGAGTGAATTTAACCAAGCGATTCTTAAAGGATTTGGAGATGTGCCTCAACTGGATAAAGCGATTGAGGTTTCGCAGTGGTTCCAAAAAATATTTGATGATCGGTACTTTATTGAAGTGATGAACAACGGCATTGAGATTCAACGGATGGCGTTAGAAGGTTCCCTAGCAGTGGCCAAGCGTATCGGAGTGCCGATGGTTGCGACTAGTGATTGTCATTATGTTGATGAAGTGGATGCGGATGCACAGGATGTCATGCTGTGCATTAACACAGGACGTTTTCGGACAGACACATCTCGAATGAAGATGGAGGGCAAGGAATTTTTCTTGCGTAGTGGCGAACAGATGTATGCGGCGTTTCCAGGGATGGAAGAAGTTGTTGCTCAAAGCCAAGCAATTGCTGATACCGTCGACATTGACTTGGAATTAGGAAAACGGTTTTTTCCTACCTTTGCTGTACCGAAAGAAAAATCATCCGTGGATTATCTGCGGGAGTTGTGTATGATCGGTTTGCGCGATCGTTATGCCGATAATCCCGAGATGCTACAAGGTGATTCGCTAACAGAGATCTCTCAGGCGAGGCTGGACCGAGAGTTAGGTGTGATTGATAAACTTGGGTTCAATGATTACTTCCTCATTTGCTGGGATTTTGTCCGATTTGCTCGAGAGCACTCGATTCCCGCGACCGCTCGTGGTAGTGGTGTTGGTTCTCTGGTTTGCTATGCCTTATATCTGAGTCATGTCTGCCCAATACATTACGATTTGCTATTCGAACGATTCTTAGATGAAAATCGCCTCGAGGCGCCTGATATCGATATTGATTTCTGTAAAGAACATCGCAGTGATGTGATGCAATACGTGAAAGAAACCTACGGAGAAGCCAATGTTGCTCAGATTGGAACGTTTGGCACACTGGCCGCTCGAGCCGCTATTAAAGATGTCGGCCGCGTGCTTGGGATTCCACTTGGTCGAGTTGTTCAAATAACCGGCATGGTTCCAGAGGAGCTCAAAATTACAATTAGTGGCGCCTTGGAAAAGAGCGCTGAATTAAAAATGACATATGAGGGCGATCCAGAAATTCGTGAAATGCTGGATTTAGCGATGAAAATTGAAGGCTTAGCGCGGAATGTGGGTACTCATGCTGCCGCTGTTGTTATTGGCGATAAACCACTGACGGAATATGTTCCCTTGTGTCGTGTCACCGGCAAAGATGACATCATAACCCAATGGTCGATGTACGATGTTGAAAACGCTGGGCTACTGAAAATGGATTTCCTCGGTTTGAGGAATTTAACCATTTTACGGATCACGGAAGAAATTATTAAACAGACCACTGGTACGGTGTTAGATTTACACAAAATACCACTCGATGACCAAGCAACATTTGAGTTGCTATCTCGAGGTGAAACCAAAGGTGTGTTTCAGCTCGAAAGCGGTGGGATTCGTGATTTATTGAAACGGATGAAACCGAATCATTTCCGTGACATTATTGCCACCGCTGCGTTGTATCGGCCTGGGCCACTTGAAGGCGGTATGGTGGATGAATATATCGATGTGAAACTTGGTCGCAAGCAAGCCCAGTATTTACATCCGATCTTAAAAGAGATCCTCGAAGAAACCCATGGAGTTATGGTTTATCAGGAACAGGTGATGCGGATATTGAATCGGCTAGGAGGGATTGAACTCGCCAAAGCATATACCTGTATTAAAGCGATTAGTAAGAAAAATGAAGAGCTCATTGGTTCCAATCATGATCAGTTTATTGCAGGGGCCATTGAGCGAGGATTGGGAAACTCGGACGCAGCCTCGCTGTGGAATATGATTACCAAGTTTGCCGGATATGGTTTTAATAAGAGCCACTCAACTGCTTATGCTTTGATTGCATACCAAACGGCTTATCTCAAAGCCCATTATGGTGTCGAATTTATGGCCGCATTATTAACGGGAGACATACCTGGCCGTAATTTTGTCCGTAAGGATTCATTGGTCGAGCATTTGGAGGATTGCGAACGAATGGAGATTGAAGTTGTCGCGCCCAGCCTGAATACCTCCTTCGCTGACTTTACGGTGAAAGGAAATCAAATATTTTTCGGCTTGTCGGCGATTAAAGGATGTGGTGGTTCAGCGGCTGACGCAATTGTTCGGGCACGCCAAACTGCTGGAGATTTCAAGGATATTTTTGATTTAGCGGAACGCGTGGAAACGTCTTCTTGCAATCGTGCTGCGATGGAACATCTCATCAAAGCGGGAGCGATGGATTGTTTTGGGGCAAATCGGCGTCAGTTAATGGAAACGGTAGAACGCGCGATTGGGGCGGGACAAGCGAGACAGGCAGATAATCGATCGGGACAACAAAATCTATTTGGAGCGTTCGAGGAATCCGAAGGGGATGCCGAATTGGATGCGACAGCAGATATGCCTAATGTTGAGGAGTTTGAAGAGCGTGCTAAATTGACAATGGAAAAGGAAGTACTTGGTTACTATTTAACCAGTCATCCGTTGGCAGAATACACTGATCGCCTTAATGAATTCTGTACTCATACCACAGAAAAACTAAGTGGCATCGCGGATCGCGGCGATGTTATTTTGGGTGGATTATTGTCATCGATTAAGTTCTCTCATACGAAAAATCCGAAACCAGGTAAGCCTTCGAAGTATGCTAATTTTGATATTGAAGATGTAAATGGGTCTGTCCGCTGTATTTTGTGGCCAACTCAATTTGCCCAAGTAGGACATGTTGTGCAAGCGGACGAGATTGTCATTGTGCGGGGTCGCGTGGACCGTCGAGGTGGTGGTGACGAGTGCAATATTATTGTTAATGAGATCATTCCAATTAATGAGGTGACCGATCGGTACACAACGGGGATGATTGTGCGATTAGATGAGAATCTACATGGGATGGAAATGATCAGTAAGTTACGAGAAGTAACCCGAGCGTATCCCGGTCGTGCCGTTCTTAAATGCATGCTGCAATTGAACGATGGAACACAAGTGACATTAAAATCAATGAAGCAACGAATAGAGATTAATCAGGAATTGCGTGGCCGTTTAGATGATCTTTTGGGTGTTGGTAATATCAAAATGATCACTCAGCCACCGAAACCTCAAAATGGCCAAAATAGTTATAACAATGGTACGCGTGCTTACGCTGGCTAAAAGCATTGTACCGACCATGCTTATCATATCCATATCTTAGATGTGTTGACTCATGCGATCCGCCATTCTTAATAAAGTTTGACTCGCGTCGCGATGATCGAGATGAACATGCAGTAAATGCATTTGATGTTTGTCAGCGATTGCCGATTTTAACGCGCGATCAAAATCACCTTCAGTGTGCACGTGCTGTGAGACACCGCCCCCAATCATCTTGGTAATGTCGCCATAGTTCCAAGGATGTATTTCATTGTACTTCCACTCACCCGAGTGCAATACACGTTCCGTTCCATAGCCACCATTGTCCAAAACAATTACGATTGGATTGAAACCGTGCCGCACGATCGTGGACAATTCCAAACAGGTCATTTGGAACGCACCATCACCACATAACGTAATCACGCGATGTGCTGGTTTGGCCAAAGACGCACCTAGAGTTGCAGGTACACTGAAACCCATCGAAGTGTAATAGGCTGGGCTTAAGAATTCTGTACGACCGCGAGTTTGTAGTTGGGTTGCCGAGAATAATGCGTCGCCAATATCTGCAATAACGATGGTTTCTTCGTCTAAGGCTTGGTTTAAACGTTGAATCATACGCGTGATTTTAATGGGTGTTTCGTATTCAACCGAGTACTTGGTTTCACAGTTGTGCCGTACGGATCCGATTTCGGCAATAGCGGGGCGGATGTTCTTAAGAATCATTTCGTGAATGAGATCCTTCAAGCTGACGTTCGCGTAATGGTGATGGTGGACTCGGAGGTCTTCGCTGGTGGCGTGTACACATTTGGCGGGATCTAACTGGGCGGTGTAGATACCCAAATTGAGATCGGTCATGAAGGTTCCCAGTAACAAAATACAATCGCTCTGTTCAACATATCTGGTGACCGCTGTACAGCCCATAGCGCCTTCATACAATCCAAGGTACAGTGGGTGGTTTTCACGGATGACGCTTTTTCCCAAAAGTGTTGATGCGATGGGGATATTGTTTTTTTCCGCAAAGTGAATTAAATCATCCTGTACACCAAACCGATGTATCTCCACACCGGCCACAATGACCGGCCTACGAGATTTGTTTAACAACGCGGTTATTTCATTGCTCGCTTCTTCTAAGGCGCTTTGGTCCCACGGATCATCGATCGATAACGGCTTGTGCGGTATTGCCGGCACAACATGTACCATGTCACGAGGGATGTCAATATAGACCGGTCGCTTGTATCGTGCACACGTTGCGAGTACGCGATCAATTTCTTCAAAGGCGGTGTCCGGATTGGTTAATTCTGTTCCGGTCATACAGATTTTTTCAAAAACGTCTACTTGAGTATGAAAGTCACGAACCTTGTGGTGTAATAATGGGTCGTTGTAACGCTCGCTTAATCCAGGCGATCCAGAAATGAGTACCACGGGAGATTTTTCGGCGAAGGCTCCAGCAATCGAGTTGCAAACGCTCAGGCCACCCACACAATAGGTAACACAAACCGCTCCCATGCCGTTGATACGAGCATAGGCATCAGCTGCAAATCCAGCATTGTCTTCGCGAGTACAACCGACCACGTTGATATCGCTTTGTTCCAACAAACTGTAAAACGATAGAACGTAATCACCTGGGATGCCAAACAGATCATTAATACCATAGTCACGCAATCGTTGGATTAGATATTGGCCAACGGATATAGCGGCGGTCACCGGTGCAGACGATACTTGCACATCATCAAGAGTTAAATTCCCTTGACGGTTTAGAGTGGACGTGAGATTCATGATTCCCTCCATGTTTTCTTTGTTCCGCCCAAGGCCCCCTGATGATTTAGGTGGATTTGGTTGGAAAGTACACAATTTAGGCTTCAAGTTACCCCGTTTTTTATTATAGGCATTCATTCACACGGTGGTTCGTGAGACCACTCGCGGATAGTACGAAAAATAACTAAAATACGTAGTTACCAACTAAATGGACTTAGTCACAAAAAAATATGCAAGCGTCAGATACGACAATACAAGGAGCAAGAGAGCACAATCTGCAATCTGTAGACGTCGTATTGCCACGCAATCAATTGATTTGTTTAACAGGTGTTAGCGGCAGCGGAAAAAGCTCATTAGCGTTCGACACTTTGTTTGCAGAGGGTCAGCGGCGATATTTAGAGAGCCTTTCAAGCTTTGCACGACATTTCATCGGGCAAATGCCTAAACCAGATGTTGATGTTATCGCAGGGCTTACTCCTTCCATATCGATTTCACAAAAGACTGCGGGTCGTAATCCACGAAGTACCGTCGGGACGATTACGGAGATCTATGATTTTTTACGAGTGCTCTATGCCCGTGTTGGTGTTGGCAACTGTCCACAATGCCAAGCACCAATTACCGCTCAGACGCGCGAACAAATTATTTCGCATATCATGCAGTTAGCTGAGGGTACGGCTTTTTCAATTTTGGCACCGGTTATTCGTGGTCAAAAGGGTGAACATCGTGATCTATTCGAAGATTTGTTAAAGCAGGGGTATATTCGTGCGCGGGTGGATGGTGATATTTGCGAGCTAATGGATCCACCGTCACTTGATCGACGATTCCGCCATCATATCGAAGTTGTCGTTGATCGTCTGACGGCGTCGGCAAGTGGCCGCGGTAGATTATCCGATGCTGTCGACCAAGCATTGCGACTGGGGAGCGGCGACTTAATTGTAGCGGCTGCCAATGCAGCCGCTGAATCTGATGCCGCAACTGACATCGAAAAGCCAACGGACGACAAAATCTATTCCAGTGACTATGCTTGTACACATTGCAACCTTAGTTTCCCTGCACCAACTCCACAATTATTTAGCTTTAATAGTCCACAAGGCATGTGTGATGGCTGCGGTGGGCTGGGACAAATGTTTTCCTTTGATTCTGAGTTGATGGTCCCTAACCCAGCCAAGTCATTCAAGGATGGATGTTTTGAGTTGCTGGGTAACTGGAAAAAGTTAGGGCGTTGGAAAAGGCATATTTATCAAGGCGTTGCTGATACGGTTAGTCGTGAGCGCGAATGGGCGGATGCGTATCTACTTGAAACACCTTGGCAAGATTTGTCCCAAGAAGCAAAAGATGTACTGCTGTGGGGCACCGGTGAATTACATATTACGTATACATGGCGCGGCGGCAATTCTCCGATGAAATATGGGGGCAAATATGAAGGCTTGATTCCCGAGCTGAAGTCGAAATACGGTTCTAGCAAAAGCCGCATGCAAATGCGTCGACTGGAACGATATATGAGTACGATTCTGTGCCCGGAGTGTCATGGGGATCGGCTTGTTGCCCAAGCTCGACATATGTTGTTACAGTCATCTCATTCGAAGTTCGTCGAATCGCCCCAACAGTCACTCCCGGCGGTTTGTAGGTTGAGCGTTAATGATGCTGTAGAGTTTTTCTCCGAAATGGAATTTGACTCGAACTCTGCGTTAATAGCCGAAGAACCCCTCAAGGAGATTCGTAACCGTCTGGGATTCTTGGTAAACGTTGGCTTGGGGTATTTAACGCTTGATCGCACCGCGCCCACATTGTCAGGTGGTGAGGCGCAGCGGATTCGGTTAGCCGCTCAAATCGGCTCGGGGTTAGTCGGGATTACGTATATCCTTGACGAACCGTCGATTGGTCTGCATTCTCGCGATAATGATCGACTACTGCAGACACTGGTACACTTGCGTGATATTGGCAATACCGTGGTGGTTGTCGAACATGATGAAGAAACAATGCGAATAGCGGACTATGTTGTTGATTTTGGTCCAGGTGCTGGCGTAAAGGGTGGTGAAATCGTTGCCCGTGGCACTATCGAAGACATTCGCAATAACACACGTAGTGTGACCGGACAGTTTCTCGCAGGCACACGTAAAATCGAAATTCCGCAAGAGCGCCGTGGACAAAATGAAAAACAGATTCAGATATTGGGTGCACAACATAACAATTTAAAATCTGTTGATATTAGCATCCCGCTGGAAAATTTTGTTTGTGTCACGGGTGTTTCTGGCTCAGGTAAGAGTTCTCTTGTTAACGATATTTTGTCGGAAGCGCTACGACGAGATCTTAACGGCGGTGACGGAGTTCCCGGTGCTCACCTCGATTTATTAGGCAGTGAGCACCTTGATAAAATGATTGCGATTGATCAATCTGCCATCGGGCGAACACCAAGATCGAACCCATCAACCTATATCAAAGTGTTTGATGATATTCGAAAACTGTTTACACAACTGCCGGACTCGAAACGTCGTGGATACAAACCAGGCCGATTTAGTTTCAATGTAAAAGGTGGTCGTTGCGAGGCTTGTGAAGGTAACGGCACTAATAAACTAGAAATGGACTTTTTAGCAGATGTATGGGTGACTTGCCCAGTATGCGAGGGAAAACGGTTTAATCGAGAAACGTTACACGTCAAATTTAAAGGATATTCTATATCCGATATTCTAGAGATGGATGTTGCTGCTGCTTTGGAGTTGTTCGAGAATATTCCCAACATTCATCACAAGCTCAAAACATTACAAGATGTTGGTTTGGACTATCTTAAATTGGGACAACCCTCACCAACTCTTTCTGGCGGTGAAGCCCAACGCATTAAACTAGCGCGAGAACTAGTCAAAAAGAGCACCGGCAGCACTTTGTATTTGTTGGATGAACCGACAACAGGATTGCACTTTGCCGATATCCAGTTGCTGCTGAAAGTGTTACATGCATTTGTAAATAGTGGCAATACGGTGTTGGTCGTCGAGCACAACTTGGATGTGATAAAGACAGCGGACTGGGTTATTGATCTAGGCCCCGCAGGTGGTGCCGGTGGCGGCGAGTTGCTTATTGCCGGAACACCAGAGGATGTGGCTGCTTGTAAGGAATCGTACACTGGCATCGCATTAGCTCGATTGTTTAGCGCAGAGGGCGAACAAAACATTATAAACAATAATTTGTCGGATCGCTCTCCGGCGGAGCAGCTAAAAAACATTCGTGTTCGTGGCGCTCAGCAGCATAACTTGAAGCTGGTTGATGTTGATATTGTCCGTGACAAAATGACCGTGTTTTCCGGGCCTAGTGGCAGCGGCAAAACATCATTGGCGATGGATACGATTTATGCGGAAGGGCAGCGGCGATACGTTGAAAGTCTGAGTTCGTATGCGCGGCAGTTCATCAGCCAGACACAAAAGCCGCGGCTAGATCATATTGATGGATTGTCACCAGCAATTGCGATCGAGCAGAAAAACTTAGGCCATACACCCCGCTCAACCGTTGGTACCGTTACCGAAATCTATGACTATTTGCGGATATTAATGGCGCGGATCGGCATACCATATTGTCCCGACTGTCAAATTCCTGTTGGAACGCAAACAACCGATCAAATTGTCGACAAAATAATGTCTGAGGACCAACAGACGCGTCTTTACTTAATGGCGCCTTTGGATTTGGAAACAAATCAAGACTATTCGACTTTGTGGGATGAGGTGCGACAGAGTGGTTTTATTCGCGTTCGGATTGATCAACAGACCTATAATTTAGATGAATTACCGGAATTAGATCGTCGTAGTCAACATGCTATCGAAGTTGTGGTGGATCGTATCAAGGTGCGTGATAAAGATCGAGCGAGGATTGCTGAAAGCGTCGAAGCAGCATTGCAGATTGGCCGTGGCGTTTTACATGTTGCTTATGTTAGCACTAAAAAAGATGAACCCCAGTGGCAGGTTGTTCAGCATAGCCAACACTTGTCTTGTGAAGATTGTGGGCGATCATTTCAGCGATTGTCGCCACACAACTTTTCGTTCAACAGTCATCTTGGCTGGTGTGAGTCATGTGAGGGATTGGGTACACAGCGTGGAGCGAATCCGGCTGCGTTGTTAGGTAACACTCAGTCGACATTACTTGGTGGTGCCGTTGCGTTGTGGCCTGATTTACAGCAAACGATGGCCGAAGCAATGATGCGATCTCTGATGCGAGATCTAGAAATCGATGATAGCACGTCGTTTGATCAATTGACGTCGACTCAACGCCGCAGCATCATGCATGGTACAGGCAGCCGCTGGTTTGCTGTGGACATCAGTATGGGGAAAAGAAAGCAGTCCTTTAAGTTTCAATTTAAAGGATTGTATCCTGCCCTAGAACAAGCATCACGCGTGTCACCATCGCTGCGAAACCGCTTAGAGCATCTTGTGGATCAAGTTGAGTGTTCTACTTGTGGTGGTAGTCGCTTGCGGGATTTTGCAACCGCTTATCGATTCCAAGATCAGACAATGGAACAACTGTGCCGACTGCCGTTGGAAGGTTTATTGGAACTTGTAATAAATTGGAAATTGCCGAAACGTATTCAGGCGGTGGCTGGGGAATTACTTCTTGAAATTCAAAACCGCCTGGAATTTCTCAATGAAATTGGTTTGTATTATTTGACACTTGACCGTCCTGCGGCATCGCTTTCTAACGGAGAGGCACAGCGTATTCGCCTAGCGTCTCAACTTGGCAGTGGCTTGTGTGGTGTGCTGTACGTGTTAGATGAGCCGACGATCGGATTACATCCCCGGGATAATTCACGATTGTTGCAAGCATTGAATAAGCTACGTGACTTAGGCAACAC
>Ga0315316_10001363_pt1 | contig 16995 bp, 16 predicted proteins | sample M160m3416metaG_FD_203702 | JGI IMG/M metagenome (GOLD analysis project Ga0315316, IMG submission 203702) | Ammonia-oxidizing marine archaeal communities from Monterey Bay, California, United States - M1 60m 3416 | ecosystem: Environmental > Aquatic > Marine > Intertidal zone | place: USA... | reverse complement strand
ACCGATAAAACCTGGGAACATTTTAGGTCTATTACCTAAAAATTTATGAATTTCATCTGCAAATGACCACATCTCATCATAATCAACTTTTTCACGGTCAGAAATAATTTTACTTATCTGTGCAAAATTAATGAGCCAGCCATAATAACTTGTATCACAAAGAATTTTACCTAATTCAAGAGTCTTAGGTGAAGACATTTGTTTATGCCTTAAACCTGATTTTTTTAAAAGTTTTACATATTCAGAACATGCCCATTTTTTTTGGGGAGCGTTACGTTCTATTGCAAAAAATTTAGTGTACCGTTTCATATCACTCAGCATTCTTGCATGTATACCTCTAGTTGCACTATAGATAATTGGAATTTTCAATTTTTTCTGAATTTTTTGAGTTGTAGAAGGTTCAATTGTACTATGAATAATAATCCCTTTAGGAGAAAATTTCTTTTCTAATTTGACAACGTCTGAAATGAATTTTTTTGAATGAGGTATACAAATATGAAGAAATCTAATTGGAAGTGATTGATTTTTTTTAAGATTTTTTGGAATAATTTTAGGATTTAGATCATGTCCCTCTATAATAAAATATTTTGAAAATAATTTATAAATTGGAGTTCCAATTTCGCCTAATCCTATCACAATATCTTTTTGCAAATCAATTAATATCTTTTAGAGGATATTAAAAAATGAATTGAATGAATGCTTTGTAAGATTTTAAAATATATAACAACATGTTTCCTTCAAATATAACAATAGATTTAAAATGAAAACGTTTGTTATTGCTGAAATTGGTTCAAATTGGGAAGGAAGTGTACAAAAAGCTGAAAAAATTATTAGAGAATGTAAAAATGCAGGTGCAGATGCTGTTAAATTTCAAATGTGGCGAGCTAATGATCTATACAAAAAATCACACCCTAATTGGAATGAAATTTCTAATTCAGAATTAACATTTGAGAAAGCAAAAAAAATAAAAAATATTGCAAAAAAATACAATATAGAATTTTTTTGTAGTGTTTTTTTTCCAGAAAGTATAGATTTCCTTGAAGAAATAGGAATCAAAAAATTTAAAGTTGCATCAAGAACATGTTTAGAAAAAGATCCATTTTCAAAAGAAACATTAGAAAGATTATCAGTTTCTAATAAGAAAAAATTTATCAGTATGGGCATGGGTGGAAATAAAAAAAGGATATTAAAAATTTTTAAAAGAAAATCTCCAATGTTTTTCTATTGTATCTCAGAATATCCATTACCATTCAAAAAAATAAAATGGAATGAAGCAATAAAATTTGATGGATTTTCAGATCATACTGAAGGAATTATTGCACCAATTTTGTATACTTTGCTTAAAAAGAAAAATAAATCTAAATTAATTTATATTGAAAAACATGTTAAATTAAAAAATTCTAAAGGTCCAGATGCAAGTACTTCAATTGATACAGAAATGTTAAGTGAATTAGTTTTAAATATTAGAGCTATTGAAAAAATTAAATTTTAGTTAGCCAATTTATTAATATTAGAAATTATTTTTGCAATTTCATTATCCTTTAAATTTGGATGTATCGGGATAGTAACAACTTCTTTTGATATTTTTTCAGTAATTGGTAAACAAACCTTTTTTTTATAAAAACTGAAAGTGTGAATTGGTTTGTAATGCGTTCCAGTTTCTATATTTTTTTTTCTAAGAGATTCTCTGAATTGTTTTCTATTTTTTACACGTATCCAATATAGATGATATGATGATCTAATATCAAATGGCATTTTATTTTCAATGTTTAACTCTTTAAAATATTTTTTTGCAATTTTTTGTCTAATTTTTGTTATTTTATTGATTTTTTTTAATTGTACTAGACCAATTGCTGCAGAAAATTCATTCATATAATAATTATTACCTAATGCAGTTACATCATAATCTGTTTTATTTCGATTAGATATTCCACACCATCTTAATGATTTCAATCTAGTTGTAAATTTTTTATGATTTTTGTGATTAATTGAAATTATTCCTCCAGTAGGCATTGCCAAATTTTTTACAGGATGAAAACTAAAACATGTGGCAAAACTATGTTTGCCAATTTTTTGATGATTGTATGTGGTATTTACTGCATGTGCTGCATCTTCAACAATATAACAATTATTTTTTTTTGCGATTTTATTTATTTCATCCATTTCACAAGGAAATCCACCAAAATGTACTGGAATTATTAATTTGGTTTTTTTGGTAATTGCTTTTTTAATTGAATTTGAATCAATACAAAGAGTAGATGGATCAACATCTACAAATTTTGGTATTCCACCATTAAGTAAAATACAGTGTGCAGTTGAAACAAATGAAAGAGAAGGTAGAATAACTTCTTTATTTTTAATATCAACTAGAGAAACAGCTAGGTTTAATGCAGCAGTTCCACTATTGACTGCTACACATGAATTAGATTTCAAAAATTTTTGAAATTCTTTCTCAAATTTTAAAACATTACCAGTTCCTTGACCTGATGCCCAAAATTTACTTGAAAAAGTTTTTTCCATTGCAAGTTTTTCTTTTGAATTTATGTATGGATCAAATAATTTTATTGTCAATAATTAGCATTTAGAGATATGGTATAAAACATAAATGATTGAATGAAACTATTATTCAATTAATTCTACGCAAGGTATAAATTCATTGCAACAAAAAAAATTTGATTTAGAAGAATTGAAGAAAATACTTTTTTGGATTAATACTGGTACGATGAATATTTTTGGATTATCAAAATATTTGAAAAATGAATTAGATTCAGAATTTTATGCGATATATGATACTCCAGAAAAACCAAAAAAATTTTTTCAGACTCAAAAACTTGTTGATTTTAAAAAGATTTGGTTTTATAATGATAATGTAGAAATTGATGAAAAAGTTGATTTAGATTATTTGAAAGAATTTGAAGACAAATATAAAATAAATTTATGGCAACTTGCATCAACTGAAAGAATATTTCTTTATAATGAATTTTATAAATTTTCAGACCAGGAAATAAATTCAATACTAGAAAAAGAATGTAAATTTTTTGAGAATGTGATTGATGAAATAAATCCTAATTATATCATAATGGTAAAACCATATTTTCATCATGAGATGATTTTTTTCCAGATATGTAAAGCAAAAGGAATAAAAGTCTTAGAGTTAGATTTAACAAGATTTCCTTTGCGTTGTTCAATATCTTTTAGTGATAATAAAGAAAAATACCAACAATTTCAAATACAAAATCAGCCTAGAAGTTTTGACGAGTTAAGGGAATATCGAAAAAATAACTCCAGTATTTCACAAGATACGGATTATCAAAGTACAAGTAAGAATTTTCTTGATGCTGGATTGAAATATATTTTATCAGATAATTCAACATTAAATAAAAATTATAAATATTTTGGGCGAAATAAAATTAAAGTTTTATTAAATTATATTTATGATGGTTTTCGAGTAAGAAATAGGAAAAAATTTCTAGATAAATATTTTTTAAAAGAATTTTCAAAAAATAAAAAATGTATTCTTTTTACATTATCTGTTGAAGCAGAAAGTGCCATTCTTTTTGATGCACCATTTTACATAAATCAAGTAGAAGTTGTAAAAAATATTGCAAAAGCACTTCCTGCTGAATTTACTTTACTAGTGAAAGAACATCCTGCATCTGGAGTAAGAAGTTGGAGAAGTACTAAAATTTATCAAGAATTAATAGATATTCCAAATGTTGTTCCAATTCATTATTCAGCAAATATGGAGGAATTAATTAAAAAATCATCATTAGTAATGTCAATTTGTAGTTCATCATCATTAGATGCATTATTTCTTAGAAAGCCTACTATAATTTTTGGAAACACTGATTTTTCTATGATTTCAGATGTTAAAAAAATAGGAGAAATTGAAAAACTTCCGGAAATTATAAAAAATGAATTAAAAAGAGAAGTTAATCCATATAATCTTGAAAAATATATTCAATTTGTAGAAGAAAATTCTTTTGAATACAATATGGTTTTACATGGACAAAGTATGCAAAAATATCTTTATCATGGAAGTCTGTTAACAGATGTTGAAATTACTGAAGATAAAATGAATTTATTTCTAGAAGAAACAAAAACCGAGTTTGAAAAATTAAAAAATGCATATTTAAAATTATTATAATTTTAATATAAATAATTGAACAATTAAAAATATATTTTATTTTTCGAATTTACGAATAATTTGAAAAGCTTCTGCAGCTTTAAAACCACATACCGTTCCCCAACGTTGCGCAGAAATTTTAATATTTTCTAATGAACGAGGATGAGGGAATTTTCTTAATTCATTTTTGTATACTTTCATTGCTTTGATTTTTGAATCTAATTCTTTTTCAATATTTACAAAATAATTTGGCTGAAAATCATATGAGAATGTCCATTCTGTAGATGATAGAGTTTCAAAACAAAGAATTTCTTTCACGGAAAATGCAAAAGGTCTACAAGCAGTCAATACTGCTTCAAACACAGTTCGATGATCAACATTTAGATCTTTAAAATGAGAAGTATAAACCATATCAGGTTTTTCTTTAGAAATCAGTTTTTCAACTTTTTTTATAATTTTTAATAATGGAATTGAATCCATTTCATTATCAGGGAAATCAAAAAAGATTGATTTTTTAGCGCGAAGTATTTTTAGTGCTTTTTTTGCATCTGATTGTAAATCAATAATTTGTTTTTTCATTTTTGATAGTTCTGAGTTTGAAAGTTCGTATGACGAAGTATTGCTATAAGTTAAACTCCTTCGTGAAGTTATTCCAGTAGTTAAATATGCAACAGTAACGTCATCTTTATTTTTGACATGTTTCAAAATGGTTCCCCCCATTCCTAAAACTTCATCATCTGGATGTGCAACAATTATTAAAATTTTCATATTAATTTTTAATTCTCAATATTTTTTTTATTAGGATCTGATTTACGTGCATCCATCTTAAATTCACTACTTGCATAGTTAAAACTAACATCATTTTCTATACGTTCAACATTATTAACATCGATTGGAGGTAATTTTTTCTTTTTAACTTTTCCATTTTGATAATTTTTAGTTTTGACATAGGTATTTTCATCTAATCCTAAATCTAACATATCATTTAATTTTTTTGCACCTTTTTTAATTTCAGTCATTATTTCATCATCTGACATCTTTGTCATATTAACACAAATATCTTGTCTTTCAGTAATTGATTCAAGATATTGATCTTCATCTGTAATATGACCGTGTAATTTTGCATAATCATACATACCAGTTGATGGTAAAGGTAAAAGAAAACCAATGCTAGGATAGACTTCTGCCTTGTAACATTGTTCAAACGTCTGTGCAATTGTTTCTTTATTTTCAATTGGATAACCAAAAACCACGCTTGTGTGAGAAGTAATATCTGCAGCTCTTAGAATTCTCACGGTTTCAAAAAACGCATCTGCTTCAATATTTTTATTCATCATTTTAAGAATTTCAGGATTACCTGATTCTAAAGCAAATCCTACAGAATAACATCCTGCATCTCTCATTTTTTTAGCTACACGTAAAGCATCGTCACCTTTTAGATTTGATCTTGAGAATAAATCAACACGTACAGAAGCAATCCATTTGAATTTTAATCCACGTTCTAAAATTTTATCACATAATTTTTCAGCCTGTTTGGCAGATGCAAAACTAAGATCATCCCAAAAATGAATGTATGTTGCTTTGTATTTTGTTAACATAAATTCTATTTCATCAAGAATTTTTTCAGGAGATTTATTTCTATATGGATCATTCCAAAACATATAATGACAAAATGTACATTTGAAAGCACATCCTCTGGCAGTAATTACTGGCATAGAACGATTTGGTTCCATTGAATCTACTGAATCTTTATCTGGAATAACTTCAGGTTGTTGAAGATATTTTTCTACGTCAAAAAAGCTCCAATTAATCATTGGTAAATCGTTGATTTTAGCTGCTTTTCTAAGATTATTTTCAACATAATTTCCAAGATTATCTGAAAATGCAATCCCTTCAACTTGTGCTAAATTTTTTTCAAGTCTTATAGCTTCAACAGCTTCATATGCAGAAACTTCACCTTCACCAAGAACAACAATATCACCTTTTGTTTTTTTAAGAAATAATTCAGGAATAGAACCGGCAACTGAATTTCCTGTAATTACTTTGGATTGTGGTTGATGTTTTTTTGCAGTATTTACAAACCATTTTATCCATTTGTAGTGTGTTACTATGGTTCCAATTAAAATAATATCAAAATTATTTTTCTCTAAATATTTCTCAACATATGCGTCATCATATTCATTAATGTCTATATCAAGAAGAGTGAATCTATATCCATTTTCATTAAAATATGTCATCACAGAAGCCAACCCAACTGGAAGAACTTTGGTGAATCCACCAGGTCTTAAGCATGGATTAACAAATAATAATTTTAGATCTTTTTTCTTGGCTGGCATACCCTTAAACCTCATTTGGCTCTTTTTATATAATACTATAACATTGTATTCATAATTTACTAAATCATTTAGTTTTCAGGCATAATGAGTTACTCTTTCGATATATTATTTGATAATATCATTTCAAGACTCTTTGGTCCATGATTAAATAATAAATCTATAATTGATAGATGAGAAATAAAATTACCATTTGATTGTGAATATTCTGGATGAATGTATTCTTGGAAAACTAGTCTGATATTATTTTCGTCGAAAGATTGAATATCTGCATAATCTTTACCTAGTGTACCAAAAATATACGTATCAGCATTTAATTTTTTACACATATCCAAAACTAGATCTGATTTTATACCTTCAAAATCCAAATCAGACGCTTTAAGGAATTTTACATTAATTCCTAATTCATCGATAAACCAACGCAGCATATACTCATTTAATTCTGATAAAAAATCCCATTTTTTTGAAAAAACATTTTCAAAAAAGTGTATGTACTTATCATAGTAAGGGGTTTTTTTGTAATTAAATTCGATTGAAGAAAAATGTTTTTTTTGCCAATCAATTGAATTATTAATTTTTATTTCAGATGTTTTCAAATCACGATATCCTTTTCGTAAAACAGGAACTGTTAACCAAATAGAATCATTTTTAGATTTTATTCTGTTCCTATTCATCCAATCTTTTGGAAGATATTGAACTTGATCAAAATAAACGAATGTGTCAGATAATGCAATTTTATGAAATAATCCTAACCATGGAAGATAAACTGGTTGATGTGCAGTTAAAATCATTTTATTTCTTTTTAGCTACAAAATTCCATAACGCAATATTTTTTTCCGTTGATGACATTTTATTTTTGATAATTTTTTCATCTAAAATCTCAATTTTATAATGAATTAATAGTTTTTGTAGATGTTGTTTATTACTAAAATGTACATTACCGATTTTTTTAAATTGTCCAGTTTTAAATTTATTTTTTGTAAACGAATCATTTACTTTTTTTCCATTTTTATATTCAAAATGATTTGTTGAAAACCAATCTATTCCAATAAATTTTCCTTCTGAATTTAATTTTTGATATATTAATTTTAGACAATTTTTGATATCAAATGTTGAATTATGTGTCAATGAAGAACGATCAACAACCAAATCAAATGTTTTTCTAAAAGGTATTTCATGAGTAAAATCACATGCAATTAGATTATTTTTTATTTTAGGATATTTTTTTTTAAGTTGATTAATTACTGACGTACTTCCATCTAATCCAAAATATTCAGAATTATTAGAAATAAAAAAAGGAATGTTAGGACCAGTTCCACAACCTAATTCTAGAACTCTAATTTTCTTTTTATTTATTTTAGAATGTTTTATTGTGTAAGATATTAAATCTGAAAAGGGCCAATTATTTCTCTGGAGATTTTTTTCATATGCGGAATTCCATTCTTTTGAAAATGTCATTTAATTATCAATCCAGATAAAATAATATCAAGTTGTTCATTTGTTAAAGAAGGATATATTGGAAGAGAAATTGTTTCACGAGAAAATTTTAATGAATTTGGTAATGAATCCCATTTTCCTAATAATTCCCAGTCTTCAGTAGGAACAATTGAATCAACACCTACGGTTCTTAATGATTCAATTAGTTTTTGTGGAGAATTTGTTTTTAAAATAGCCCTATACCTTACTGGTTCTATTACTCCCAATAATTTTTCATCTACATCAAGTAAATTTAATCCTGCTTTTTTGTAATACTGAAAAATTTCTTCGCGCCTACGAAGGAAATTTGGTAGTTTTTTTAACTGAACACGTCCAATTGCAGCCTGTAAATCAGTCATTTGAAAATTAAATCTTTTTCGTGTATCATCTCTTAGATCAAATTCTCTATAATCTCTTACTGCATCAACATATTCTTTAGTTTTTGAAACAAACATTCCACCTTGACCACCAGAAGTCATTAATTTTGTTGCATAAAACGAGAAAATACCTACATCACCATCTAACCCAACCATTTTTTTATTGATTTTTGCGCCCAATGCCTGACAACAATCTTCAATTATCAGAGAATTATTTTTTTTGAAATTAATTGGTATTCCATACATGTGTGGAATGATTATAACATCAGATGAATTTTCACTGAGTATATTAGAATTAATGTTTGGAGAATTCTTTTCAACATCAATAATATTTTCAATTCCACCAACCATAGAAACAGCATGTCGTAATGCTGAACATACGTATCCTGGAAAAGCAATTTTTTTATCTTTAGAGCCAAGAATTTTTAATGCTAAATATAATGATGAAGTTCCACTTGAAAGTGCAACTGCATGTCCATGTGGTAAACCAAGAAAATCACAAAACTCATTTTCAAATAATTCCACTTCTTTATTTTGTGCTAGTTGTTTTGAACGAATAACCCTTATTGCAGCTTCTTCTTCTTCAACATCAATTGTAGGTAAATTATGAGGTATCAATTTTAAAATTATTTTTTTATTGTTTCTAATTAAGCACTTCGATCAACTTTATTTTGATAATAACCATTTTTGATAGTCATTGGATTGCCAATTACTAGTGAAAAAGGTTCAATTTTTACTCCTTCAACAATTGTACCTGCAGCAATAACTGAATGATGACCAATATGCGCACCTCCTTTTATGACACAATGTGAACCAATGAACACATTATTTTCAATAGTTATATCACGTCGTTCAGTTTCTTCAGAAATACCTAAACATTTCTTGTGAGAATCAGAGCCATTTATTGAAACAAAAGATGCTATATCGCAATTATCACCTATTGAAAGAGAGATTCCATTAGCCTGAATTTCAGATAAACCTCCTATGTACACATTTTTTCCAATTTTAGGCTCTCCAACAATCCAGACCAAAGGATGAAAAGAATTTTTTTTGAAAGTTGTAACATGACTTAATAATTCTTCGAATTCTTTTTCATCCATTTTCATAATCATCCTCTCTAAGTAATGTGCCTTTAAGAATTTTTTTTGTTGCTTTTTTACCAATTACATTCTCAATTTGTTTAGGTGATAATCCATTTCCAGGTCTTCTTAATCCCAAATTTGTATTAGTATATTTTTCACCGACATCAATATCTTTCACCACAAAAATACTTCGACGTGCAAGAATTTTCATTTTTTTCTCTTCATTTGTGGGTTTTACTATAGGTGAACCAAGCATTTCATAAGAAGTAATAATAGAGTCTCTCCAAATTTTTAATTGTGTTGGATTTGCAGAAAACCAATGATCCGGTCCATTGAGATTACAATCAATTGTAAAATGTTTTTCAAAAAATATGGATCCCATTCCACAGGCTATGGATGAAGCTAAATGTCCTACAGTATGATCTGAAAAACCTAAAAGGAGATTTGGAAATTTTTTTGAAAGGGTATGAAATTTTAATAAATTTACATCTTGATTTGGTGTAGGATATTGCGATGTAGTTACAAGTAAAATTGTTGGATATCCGTCAGAGAAACCTATTGTGTCTAAAGCGGCGGTAATCTCTTCAATATTTGACATGCCAGATGATAAAATTATAGGAATTTTAGATGAAGCATATTTTTTTAGTAAAGGTAAATTTGTTAAATCATCAGAACCTACTTTGATTGCATTAACTCCAATATTTATTAATAATTCAAGATCTGAAAAATTTTGTGGGGTTGAAAGAAAATTAATTTTTTCATCATCGCATTTCTTCTTTATTTGAAACCATTCTTTATTTGAAAATTCGTGTCGTGAAAACATTTCAAGCATAGATTCCGTAATTTCTTTTCCCTGTGATTTGTAGGTATAAGTCTGCGAAGGATCACCACAAAACTCTTTTGCAATAAATGTTTGAAATTTTACAGCATCTAAATTAGATTTTTTTGCAATTTCAATCATTTCAAAGGCTTTATTTAATTCACCGTTATGATTAATTCCAACTTCGCCAACAATATATGGACGTGAATTTTTTGATATTTCAAAATTTCCAATTTGAATTTTCTCCATTAACATTGAATATTCTATTCTTTAATTATATTTTCTATTCAAAATAATGAATCATGCATTAAAAATCTGGATTAGATAGAAAAACGTTGAGTAGTATATTTTATAGGCTAAAATTTGAAAATAAAAAAATGACACTTACATGGAAAAATTTTAAGGAAAAATTGATGGGTCAAAAAGGCCTATTATCTATCGGATTAGCAGACATAGTTGGTACAGGTATCACTTCATTATTTTGGTTATACATTGCATCAATATTAGATCCAGCAAAATATGGCGAAATCATGTATTTGCTAGGAATTGCAAGTTTAGTACAATTAATTTCTCTAATAGGTAATTCAAATGCTTTAACAGTTTATTCTGCAAAAGATGTAAAAATTCAATCAACATTATTTGTAATGAGTGGAATAGTAACAGGAATTTCTCTAATTGTAGTGACAATTATTTTAGACAGAATAGATATAGGTATTCTTGCTATCGGTTACGTAGTTTTTTCATCGGTTAATTCAGTATTATTAGGTAAGAAACTCTTTTCAAAATATTCTAAACTAGTTTTTTCACAGAAAATTTTATCCGTAATTTTAGCACTCGGACTATATTTTGTATTTGACGTCTATGGAATAATCTATGGACTAGCACTTTCATATATTCCTCATTTGATAATTTTTTCTCAGGAATTTTTGAAAACAAAAATTGATTTTACTCTCATTACAACAAGAAAAAATTTCATTATCAATAATTATGCAATGAATTTGACAGCTGGTTTAACAGGAACTATTGATAAATTAATAATTGCTCCTGTTCTAGGATTCGTATTATTAGGAAATTATTCCTTATCTTTACAAATGTTAACAATGATGATGATGTTTTCTTCAATAATTTACAAATACTTGCTTCCATATGATGCATCAGGAGAATCTAATAATAAAATTCGTAAAATAACAATCATTATTTCAATTATTATAGCAATTTTAGGCATAACAATTTTACCAGATGTGATTGATTGGTTATTCCCTAAATTCAGTGATGCAAAAGATACAATACAAATTATGAGTATTGGAGTAGTTCCTGGAACAATATCAATTTTATATTCATCGAAATTTTTAGGTATGGAAAAAAGTAGAATTGTACTAATTACAAAATTAGTTTCGGTGATATCATTAAGTGGAGGAGTTTTTTACTTTGGTCCAATTTATGGAACTGTTGGATTAGGTTGGATTGTTGTGATTGTAATGACATGGGAAGCACTATTTTTATTTATAATTAATCAAAAACAAAAAATTAGTTAATAAAATCTTCATGAATTATTTATGATTTTTAAGCACTATGGATTATTTTTATTATTTCTTCTTTAATTCTATTACACCCTAAACCATCAACTAATTTTTGATTATTTTGTGACATTTGTGATAATAGTTTTGAATCTAAATTTTTCAATGTGTTAAGATAAGTTTTAGTTGTTACATCTTTAGCTAAACCTAAATTAATTACATGGCCAGATTCTGATAAAAAACTTATTCCTTCTTTTTGATTATCAGCTACAATAGTTACTATTGATGGAACTCCAACACAACATCTTTCTAAATTTGTTGTTCCACCAGCTCCAATGCATAAATCTGAATTAGACATTAAAATTTCTATATCTTTTACATGTTGAACAATATTGATATTATCATATTTTTCATATTTTTTAAATAGATATGAAAAATTTTTGTTATAGCTCCCTGCAATTGCATTAATTTCAAACTTCTTTTCAGTTAATGAGCATAAAGCATCAAGAGCTTTTTCACATTCATTTGTTACATCTACTGAACCAAATGTAATTAAAATTTTTTTAAATGAATGATTTTCCTTGAAGTTTTTTTTATTTACTTTTCGAAATTCAGGTCTGATTATCATATATTTTGGACCTAATAATTTTGTAGTGTCTTTTGATACAAATTTGTTGTAACGATTTCCTAGATCTTTATAATAACCATGATCAATTAGCATATCACAATTATGTTTTCTATTTGCTAAATCATCAATAACAAAAATTTTTAGAAAAAGATTTTTTAACATTAATTCAAAATTTGAGTCAATATCATAATGATCAATTAATAAAAAATTCCGATCTTCAGAATAATCTAATAGAATTTTTTTTATTTCGTCAAATTCATGTGTGTAGTCATCTAACTTGAGATTTTTAAATGATGGAATGTGAATAGTTTGAATATCATTGAGTTTAATATTTTCTATTATAGGCTTAGATTCATCAGAAGTTAATAAAATAATTTTTGAAAAAAAAGTTTTTAATTCTCTAGACAGTGTTAAACATCTAAAAATATGGCCTGAGCCAATTTCCGTACTTGCATCTACTAAAACAAATAAATTTTTACTCATAAAAATATCAATTCGGTAATAAACCAGAATTAAGAATTATTTGTTTTAATTCATCTTTTGGAATTCGTGGTACATTATCTGATGAATAGACATCAATGTTATCAATTTTCTTTTTTCCAGAATATTGATCTAATGTTTTTATAAAACGCTGAACTGATGGATTAACTAACAAATACACGTCATTATAATCCCAACAATATTTCATTTCGTCTTGATTAACCAAAATTTCATTTAGTTTTTCTCCAGGTCTTATTCCAATTGTTTCTTCATCAGTTTTATCTAACAATTCAAAGAGTGCTTCTTTTACATCTATTATAGAATATGCACGTAATTTTGGAACAAAAATTTCTGAACCTTTACCTAATTCAGCAGCTTTTAGAATAAAATCTAAGGCTTCATCCATAGAAATACTAAATCTAGTCATATTTGGATCAGTTATTGTAATTTTTTCTTTATTTTTTATTTGTTCAATGAATTTTGGTATTACTGAACCGCTACTTCCAAGAACATTTCCATATCTTAATGCAATGAATTTTGTTTCATGTCGTTCTCTATTCAAATAATTTTTTGCAGTTACAAATAATTTTTCCATAAGTAATTTTGTTGCACCATAAGTATTCAATGGAGACACAGCCTTATCTGTACCAACACATATTGCACGTTCAACATTTTCATGAAGACAAGCGTTTATGACATTTTGTGAACCTAGAATATTTGTTTTAATTGCCTCAAAAGGATTGTATTCAATCACAGGAACATGTTTCAGTGCTGCAGCGTGAAAAACAATATCAATATCTTCTACTGCACGTTCAAGTCTCTCATAATCACGTACATCACCTATTAGAAATCTTAATCTATCATCATTAAATTTAGATTCCATTTCAAGTTGTTTACTTTCATTTCTACTAAAAATTCTAATAGTATCTGCACCTTCATCCAAAAGTCTTTTTGTTAATGCATTTCCTAACGAACCTGTACCACCTGTTATCAAAATTTTTTTATTTTTGAACAATAATTCATAAAAAAAATTGGTGAATAAATAGTCTTACTATGGAATCTATTTTGAGTGTAATTTGAGAAGTTAATTTGAGAAAAGTAGCTGAAAATCGTACAATATTTTAATAATCTAATAAGAAAAAATAGTTAATGAGAATTCTTGTAACTGGTGGTTTAGGATTCATTGGTAGTAATTTTATTTTAAAATTACTTAATGAAAATAATGAGTATGATGTAATCAATGTTGATGCAGAGCTATATGGTTCAAATATCAAAAATCTTTCTGGATTAGAAAATCATGATAATTATGAATTTGTGAAAGGAAATATTATAAATAAACAATTGATGGAAGATTTAATTTCTAAATGTGATGCAGTAATCAATTTTGCTGCAGAATCACATGTAGATAGAAGTATTTCAGATCCAAATTCTTTTTTAGTTTCAAACATTCGTGGAACATTTACAATTTTAGATATAATTACTAAACAAAAGAAAAGATTAGTTCAAATATCAACAGATGAAGTTTTTGGAAGTCTAAAATCCGGAAGTGCAAATGAGGAAAGTGTTTTTAATCCTTCAAGTCCATATGCAGCTACAAAGGCATCAGCAGAATTACTTGTAAAATCATATTCAAAAACATTCAATTCAGATGTCATTATTACTAGATGTACAAATAATTATGGACCTCGACAATTTCCAGAGAAATTAATTCCAAAAACAATAATTTTAGCAAAACAAAATAAAAAAATTCCAGTTTATGGAAAAGGAAATAATATTAGAGATTGGATTCATGTGGATGATCATTGTGAAGCTATTTTAGCCACATTTTTACAAGGAAAATCAGGGACATCTTATAATATTGCAGGAAAAAATGAAATTGAGAATATCATAATTATAAAAAAGATTTTAGAATTAATGGGAAAGAATGATGATCTTATAGAATATGTCGAAGATAGACCAGGGCATGATTATAGATATAGTATGTCTTCAGAAAAAATTTTTCATGAATTAAATTGGTCATCAAAAATAAAATTTGAAGATGGATTACAGAATACAATTTCATGGTATCTGAATAATGAAAATAGTTGGATGAATGTACCATCGAATGTTTTTAATCCAACACCATGGAAAGATTAAAAATTTTTTGTTTCATCTAAAATTTTTCTAGAATTATCACCTTCATTGAATAATAAATCTAAAATAGAAAGATTCTGTTCAAATGGTTTGTATAATTGAATGTAAATAGGATGTTGGAAATTTTCATAAATTACTTTAACTCCAGATTTTCTAAAAATCTCTTCATTGAGATATTCTTTCCCAGACACTCCCGATATGTAACAAGAAGCATCGTAGTAATTGCAAATATCTAAGAGGCGTTGAGACTGATCTGATGATTTTTTTAATTTAGATGAGTAAACAGTTTTAGTTTCAAGGCCTAATATTGATATAAAATAATCAATTAATTCCATATTAAGATCTATTAATTTTTCCCATCTATTTTCAAGAATTTGTTTAATTGAATCCCAGTACATATCAAAAAATCTAGAATTATGATATGCATCATGAATTAAATTCAGATGATCTAAATTCCAATCATTTTCATTTGATATTACAATCTCATTAAGATTTTTTTTGAAAACAGGTCTTTTAAGAGGTACCGTCAACCAAATTTTTCCATTTTTACTCAAAATCTGATTTCTATTATCAAATCTATCTTTAACGAATTGAACATCATCAAGAAAAACAAAAGTATCGCACGACTGAATTTTTTTAAAAAACCCTAAATTTGGTAAATATCCAGGTTGACGGATGATTATATTTCTCAATTTGTAATTATTTGAAGATTAATGTTAAAAAGGTATTCTAAGTTATGATAAACTAGATTTAATTTTAAGATAAATCCTTACAAGATATGAAAGGAATTATTCTTCATGGTGGACATGGAACTCGTTTGAGACCATTAACACATACAGGTCCAAAACAACTTTTACCAATTGCTAATAAACCGATGTCACAATTTTGTTTGGAAGCGATAGCAGAAACAGGGATTAATGAAATTGCAATAATTATTGGAGGTATTGGATCAAACAAAGTAAGAGAATATTATGGAAATGGTGAAAAATTTGGTGTCAAAATTACATATATTGAACAAGATGAACCAAAGGGAATTGCACATGCAATAAAACTATCTCAAGAATTTGTAAATGGTGAAAAATTTCTTGTTTTTCTCGGGGACAATATCATACAAAAATCCATTACAGAGTTTGTTAAGAATTTTAAAAATTCAGATTATGATGCCACAATTTTGTTGTGTGAAGTAGATAATCCATCTAGATTTGGAATTGCAGATGTGAGTGATGGAAAAATATTAAAAATCACTGAAAAGCCAAAAAATCCTAATTCAAATCTTGCAGTTACAGGAATATACCTTTTAACACCAAAAATTTTTGAAATTATAGATAATTTGAAGCCATCGTGGCGTAATGAATTAGAAATTACCGATGCGTTAGATAATTTATTGAAAAAAAATAATAACATAAGTTTTGAAAAAATTACTGATTATTGGAAGGATACAGGTACTCCAGAAGATATAATTCATGCCAATGGAGAAATTATTAAAAAAATGTTAGAAAGTTCTGAAGGAAAAATAGAGGATCAGATAATTGGTGAAGAAACTATAATTGAATCAAATGTAGAAATTAAGGGACCAGTTATAATTGGAAAGAACTGTCATATCTCTTCAGATTCCTCAATTGGCCCAAATGTTAGTGTGGGAGATAATACAATTATTTCTAAATCAAGTATAGAAAATTCAATCATCATGAAAAATTGTAAAATAAATTCTGCTGCAAAAATTAAAAATAGTATCATTGCAAATAATTCAGAAATTAAAGATGATGAAGGAATAGAGAAAATCTTTCTTCTTGGAGAAGGCTCAAAGGTATCTCTTTGAGAAAATTTTTTGATTAGTAACAGTAAATATCCAAGTATCTTTGTTTGAGGTATGAGTGAGTCACCTCTGGTTAGTGTTATTGTTTTGAACTATAATGCAGGAGAATTATTGCTAAATTGTATTAATTCATTAAAAAAATCAAAATATACAAATTTAGAGATTTTAGTGATAGATAATATTTCATCAGATGGTAGCCAGACCAAG
>Ga0315316_10001360_pt1 | contig 17000 bp, 11 predicted proteins | sample M160m3416metaG_FD_203702 | JGI IMG/M metagenome (GOLD analysis project Ga0315316, IMG submission 203702) | Ammonia-oxidizing marine archaeal communities from Monterey Bay, California, United States - M1 60m 3416 | ecosystem: Environmental > Aquatic > Marine > Intertidal zone | place: USA... | reverse complement strand
AATCTTCAAGACGGATGAGCATGAGATCAACAACCTCAGAAGCAGCTACAGCCGCAATCGGGGCTTCATGGGGCTCGCCGAGCGCGGGGAGGAGGTAATGTAAATGTCGTTTTTTAATAAAAAAGAAGAAGTAATAGAGGTTATTCTCACATCTTATGGAAAGTATAAGCTCTCCAAGGGCAAGTGGACACCTGCATATTATGCTTTCTTCGACGAAGATATTATTTACGACAGTCGATATACCGGCGCACCAGAGATTTCTGGCACAACTGAAGCCAGAATCCAAGAACAGACCCCCGCTCTACGCGCACAAACTTCATATAGCGATCTGCCTAAACAAGTCAAGAAGCTGACACGCCGCGTTAAGAACGCAACACCGCAAGGGCAATCGATGGGTGTAGGGGCACAAGGCACATATGATAGCGCCCTTCTGGGGGCGACAAGCAGAGCGCCATATATTCTGCCATTGGGCAACTCTACGGTAGTTTCAGAGCGTCAGATGTATATTCCTTCTTGGGAGATCAAAGCGCTTAAAAATAAGTTCACAGCTAGCATGGCATACGCCAGCAGTTCATATGAGAACATTACAAAGATTCCCCAGCTTAAGGTTGACATTGATTACACAACGAAGATTTATAAAGATCCAAGTCCGTTCGTTCCCAAGCCACACGGAGAAGACGAAGATTGGGGCTCCCGTGATGACCTCCCAGATTACGATCACTTCAGACCTATGCCGGCAGAACACTACTTGACGACTAAATTTGCAGATGAGACAATGATAGTTGTGGACGACAACTATTTAATCCTAGAGGTTAATGAACAGAATTCTGCTTTAGCCGTAGACCAGTTTTATGTAGAGGTATGGGAAGTGACAGAAGACGAAACACTACAGCCCCGCGACCGCGCAGGTCAAAGCTTGGAGCGCTTGAGTTTTGTTAAGTATCCGAAAGCTATTGTGAACGATATTCTGCTCGATCCCAAACAAATCCCAAAAATTGATGTAACAAAAGTTGATTCATCATATGTGGAATATTTTATGGATGTAAAATCAGATGAAGAGATTGACGACAAATCGGTTTGCACCTACATTGCGACAGACGATGAGGCTAAGCTGGCTTGGTCCCGTGTGCTCTCTTGTTACGAAGCAACAGATGATCCGGGTTCCGTGCTTTATGCGTCGGAAGATACGCAACTGCTTGATGAACTTTGTGGAGGAGACTGTGAATAATGGCTGGTAACGACTTAAACTTTTTAGCAGACTTGCTCCCATCGGCGATTGTCAAAGTAGTCACCGTCGAAACGCTCGGCGGTCAACTTGAACTTGAGAGAAATCCGCACATTGTTGAAGAAAATGTCCCGGTATTTAAACGCGCAGAGTTGCAAAACGCTCTAGGCGTCGAAGGTGGCGCTCGTTTTGAGCAGCTTCTTACCAGCGTCGGCTTAGGGCTTGACGCAGCGACAGGCGATCAGCTAGCCAGCGCTGGCACTGCAATGGGCTTTAAGACAAGCAACAAGGAGACAACGGCTGTCACGCTTGACTGTGCTGTTAGAGATACCCTTGCGGCAGACGATGTAGCGTCTCAATGGTTCATGAGCCAAGACATTACCAAATATCTGTATATTACGGTCGCACAGTTTACAAGCAAAAGGTCCGTTAATGCATATAAAAAGCTTCTCAAGGGAGCACCCCCTGCGGCAATGACGGCTGCTTTCAACTATTTGTCAGGTGTCATCTCGAAAGACCAACTATTAGAAACTAAGCCACCAGTCCCGGGCGCTGGAAATATCGTAAAGCTTAAAAATGACGTGAGTATCAAATACTCGTCAGTCCAAGACATCGTGAATAGCATTGATAGTTCTACAACTGGTAACGCAATCTCCGAACAAGATCTGATGTTGGCAGGATTTGCTAGCATAGATACCAACGGAAACACGGTATATGACTTCCCAATAAAGTTTCAGTTTGAAGTCAAGTCAGCTACGCCAAGCCACCTTTCCTACTATGTGTGTACGCTTCTAAACATTGAGCAGCTTCTAGAAGATAATAACCTTAATACTACGTCAGTCAATATGAACGCGAGCCAGTATAGTATGAATGGCGAGTGGCTTACTACTATTGAGGCTGGCGAACTTAATCTGGGCGACACTAGAATCTCCGACTTTAGAGATGTGGATGACGTTGTACCAGCATATACCATTGACTTATCTCAGGTTAATGTTCTGAACAGGTTAGCCTCAGGAGCGGGACAACATTTCACTACACTGCCGGCTTACCGTCACAAATACTTTAGTGATGTGCATCTTAGCACCGACTCTTCTCGCGGCTGCGGATACCTTTTTGGCTATAGTCATTTGGACTTCATGAAGGACATGTCCGTATATGGCAGGTTCTTTGATAATGTTGAGGATCGTCTCCGCGACACGGTGTTGAGGCGATGCACGATTGAGGAAATCAAGATTTTAAGACGCCGGGTTAAACACCACAAACAAGGAGCGTACGCCCGAGGCTTCCCGAATGTTTATGAGCCATGGAACTCTGAACAAGTTGACCATGTTGTTGTGTCCTCTAAAGCCAATCGTACCGGGAAGGTACCTCCGACGCAGCGCGTTACTGTAGCTGATACCGGAGAGAGAAAAGGACAAAAAGGCGGAGGAGGCATCAGGGAAGTGGAACTCAGCCACGGAGACTCTAATGGCAAAGACTTTAGAATCCGGCATTTCACCGGAAAGGACGTGGGCGTTAAAGATCGGACGGTCGGCATATATCAATATGGTGTCGAGATCACAGTCAGAGATTACGTGCCTGTTTATATTGGTCACCGCCTCCAGCGCCTACAAAAGCAGGTAGCTAGACTGCGAGAGTACGAGGTCTTCGCCAACATTCCAGTGGTCAACCGTTATAAGATGACGTATACAGATCCACATGTGGGCACCAAGTTTGTAACTCCAGACGGTCAGCAGGCGAAGCCAACAGTTGCTATTGTTGCTGGCGAGTCGAGGTCCAACACGAATACACGAAACCAGACTCAGGTTGGACATTATGATCCAACAACAAATAAATTCACAAGAGAGTTCCTTGTGTTCGCTACATCTAAATACGGGAGAACCCGTCCATGGGATGCCGCACCGAGAGCGTTTGTAGAACTAATGGATCTTGTCGTATCCGAGAAGATGACACGCCAGAAGAAAGAGAAGATGAGAAAGAACCTATCCAGCATCTGCAACCCCAGATCTGGCACACCCCGAGGCATCAGCGCAGTTATCGACACATTGGAAAAATATATTAAACTTGTTCAAGACTTGATTTCTGCAGAGCCACCGGCATCGAATTCTTCTGCTGCGTCTAATCCATCGACACCAAATGGCGGCTCCGGAGTAACAAATCGGACAATCACTTATAAAACTTATTTCGCAAATGATGCGTTTAACTCGGACTTGCCACCATTCACAGGAGCATCTTTCTTGGGGATGTCATCCGCCGGAGGTCCAGCCTCACTCGGATTGGTCAGCACCAGCGATTATATTAGTCGAGCCAGCGAGGAGATAACAAAGTACTTCACTAGCCTAACAGCTATCCCTAGTGCAACTTCTGCATACCGGTGTCTGTCTGCCCGCTCAATGAATGTTTTGGGTCCGGAGAATACTATTAATCTACAAACAGTTAGAAATAGATATAAGAATTCTGACGGAACAAACGGTCCAGATAGGGCTGCGATGGTTGAAGCCCTTAGGAGTCTTGTGCAATATGTTGGTTCTAAGAGGAAAGCAGATGACGTTAATGTTCTCACGGTGGATTCTAAACAACGCTTGGGACAAGCACTAGCTCCGGAGTTTGGAGTAACTTTAATGACTAAAGAAGAAGTTATACGTGAACTCACATATGCGGATAGTGATCCAACGCGACTCACCATCTCACCGGATGCTGATCGCGGCGGAACGGGTATGTCGTTTGGCTCCCTTTCGCCGCTCCTCCCTACCCCGATAGAGGAAGAAGACGAGATTGATTTTGCAGATGTGTTCCCCTCAGCCATGGCAAGCCCCGAGTGGGGCGATGAAGCCGACACAAGCGATATTATTGCTGCACTCCAGAACATCACAGCCGGCTACGAGACAGAACAAGAAACTCATTTTCTCTTGCAGTTATTAACCACTACTAAGAGGGATTATCTGCACTCAACGAAAAAGAAACCGGCTGATCCAAACGCACCCAACTTTAGTGCCATGGCAATTGTCTGGTTCATGCTGGAAGAATCTGCGAAGATGGGTGCTGGTAGCTGGGAAGCCATATTTAACCACTTCGCCGGCATGCTGAACAAACTGCCACCCTCCATCCAAGCTGCAGCAGTTTCTGCAATGAACGGAGACACTGTGCTGGAAAACATCAAGACGCGGATGGATCAGGCTCACTGGGATGACCCATTCTACAATCTGCTGTATCAACTTTATTTCATGATGAACGTGCGAGTCGAATTCCTCGCCGGATATCGCACATCAAATCTTCAGCCTAAATATGAAAAGTCAATTGGTTCTGAGATTTGGCTCCCCTTGGAGAAAAGTGCAGTTACGACACTAAATAGGAGAAAGGGCACGCAGATATTGTGCCGCCTCCGACCTTACAACAATGAGGCTATGCGCATTTCGTTTCCAAAGGCAATGGATTTGCCAATCTGGAATGCAAAGTTTATTCTTGTAGGAAATGACGGTGCCCCCCTTGCCGGCATGAAACGCAGGATTGGGCTAACCACACCGGCTACACAGATTGTAAGAGAAGGATTGCATACAGACTAATGGCATCAGGCAAAAAACAATATTTGATTTCAACCACTGCGTATGGGCTGAACTTGCCCGCACGCTCAAAGCGGTTTGACAAGGCTTACAGTCTCACTGCGGGCTCCTCTACCAAGGCGATAGGTCGCGGTCTTATGGTATACAATAAGAGCGCCCGGGACGGAATTCTAGGGTTTTACAAATCTCTTCATCGCGACGACAAATACCTATTAGATCCAGAGGCTAAAATCTCTGGAGAAACCGACTTAGCCTTTACTGACCTACAGCTAACTCAGGACCAAATTGATCAGTCAAACAAGTCAGGATATGCTCAAACCGCAGACATCGATCCAGTCCGGATCTTCGCAAATCGAGTATGGTCAGTCCATCTTGAACCTAATAAGTTAGCCCCGACTGACGCTCCGGCTAAAAGCATAATGTTTCTTTCCGGTTCAATGAAAAAAGAAGCCGACAACATGGCGTTTAACTCGCTACCTTTCGACATTGTTTTTTCAGATCAGACTCCAAAAACTGGTGATGGTGTTCTTTCTGAAGGACAGGAGGAGCGGATGCTATCATGGAGAGATTCAAACCGATCCAGCGCCGGCGCCAAACCCGGCTTGTTTCCGGTATATCAAGAAAACATTAAGCTTTTGCCAATCGAGAGCACCTTTAACCAATATTATTCTCATGTCGCCGGCTTGGACTCAGATCGCATGACAGAACTTCAGAAGTTTCTTGACACTTCGGAGGGCGCAGAAGCGGCTATCAAAGACGGGATCAACCCCAAATTCTGGCTGCAAGAAGGTTCCATGTACATGTGGAACTTGATGCGTACTTATATCGGAGAGCTTACACTGCAGACCGCCGGGAAAGGCAGGGATTACGAGGACTATTCAACAACCGTTAATGTCCCGTTTAACCGTACGGAATCTAGAATCTTAAGTCAGACGGGACAATCAGCGCACGCATATGCGTCATCAGAGTATAATTTTTATTCACAACGGTATGAGAAGTTCTCCCGGCATTGCCCCGAGTTGCTTCTGCCAAGCCTCATGGTCCAGTCAGCAGCAGAAACATCCATGGGCGATCCAGTTACGAGCAACGTTGCACAGGCTAACGCCTCTTTGGGTGGCGCGATTAAGAGCGCTGTCTCTGGCAGGCTCAAAGGGAAAATGACCAAAAAGGAAATGGATGCGAAAGAGAGCATGGAGCTTTCTAGTTTATATTGGGATGAATATGGACAAATCTTGGCAAGAGTTGTCAGAGGTTATAACGCTACACGGGCTGCGGGCGGTGCAAACCTAGGCAATGACTTGCAACTAGCAGACACTGCGCTCACCAGAGAAGTGATGAGCAAGATTTTTGAAATGGCTCCGTTAGCTGGGCGGGCAGCAAGTTACATGAAGAACCTATGCTTCAGCGGCAACTATTCTTCGATTACGAAAGATGCTCAACAACAAAGAGAGAACTATCCGCTGCATGCGGAGATTAGTTTTACCGCAGATCATTTTGCACAGTTCTCAGATCACATTAATACTGCGGGTCTGATGCCAACTTTAATAGATTCACTGATTGCTAGCCAGCCCGGTAACGCCCGCCTTATTCAAGATATCCCAACCTCAAAGCGCCCCGTCATCGGTCCCGCCAAATCAATATTTGAATCGCAACCTAAAATGACCATCAAGCATCGCGATGACGGCGGCATCGTATTGGGTCAACGCCAGTCCATCCAGCCTTACAACCGAACAGTTTTGGATGTTGAAAAATGGCTGCAGTCTGTCTTAAACAATCGCCAAAATACCGACGAGATGGTGGGTCGCCTCCACGCCCATGCAGCTACGATTTCCGGCAAGGGCATGACAAATACTCTAGAGCAACAAATCAAGACTATCATTGCTCTAGGAAAGATTAAAGATATGGTCACCGACTATATCCGCAGCTACAGCCAAGTCCTCAAGGGTGACTTAGGTTATACAGAAACTGTGGTGTATCAAGTGAGAAAAACGGAAGTGCTCCCTGACGGAAGCTCTGGCAGAGAAATTCAAAACTACTGGTTTGCCAACTCTTCAGATATTACCACTATTGATTTCGTAGACACACAGGTTCATTATAGCAAAAAGTACAACTATGAAATCTATGCCTACAACTTGGTTATTGGAACGAAATATAACAGCGGAAACAACGTCTTGGATATGAGCCCACTGATCAAGAGCCCTACCGAGCTTTATAATAGGATAAAGCAAGGAGACCCAATAACTAAAACGATGGCATGGGCTGACGCGACATACTCTCAGCAAGTTTGGTACACTCCTGTCCTGAAGATTGTTAAGACTCGCGTGTTCACCCAGACGGTCGTGATGTTTGACACAGCCCCTGTTGTGCCGGAGTTTGAAATCATTCCTTACAAGGGTATTAACCATAAGATGCTTCTGCTATTCAAGGGAACCGTTGGAAGACAGCAGATGCACCCGATTTATATTAACACACAAGAAGCCAGCTATGGTCCCAAATTCAACCAAACGGAACAGCAAGCCGCCGAGAATCAGTACAACTATCAGGTTCATGAGATTGAACCCGGCGATCCGCTGCTTTATGAATCGGACGACCGCCCAGAATTCTTTGAGGTTTATCGTACAACTGTTGCACCTTATAGTTATGCCAGCTTCGATGGTGCGCTCTACGCCAAGGTTTCGACTAGAATACCAAGCGAGGCAGAGACTGCTCCAGCTAATAATATTCTACCAAAATATTCAGACTCAGCCACCATGGTTGACGTGCTGATGCCAAATAAAAAATACTACTATGCAGTCCGCCAAATCGATGTTCACGGCAATGTTTCAAACCCAACCGCAGTGTTCCAAGTCGAGATCGTTGACGAAGATGGAACAATCTACCCACTGATTAGTGAGTACCATTTCAGAGATCTGGTCCCGCGAACAAACAAGAAATATTTTAACAAGTACATTAAAATTGCTCCAACGCCTTCTCAGATACTAATTAAGAACGAAGGGCTTACTTCTGCGTTTGACGCCGCGAAAGGTAACGTACAGTTGGGCTTAGCGGATACTAACGTATGGGGCAAAAAGTTTAAAGCCCGAATCACTTCAACAACTACCGGGAAAGCAGCAGACTTAAATATTGAGTTCAACCAGAAGCATGAAAGAACGGCAGATGAGATTGAGGGCGCACCTACAACAGACAAAGAAACAGGAGTCCGTGACAAATGAGATACGGATATAGAACGGAAGCTACACAAGCAGTAAAAGAATGTTTTAAGAGAAAGCACTATTTACTGTATAATAAACTAATTAAGTAACGGAGACAAGAGTTTAATGGGATTCTTAGACAACTCGGGCGACATCATCCTTGATGCAGTATTAACTGACACAGGCAGATATCGACTCGCAAAGGGCGATGGCTCTTTTAAAATCAGTAAGTTCGCTTTGAGCGACGACGAAATTGACTACTCACTTTATAACAAGGACCACGCAAACGGTAGTGCGTATTATGATTTGGAGATTCTACAATCTCCTGTTATGGAGGCGTTCACGAATAACGGCTCTATGATGAAGAGCAAGCTGCTCTCGATCTCGCGCACCAACTTGCTGTACCTGCCAATCTTGAAGTTGAATACGAGTGCGCCTGACGCCTCGCAAACGACGCTGGATTCAACCGCCTTATTCGTTGTAGCGGTAGATGCAGATACAGAGAAGAATGCGTCAGGTGGTCTTAACGCATCCCAAACTAACGGAGTGCTGGCAGGAGAGACATTAAACTCTCCCTCTCACATCCGTATTGATCAGGGGCTAAACACCACCGAGATTCCTCCGACCTTTACGATTGATTCAGATCTGGCTGAGACCGCGTATATCATTGAGATTGATAACCGCTTGGGCAGAATCGCGCACCCCACCAAGACATCGCTTGCCGACCCGTCCTTCATTGATGACGACAGCATTGCAAGCTATTACTTGACCCTTAACGACAGTGGATATGTAAGCTCAAATGAAAGCACGTCCACCTCTACACAGGACAACACGCAAGTTATCCGTGGACCGCGAGGCACTATTCTTAAGTTCAGAATTCAGGCTAGCCTAGAACTGAACACAAGCACCTATCTGTACGACTTGATTGGCGGCAGTGGCACGGTTAGTATTAACCGGCAAACCGATGATGGTCCTAGCGCATCCTCTTTCACAAACTACATTGATACGATTGTGAGAGTGACGGGAGCAACCACGGGCTACAGTATCGATATTCCAGTTAGGCTTGTTAAGAAGGCATAAGGATTAAAAAATGGCGACAACATATAAAACTTTTTCTAACAATGATGTAGTCTCAACGAAGACTCTCTTGAACGAAGCAATCCCTCTCACCGGCACAGTAGTTTCCGGCACATACATGGAAGGCACCAGTGAGGTAAATATCAAGAACTATGCTCATGGCATGTTCCAGAGTGTTTATGATTATCCATATCTGAGTTCTTCCGCAAACCACGTCTTTGACCTCACATGTGGGTATTCTAAGAACTCTGGCTTGTCTGGTTCATCCAGCACCCAGAACGCTAAGAAGATTAATATGTACAATCAGATGGCGAAGGTTCTCGTTGGGCATAGCTCATCTGGAGATATTCAAGAGTTTGATGAAGACGGGGATCTCACCGGCGGCACTAAGCTTCGTGAAGTATTCTTCATTAACATGGCTCGCCTGTTGACTAAGGACGAGATTAAGAAAGGCTCATTCAGTTTGGAGCTTGGAATCCAGCCAGACGTTTCAGGAGCGTTCAACCGACGTGTTAAGCTTACTGACTATAACGCTCAAAATGATTACCGCGTAAACTCTCCTGCCGGAGACTATGCTGTACTGTATGCAGAAACCAGCTATGATGCCCATGGCTCCAGCACTTTCCTTGCCGGCGAAGCAGGTAGCTCAACCGATGTCAAGGCAGGCTTGCTATATTATCAGGCTGGCGTAGCAGTCATTACTGCTTCTATCTTTCAGTCAGTCTCATCTTCTGACACGATCTACACCACCCATAATGGCGTGGGGCTACTTTCTGGACTATGGGGAGCCAACTCTAGTGCGTCTGCCGGCGGTGATGCAACGATGGCACCCGTTTTTGATTCGGATGTCGGTCCTTATGCCGCTTCATCATCTTCGGGAATGGCAGAATACTATGTTGCAGACTCGCTTAAAGAGCGCGAGATCTCCTCAAGTTGCGACTCGTTCAGAACACGTATTTATAACCTTTCGTTTAACAACACCACTGAACTTAACTCAACGATTTACTTCTGTCGAGTGAACCATAATGAGTTCAACTATAGTTCCAACCCTACATATCTGACCGGCTCTAAGATCCGCGTCAAGAACGTATCCAGCGACACACCGGTGTCTTATTGCACAGGCGTCGGTCTTTATTCATCAGATAACGAGTTGATGGCAGTAGCCAAGCTTTCCGAGCCGCTGAAGAAGGATCCAACAAACGAGTTGACGCTGAGAGTACGTTTGGATTACTAGGCGGGCATAGATGTGCTTACGCCGAAACTAAAAAAGAAATATGAAAAACTAATCTTAGAACTTCGGTACTTGACCGCAGACTACGATTATCGCCGCTTGGTTTACGATGAGGCGCAGGCTAGATTCTCTGAAGAATTTGATGAGTATCGCCAAGAGATGAATCTGCTCTCTCCCGAAGAACACATTCTTCAGACCGGAGACATTGGAGCGGATCCTGAAGAAGAGTTTACTGAGCTTGAAGCTGTTGAAGACGAGCAGCAAACAAAGCGAATCAATGCTGTTGCCAACGCGATTTTTAAAAAGATAGCGAAAGCCACTCATCCCGACAAGATCATGCACATGACCGAGGACGAGCAGGCTCGCAGGAAAACAATGTTTGCAGAGGCGCAGGAAGCATCAACGAAGCGCGAATGGTATCGTCTGCTGTGTATTGCAACAGACTTAGGGATCTCGTTGCCTACGCCCACCAAAGAACATATTACTCTTTTAGAATCAAAGAACCGCGAACTTCGTGATACAATGGATTATATGGAGAAGACCTACGCATGGGTTTATTCCAAGATGCCGAACGAGGCATCGAAGCGAAACGTTTTTAGAGAGTTTGCCCAAGCTGTCGGATACGTTGCTGCAGAATAAACAGAAAACTGCGCTAATTACAAAAGAATGCCTTATTACAAATTCCAAGACGCTGACCTATTTTACAACAGGGTCAAGACATATCCGAAAGTAAACTTCAAGATTGCCCGTGGTCCCGGCGGCAGTCATTCCGAAGTCCACTACAATAATAAGACTCACATCTCGGGCGCTTTCGCAAACAATATTAATAGCTCTGCCTCTCTCAACTGGGGCGGAATCGATCTCTACGAAACAAACGTAGACAAGATGAGCGGCTCAAACAACTGGCGATACCCCTTTATAGTCAAGGGCGCATCGATGCATGCATTCAGTACAGTCAGTTCGACGGGTTATCATGCACATGGATATGGCGATGAGATTACAGGCAGCGCACAGCTAACAGCCTCGATTCAGAGAATATACTACAGAGAGAATGACTCCAGAAAGCATGTGGTCGCTCTGAAGAACAACCTAGATCGCGCCGCAACAACTAGCCGCCACTTCGCTTTTACAGGCTCAGATTCCAGCATCGGCACTTGGAACAAGGCTACACAAGAGATGAACCTTATTGATGTGCCTTCTATTTTTTACGGCTCCTCCATTCAGAAAGGTAGCATTAACCTTAGATTCTATATCTCTGGGACATTGGCAGCAGAGGCTTCTGATATCAATCGCAACGGTGAGCTAATTCAGATCGGACCCACTGGAAGCACTGGCTCTGGTTCTGTTGCGGGCATAGTTTTATATGATGCCGGCATTTTTCTCTTGACAGGTTCGTGGGATATTGATACAATAGGGAGAGACTATAGGAATGGTGGTGAAGGAGACTATGTTACATCTCAATGGGTTTACTTCGGATATGGCATACCTGCTCAGCACATGGGCACGCCGAACGGAGGCACCGATGGCGATGGCGGCAAGCAGTTGGTCCCAACAGAGATCAACGGTGAAAAGTTTGGAGTCACCGGATCATCATTTGAGATTGCTTTCAATGGTATAAACTACGTTCCCACTGTGACCATGTTGGCTCACGCTCCCAAGAACCGCCTTAACCACTCTAACAACCCTACATATGTTGCACACTCTTCTTCGTGGGACGCCTCAGGATCAGTCGAAACAATCACAGGCTCTACGATCTATAAAGAGTACGACAAGCAACAAGTTAACAATATCGCTTATAGCGAGTACAATAGTCTTACTGGCAGCTTTAAAAAGACAACCTTCATTAGCATGATCAAAATATATGACGAAGATATGAACTGCATCGGGGTCGCGAAGGTTGCGAAGCCAGTTAAAAAAACCCCCGAACGCGAGTTCACGTTCAAATTAAAAGTAGACTTCTAAATGAGTAATACATTGGGGCTGGACATCAGCACCACAAAAATCGGCATCGCCGTCCTCGACGGTAATGACGAACTATTGCATAGTGACATAATTAAGTTTAAGTCCGAGCTTCCTCTTGAGGATCGCGCTGCGATCTTTGAGTCGATAATGCGCAAAATCGAAAACAAGTATTCACCATACTATGTGTTTATTGAAAAGCCAGCGATTAACTTTCGCTCTGGCTCAACGGCGCATGTTATGGCAAAGCTACAGCGCTTTAACGGCATGTGTTCATACGCATGCAGAAAAGTTTTCAAGGAGAACCCGGAGCTAATCGATGTACGCAGCGCCCGAAAGACCTTGGGGATTATTATCCCTAGAGGAAAAGGCAAAAAAAACCTTGCCAAGAAGGTCGTAATCGATTATATTAAAGAGAGATTCGATGAAGGATTCAAGTACAACCTGACCTACAGAGGAAATCCACAGCCGGGAACTGATGATCGAGCAGACGCAATTGTGATTGCGCTAGCTGGTATCAAGTTATTTGAAGATAACCCTTGACATTAAACGCTGTACGCGGTATACTACTGTTGTATGCATAGAGAAAAGCTAAAAATTGTTGCGTCTTGTCTCGGTGAGTATCGCACTGCCGGCGACGAAACGCTGTTCTATTGTCCGTTCTGCAAGCATCACAAGCACAAGCTGTCGGTGAATGTCAACGCGAACGTGTACAAGTGTTGGATTTGCGATGCTAAGGGCAAGAATGTTCGTCGCCTGATTCGCAAGTTCGGCAACTATGGCTTGGTGGCAGAGTGGGATAAGCTCACTGGTCGCCATGACGTTAACGACTTTGACAATATTTTTTCAACAAACGAGGACGAAGATGTTATAATACAAAGAGTAAACCTACCGGATGAGTTCCGAACTCTCACAAAGGCTTCACTATCTCCAGCCACGCTTCCTGCTGTCAGCTATCTGAGAGCGCGAGGTATTGGCAAGAAAGAGATTCTTGAGTGGAAGATCGGCTATTGCCCATCAGGAGAATATGCGGGAAGGATTATCATTCCCAGCTTTGACACTGAGGGCTACGTTAATTACTTTATTGCGCGTTCGTATGACGGCGCATGGATGCGGTATAAGAACCCGCAAGCCAGCCGCGATATTGTTTTTAATGAACTATACCTTGATTGGGACGATGACATCGTTCTGGTCGAGGGAGTGTTCGACGCAATCGTTGCAGGAAATGCAATCCCGATTCTAGGCTCCACATTGAACAACTATACTAAAGTATTCAGCCGTTTGATAACGGAGGGTCCAAAAGTCTATTTGGCTCTGGACTCGGATGCCACCCATAAGGAACACAAAATCATCAAGAACTTGCTACAGTACGATATGGACCTGTACAAGATTGATACTGCCGACATCGAAGATGTCGGCGCAATAACAAAAGAAGAGTTTGCTGCCAGAAAAGCGGCAGCAAAACGGATAGAAGATAGCTCATACATTCTGAGTGATGCCCTATCTTCTGTCCGAATTTGAGAAGGTAAGAAATGAAGTTTGCTCATATTGCAGATACGCACATCAAAAATCTAAAGTACCATTATGAATACAAGGAAGTATTCAAGCAGCTATACGAGACACTACGGGAAGAAGACGTAGACTATATCGTACACTGTGGAGACATTGCTCACACGAAGACTCAGATCTCGCCAGAGTTCGTGGAACTATGTACTGATTTTTTCCGCAATCTATCAGCGATTGCTCCAACATATATCATCTTGGGCAATCATGATGGCAACCTACGCAACAGCAGCCGTCAGGACGCCATCACACCCATTGTGGACGCCTTGGCATGTCCAGACCTGCATCTGCTTAAGAACGCCGGAGAAACGGCTTTAAACGCCGACTATACGCTAAACGTGTTATCCGTGTTTGATGAGGATAACTGGGTTGACCCGACAGACAAGGACAAAATCAACATTGCCATGTACCATGGCTCGATTTCTGGCGTCAAGACTGATGCTGGCTGGGTCATGGAACGTGGTGAGCACGACATTAAGATCTTTGACAAGTTTGACTTTGCGTTCTTGGGAGACATTCACAAGACCAATCAGACTCTAGATGCTGCTGGGCGCATCCGTTACCCGGGTAGCACGATTCAGCAGAACCATGGCGAGACAAACGACAAGGGGATCCTCATTTGGGATATCCAAGATCGTGATACATGGGACGTAAAGCACATCGTGTTTAACAACCCTAAGCCGTTTATGACGATTGAGTTGACTCCGAAGGGTCGCATGCCTAAGGGTATCGACGTTCCCCGTGGCGCTCGCTTGCGTTTGGTGTCAAACAATAACCTTCCTTTGAACAAAATGAAGAAGGCTATTGATGTTGCCAAGCATCGCTTTAAGCCTGAGGCGATCACCTTCCTTAATCGAGCAGCAGGCGAACGTGGCAACGTTGATGCCTTAACATACAACCTTGTAAAAGAAGATCTCCGTGATCCGGTTGTGCAAGAAGAACTGATTGAAGAATACCTCAAAGAATATGAGGTTGATGACGAACTAATGGAAGAGGTCCACTCTATTAATGGACACTACAATCGCATCGTTGAAAAGGAAGAAGAGATTACCAGAAACGTAAACTGGAAGTTGAACTCTTTCAAGTTTGATAATCTATTCAACTTTGGCGAAGGGAACTCGATTGATTTTGAGAAGATGAGCGGCATCGTCGGCATCTTCGGCAAGAACTACAGTGGCAAGAGCAGTATCATTGACGGGCTTCTCTTTACGCTGTTCAACTCTACATCCAAGAATGAGCGCAAGAACCTTAACGTAATCAACCAACATAAAGAAGACTGTTCGGCAACTGTGGAGTTTCTGATTGGCGAGAGCGTATACACTGTTGAGCGACAATGTGAAAAGTATACTAAGAAGCTGAAGGGAGAAGAGACTCTGGAGGCAAAGACAAATCTGGAGTTCACATCAGAGAATCTGGCGACAGGGGATACGATCAGTGAGAATGGTTTGACTCGCAACGAGACAGACAAGAACATTCGCAAGATCGTGGGCACGCTCGATGATTTCTTGCTCTCATCGATGTCCTCACAGCACGGCGCTTTACAGTTTATTAACGAAGGCACCACCCGCCGCAAAGAAATCTTCGCAAAATTTCTCGACCTAGAAGTTTTTGAAAAGAAGTTCAGACTAGCGAAGGAAGATAGCGCGGATATGAAGGGCGCTCTCAAGAGGCTTGAGGACAAAGATTATGAAGCGGAAATCTCCGCCCAACAGTCAGAAGAGGCTAAAGTGCTCGAAAGCTTGGGAGTGTGCAAGCAGTCATTGGAAACAACCAAGCAATCACATGAACATTATAAACAGTGTGTAGACGACTTCGGGCGCAAGATCGACAGCGTACCGGCAGACATTGTGGACATCGCCAATGTCAAACAGAAGCTGAAAGACAAGAGATATAAGGTTGATAGTTTAAGCTCCAAGAATAAAGAGATTCAATCTGAGTGCAATCGAAAGGAGTCCACGCGCATCCGGGTGGACAACTTCATTAGCACCTTTGAGGTTGAGACTTATCGCGAGAAGCAGCAGCAGATCGAACAACTGATGGAAAGCCAGAGTATTTTGGGCACAGAACTCAAGACTGAACGCTCAGACATGGAAAGAAACCAGAAGAAGGGGAAGCTGCTAGAGGGGATCCCCTGCGGCACAGAATATCCCAAGTGTAAGTTTATTCGTGATGCGCATGTTGCAATTGCAAACTTGCCAACAAACGAAAATCTTGTTCGCGAGATCAGCGAAAAGGTCGCAGCATTAGAGATTCGGGTGACGGATCTGGAGCCTGAACGAGTCCAGCGCCACTTGAGTCGTTACGAGGAACTGCTTCGCAAGTCTGCCAGCTTGTCTGGCGAGATTGCAGATTGCAGGCTGCAGGTCCAAAAAAATAAAACTTCTATTGTGCGAATCGAGAAAGAGATTTCTGAGCTAGAGGTTAATGAGCGGAACTACGAGGAAAACCGCGATGCTATTGAAAATCTGGAAGCACTGCTGAAGGACCGAGATTTGGCGCAGACGAAGGCGGCATCAGCTAAGACCAAGCTTGAAGTCCTCAACGGCGAGTTCATGAGTCTGCACAAAGAGCACGGCTCGATTGAAAGCAAGATTGAAACCCTAAGAGAGTCCGAACAAGAACTGGCAGATCTGCAAAAGAGGTATGCAGCATACGATCTATTCATGCGTTGCATGCATTCAAATGGTATCGCTTATGATATTATCAAGAAGAAGCTGCCAGTCATCAATGAAGAGATCGCGAAGGTGTTGGCAAACATTGTAGACTTTGAGATCTTCTTTGAGGATGATGGGAAGAAGATGAACGTCTTCATCAAGCACCCTCGTCACGAAGCCCGACCTCTGGAAATGGGCTCGGGAGCAGAGAAAACATTGGCGGCTATGGCAATCCGATTGTCGCTGCTGAGTGTTTCATCTTTGCCAAAGGGCGATCTTTTCATCCTCGACGAACCGGGCACTGCTCTTGATGAAGAGAATATGGAAGGGTTTATTCGTATCTTGGAACTAATTAAGACGTACTTTAAAACAGTACTTCTGATTTCACACTTGGATAGCTTGAAGGATTGTGTAGATACACAAATCACTATCGATAAGAACGATGGCTATGCATTTGTAAACCAATAGGAGGATTTTCAGAATGGATTGGATGAAGAATATGGCAGGTAGAGTTTGGGGCTTGGTTCCCGGTGCTCTTAA
>Ga0315316_10001356_pt1 | contig 17032 bp, 17 predicted proteins | sample M160m3416metaG_FD_203702 | JGI IMG/M metagenome (GOLD analysis project Ga0315316, IMG submission 203702) | Ammonia-oxidizing marine archaeal communities from Monterey Bay, California, United States - M1 60m 3416 | ecosystem: Environmental > Aquatic > Marine > Intertidal zone | place: USA... | reverse complement strand
ATCAGCAGGAAGTTCTTCGCCGTGACCTCCTTCTTGAGCGATAATATCTCTTACTAACTCTTTGAACTGGTCAATAGATAGTTTAGAAATATCTTCATCTCCGTCTGGCATATCATCCTCGGCTGGTTCTTCGATAGGAGCATCGTCTTCAGATTCTTCTGAATCATCCTCTGCTTCATCGTGTTCAGCTTCAGCTACTTCTGGCTCTTCTGTTAGATCTTCTTCTACTGTTTCATGCTTTTCGTCATCTTTAGGAGCTTCTTCGATAGTTTCATCTTTTTTATCGTCATGTTTTGCTTCTTCCATTTCTTTTTCGTCTTTCTTTGGAGCTTCTTCAATTTTAGTTTCTTCCATTTCTTGAAGTTTAGCGGCTAACATGTCTTTAAGATGAGGTGTCAAAGATTCTTCTAAAGCTTCCTTTGCATTTGCAATAGCAGCTTCTCTTACAGATTTAGCTTCAGCAATAGCTTGCTTGAATAAATCTTTACTCATTATAAAAATAATTTGTGGTTTCGTACGATTATTGAAATCGTAATGTGAAGTTAGTTATGTGTTATTAATACAGTATAAGTGACTGTATATTCTTATATAAATATATACTTATTCTGAAAAAGCAATTATGCTCTTAAAATATCGTTAAGAATATTGTCTAACTTAGCAAACTTACTTACTTTAGCTTTACCCTCTTGTAGTGATACAGGGTTCATAAAAGCACCGTGTGTAGATGGATTAGATACAAAATCCCAGCATACTAATTCAAAGTCTGGTTGTACTTCTAATTGTCCTTCATTAGTTTGTTTAACAGAACCTGTACCTCTAGATGAGATACCAATTGTATGTCCTGCTTTAATAATTTCTTTTACTATATTACCAGCCGGTGTATTAAGTAGTTCTACCTTACCCATAAGGTCGTTTCCTTTCCAGTATAACTCTTTTACTATGTGTGAAGCGTTCTTTAGAGAGACAACAGGAGATTCAGGATGATCTAGTTCTCCGAATGCATTACCTCTGTCTACGAATTCTTTAACGTATTTAGCAGCTTCTCTTTGTAATATATCTTTTGAATATGTTCTACCGTTTTGATTCTCTGCAACTGCTCTTTGCATAACACCCTCAACTTCAAATACTCCAGGTCTTTCTTTAGACTCTCTAAGTACTGATTTAAATGGGGTAACGTCTACTAATAGTTGTGCCATATTATTTTTTTTCGTTTATACCGAAAACAGTTTCTTTAGGAGCAGCTTCTGCTTCTACAGGTGCTTCTTCTTGTCTTAAGTTATCAAACTTAGCAACTTTTACTTGAGGTATTTCTACACCTTTCATAAATCTATTACCTCCTAAGTGTCTTGAATCTTTTACAAAAGCGCTTTCTATAGCTGGAGCTAAAAATCCTCCTACTTTGAATCCTTCTTCATTTTGTATTTCTCCTACTTTTTTAAATACTCCTTGTAATCTTTCTTTTTGTTTAGCATAATAACTTTCAATATCTGTTACTATGTTCTGAAGATCATTTAGTACTACTGTCATACCTTTATAGTCTCCATAAGTATCAGCCATTGCAGCTAAATGATTAGTAGCAGCTTCGTTTAAAGTATCTTTAGTTAAAGATTTTTTTATAATCTTTTTGATAGCTTCTTTTAACTGTTCATTCTTTTCATCATCTTTACCCATTGCTTTTTTAATTGCTTTATCTTTAGCAGCCATATAATCATCTCCATCAACATCTCCATCTTTATCGTGATCTATACCTTTCTTTTCAGATACTCCTTTAAGCTTTGTATTAAATGCTTTTACCATAAGGTTAGTTATATGTCTATCGTGTTCATCATCATCTGTAGCTCTAAGATCTGCTATAAGTTCTTTAGCTTCTTCTCTACTAACAGGACCATTATCTCCTTCGTATCTTTCAATCGCTTTTAGAGCATCTTCTACATTTTCGATACCTACTACTTGCATGATGTCACTTAGTACCTCAATATCTTCGGTTACTTTCTCTTCTTCATCTAAACTATCATAATTAACTGATACATAGTTTTCAAATTCTTCTATAGGATCTGCTCCACCATATAGATCATCCATATGAGTTCTTAGAAAGTCTTTAAGTATTCCAGCAGTAACTTCAGGATACTTTCTTCTTAAAATATCTATAGCAGCATTAGCAGCTTCTTTTCTTTTTAAGTGGTATTCCTCTTGATCCATTTCTTCAGCTTCTTTTACTTTAGTATAGTTGCTGTCTTTATCTTCTTTTTCTTTTCCAAATCTATCAATATTCATTACTTCATCAGGTTCTTCTCCAATAATATCTTTCATTGCTTGAACTTTACCAGCAGTTTCAGCAGCATCTTCTCTTTCCATTTCTCTTAATCTATCAGCAGCTGCTTGTAATCTACCTACATCAATACCTAGCTTTTCAGCTAGATCGTCCATTTTTCCTTCTTTTAAAAGTACTTTAGCTTCTCTAAGGTCAGCTTTTTTCATTCCATTAAATACATCTGGTTTATTAGAAACTGGTCTTAGTTGGTCGTTCTTATCTACTTTTGAAGATTCACCAGAAACTAAATTAAGATAATGCATCGGGTCTTTATCTAAATTAGCTTTTGCTTTATTAAGTGCTTCATTATATTGTTCAATATTAATTCTAGCACCAGCATGATAATCAATACCAGCAGCTGCAAATTCATATCTTATACCTCTGTCTAATGACTCTAAGCTATAAGGTAATTTCATTGCATCTATCTTTTCTTCTACTACAACAGGTTTAATTGTTTCATAGAGAAGACCTCTGTTTTTAAGAATTTGTACTGTATCATCGTACCCGTTCCATTGTGTGATGTGTTCTGGGTAACCAAGTCTCATTTGTCTTACAAATTCACTCTTAGCCATTTTACCCTCTTGTACGGCTCTATGCTTTTCTGTTACTGTGTATGTTCTCATTTTTATAAATAGTCAAACGCTTTAGTATGTGATGGTCGTTTAGGACGACTAACCTGCTTGTAACCTTGCTTCTTAAGCGTTTTAATTGCTCGAGTTGCCTTTCCAAATGCAGCTGGTGTTGCATACTGTGCTCCATCACCAGGTGTAAATGATGCTCCGCCACTATTAGTAACGTTAGCTTCGTCTAATTCCTGTTGTACTTCACGTACTAACTGAACTAGTTCCGACCTTTTCATAAGCTTTTAAGCTCGTTTACTAGATCGTAATATTGCATTAGATTAACTAAATGAGTATCTCCAACCTTATCAGTACTTTTTAAAGGTTTGATTGACTTAGATATTTCATCTAATTTAATCTTTAGTATATCATCAGTTACTTTTTTACTTAAACCTTTTACAGCTTCTGCAATTTTACTAAATTCAGTATTAACTAAATTAAATAGTTTTTTACTTGAATTAACTGATGTTATAAATTCTTTTAAAATATTCTTCTGTTCAGGAAGAAGATCTCTATACTTAGTATTAAACTTTTCTAATAAGATTTTAAAGGTTAATAGCTTTAAATCTTTATCATACTTAGAATATTGCTCTATTAATGAGTCTTTAACGTCCTCTGCATTTTGTTTCTTAGATGTTAAATGCTCTAATAAAGTAGTTTTATTATTAATTAAAAAGCTAGGGTCAACTAAATTAGAATTATTTTGTGCTTCTAATAAACAGTATAAAGACGCTAGTGCTTTATAATCTCTTACATCGACAGTAAAAAATTCGTCAATGTTATATTTTTCTTTTATTTCTGATATCAAAGCATACTTTTGTTCTTTAAGTAATTTTTGATTGAATTTTCTTGAAACCTCAGTAATAGTAGAAATGATCGTTTCTGCCTTAGCTTGAGATACTGAATTGTTTTTAACTACAAATTCATATAGCTTATATTCTTTAGCTAAAGTAGTCTTACCGCTATAATACTTTTTTAAAATCTTTATAGCTGTTGACTCTTTATTTTCGAGTACATCAGCAGCGATTTGCTTAACCAGCAATTCGTATATAAGACCAGTATTGCGATACTTTGAATGTTTTATCCTCATTGTATACGTTTACTATATATAAATATGTATTAATTCTCTAAATCTTTAATATTGTCTTCACTTAGCATCTTAGATTCTTTCGTTGCATGCTTTTTAAAAACTATATTTTTAAGATCTTGTTTATTTCTATGATAAACAGCTTGTGTAGATAGGTTCTCTGCTACATTATCGTTATCAGAAGGATATCCACCTTTCATACCTTGTATACCTAATGGATCACGGCCGCCTAAAGCATCGTTGGTTCCGTATACAGATGCTTTTTCTGTTGGTCTACCTCCTTCAGGTCCAGGTTCTCCCCATTCAGGTTCTGTTTCTGAATACCCTGTAGGTATATCTTCTGCTCCTCCGCCTTTAGGAGTTGATGTAGCTCTTCTACCGTACATAGAAGCTAAATCATGTGGAGTACCGTATGTAGTACCAGACTTAGCAGGATCATTTCCTTCTCCTTCAATTTGGGCTATTCTAAATGTTCTTTTAGAATCTTCTCTAACCAAGTCTCTCATTTCCATATATTGATCTTCTGATAAATTAAATATTGATTCGTATATATAGTCAGATGAAAATAGTTTAGTATCTTTCATTTGAGAAGCAAGATCTACTTTTTCTTTAAGTAGAGCTACTTTTTCTTGTTCGAATATAATAGATGGTGTAGTTAACTTAATTTCAAAGTTAGTTAAACTTTCACCAGAGAATCCTTGAGAATATAAATGTACTAGAGCTATTTTAGTAAGCTCTGATTCCATAATCTTCTGTACTCTTTCTACTGTTCTAGCAAATCTTATGTCTTCTGCTGCTAAAGTAGCTTTACCGCTTAGATCTCCTTCATATCCAAAATAAGCTTTAGGTATCTTTAGAGCAGCAAACATTTTGTTAAGTAGGTAATTAACGTCAGTAGTACCGTCGTAATCTAATCCTTTAGTAGTTTCTATTCTAGTTGATTGATCTCCTCCTCTTACAGGTAGATAGAAATCTTCCATCATATTCTGCATATTAAACTTAAGGTTGTATTGACCATCTTCTCCTACATAAGGAGTCTTTTTCATTGAATTAATGGTCTTTTGCATGAATTGCTCTACCTCATTTGGTGGAACGTTTCCTACGTTAATGTAGAACATTCTCTTTTCTGGAGCTCTCATTATACGATGAATTAACATCGCATCTTCCATTAGAGTAACTTGTTTATATATCTTTCTAGCTGGTTCTAAGTATGATCTACCGTATGGTAAGTAAGAGGTATCAGATATTAATCTAAAGTGAGCTATTTCGTAATTGTCAAAATCTATAATTTTTTGGTTCTTTTTACGTCTTCTAGGTAAGTAATTAGTACTCTGTGAAGATGCTAATCCATCTGGGTCTAACTGGAAGATTACTTTAGAAGGATTATCAGGATCTTCTCCCTCTCTTCTTATCATGTGGTATACAGTATAAGGAAGTACGTTGTATACTCCAAACTTTTCAGAAATCTCTAATTTTAAGAAGAAGTCCCCATATTTTACCATGTTTCTAGTCCAAGACCATAAATTAAATTCAATGTTAAGTACATCATAAAATAAATTATAAAGTACTCTTTGTATATTCTCATCAGAAGATTGAATAGCTAATATTTCGTTTTGATCGTTTTTAACTGTTGCTTCGTCAGCTATAATATCTAGAGCAGATGCTATGATTGGATCAGTATCCATTACTTCATAGTCTGAGTATAGTTGAATTCTTAATGTCTGGTAGTTAATATTAGGGTTATAAATATTCTTATTGTTATAGATATAAAGTCTGCTAAATCTATCTACTAGAGAATTAGTTTGATATCTACCAGTATTCTGTATTTTGTTTACATCAGCAATCTTAAGTTCTTTTCCTCCGACGTTTCTTATTACTACGTCGTTTGAAAAAAGTGTCTTAAGTCTACCAAATAGTGATTTATCCGCCATTAAAGTACGTTTTAATTATAAATAGTCTATTTTAATAACCAAGAGATATCTTGTTCGCCCCCTGGTGTATTAACAATATAAGGATTTTTTACTTGATTTCCAACTGTCTTTATCACAGCTTTATTTTGAGCGTTAAGGTTTGTAAACGAAGATAATGACGCTCTAGCTAGGTCCATACCCTGTTGTCTTAGTCTTAACGCAGTATCTCTTACATATAAAGCAGTTGCAAAAGAAATAATTAAATCATCATTATATCTATCTTGAGCTTGTGCTTTACCGTTTTTCCATATAAATACCCTCATTTCAGCCATTAGCCTTTTAGACTGTACGTGTACTGAATGTTCTCTAATATATTCGATTGCTTTAGCAATAACTAATGGACGTGATTTAGCTGACATAGTAAACCCAGGTACTAGTTTATCACGTTCAAACTTATTCATATATGACTCTACTGTGTCTCTATTATTAGTAGGGCTATAGTATAAATTCCTATATTCTCTTTCCATTACCTGTTCTATAGTAGCCCATCCGATATTAGCATTTTCTATAACTAATAAAGCATCATTATACTCAGCTGCAATTCCGACCAGTACATTTCCAAAGTCTTTAGGAGATATTTTACCTTTATATTCTCCTACTTGAACACAGTTTTCTATATCAAATATATGAAATGCAGAGTAATCCGTAGCATCTCCTCTCGCTACATCCGCTACAACCATATATGACTTACTGTAGTCAACTCCTTCCCAAATCCATAAATTACCGTCAACTCCTCTTTTTTCCATAGGGTCTTTTTGGTATGTTTCTTCATAAAAAGATATATCTTCAGGTTCAAATACTGTATCTCCTGAGGATAAGAAATCACAGTCGCATTCTTGACCGGCCATCCTAGGACCTAGGTCTCTGTCTTGTTGTTGTCGCCAAGTTTCATTTCTTTCAGGATGTACTGTCCAAGGTAATCTTATAGGTAAAAAGGAGTTTTCTCCTGTTTCAGCCTTTTCCCAAGTTAAATGAAACCAGTTACCTATTCCGTTAGGAGTAGATAGTGCCATACACTGTCCACCGGTAGCTAATGTTTGTTGAGCAGCAGTATATGTTTCATCTATATTGTCGATAAATGCCGCCTCATCTATTAATAGTAGCGATACCGCTTCAGATCTTGCAGCATCAGCGTTTGAAGATTTTGCAGTAATTTTAGAGCCATTTTTTAATCTTAGAGATAATTTATTTTTTTCTACTGCTCTTAACCTTAACCACTTAGGTAGCTGATCATACATAAAAATAGTCTTAGTAACTAAGTTTCTTGCTGTTGCTTGAGTAGTTGCAAGTGCTAGAACGTTTTTATCTTTATGAAAGAGCATTAACCATAAACTGTAGGCGGCTGATAAAGTTGATATACCTAACTGTCTTGATTTAAGGGTAATAATATACTGGTTATCTTTAAATAAATGTAAGATTTTCTCTTGAAAAGGGTATAAAGCGAAAAGAATTCTACCTCTAGTAGGGTGTTGGATAAAACAATACTTTTTCATAAAGTATGCTGGATCCTTTGCACATTTAAGATATTCCTGTGCAATTATCTTTTTGATATCTTTTGCCATAACTTTTATTGTTCGTCTTCTCCTAAGTAGGAAGTTGCATATCCCATTCTAGGTCTAAAGAGGACATATGAAATTTTTTCAAAAGTAACTCCTAACTTGTCTAAACCTTCAGCCATACTTTCAGGAGAACCAGTTACATACATATATTTACCTGTATTACCTCCTTTTAATCTTGTACCACTACCAAAATCATGAATCATAAAATGACTAAATCCTTCTTTATTAGAATAGTCTATAAAGTGCATTAAACCTACATTACGGTTTATAGATGCTGGATCACTATAATCTATTTTATTGATTCTGCTATCTGCGGGTAAACCTACAACTCCTGTTAAAAAGTCTTTGGTTGTCTTGAGTACATCTCCTTTATTTTCTTTCTTAAATAAATCACTAATTAGGTAAGCAAGATGACTTAATTTATAATCTTTACCTTCGTATGTAAATTTTTTACCGTCTAGTACTACGTTAAATTTAGAGTATGCATTAATAAAAGCAGCACCGCTTATACCGCCTTTAGGTCCTAGTTTAGCACCATTACCCTTAATTTCAAATTCTCCTCCATCAATAGATAAATCTCCTTTACCTCCAACTGTATTAGAAACATTTTTAAAAAGTAGTGACATTGCAACTTCACCCATCCCTACTCCTCGTTTCTTTTCATCTTGAGCGGTATGAAAAAATACAGCTCTTATAGTTGCATCAGATAATCCTGTTTTATTTTTTAGAGTATCAAGTAGATTACCTTTGTGATTATTTGTTGGAAAGGTTGCTTGATTAGATTCATCTTGTAAATATGTTGAGAATTTTTCAGCATCTTCTCTCGGTAAATCTTCTATTATTTGCTGTATTTGTATAGAGTATTTTTTAGCTAGATTACCATAGCCTTTTTTATTCATAGTACTTTTAATACTTCTATAATTACCGAAGTTAGATACTCTTTGGTAAAGTTTAGCAATTTGTTTATCGTCTAATTCAGCGTTTTTAATATAGTCTATTATATCGGCTTTCGTAGGGCCTTGTTCTACTAATTCGGATAATAAATTGTCTAAAATAGCTTTGTCTTCTGGGTTATCCATAGTAGGAGTACCTGTTTTAGATCTCCAAGCCCACTCTGTATATAGTTTATCTGTAATGTTCATTATGCGTCTGGTTCTTCTCCTGCTTCAAAGTCTACAGGTTCATCTGATAAATCAGCTCCTCCACCTTCTTCACCACCTTCACCTCCTGCTAGAGCGTCAAGAGCATCTCCTTCTCCTCCACCACCGCCGGTGTCATCTCCTCCAGGAAAGTCTCCTCCGCCACCGCCACCGCCTCCGGTGTCTACATCAGCAGGTTCTCCTTCGCCAGCTCCTTTCATTGGTGACTCTCTATAAAGTAATTCTAATTTATCTAATGCTTGCTGATAATCATCTATCTTATTAATATAGTACCTTTTACCTTGTATTTGAGCTTGAAATCCATCTCCCATCCATTTAAGTATGTAGTCTTGACCATTTTTAAGGTTCACTCTAAATGAAGTTGGTCTAGGAGAAACCCAGTCTATTGACTCGACGAACTCTTTAAATTGTTCTGTTTGTAGTTTTACTAGAGCTGCTTTTAAGGTAGGAAATTTGCCTAATATCTTATCAGTTGCATCTTCTAAAACAGTACCTTGAGGAGCATCCATATCAGGTTCCTCTTCAGGTGCAGGTTCTTCTTCAGGTTCTTCTTCGTTTAATTGATCAAGTAAACTCTCTTTAAGTACCTCTTCGTAAGCTTCTAATATAATATTTTCTAACTCAGCTTTTTTCATTTTACTTTTTTCTTCTTTTGTGTCCGTGGTGAGATTCCGTAATAACTTTTAATTCACTTACTGGTATATCTCTTACTGTTTTACTTCCTTCTTTGAAAAATACATCATAATGAGTTACTACGTGTTTATTTCCTTCTCTTACTAGAGTGTGCTGTTCTTCTAAACAAATACCGTGTCCATATTTTTCATGTAGAACGTGATTAGCACAATCATGAGCTATATCTCCTTCTTCACCCATATACTCAGATCCATCTGGATTAACAGCATCGGGAGTGATTTTAGGTTCAGGATACATTTCTATAGCTACCCGTACAAAATCTCTTCTTAGGTTTTCGTCTCCTAGCATCTGTTGTTTAAATATAGCGGGGAAGGGTTGGTCGTCTCTTTTTAAAATAGCAGGTAAGATATCTTGAGTAATAAATTCTTCATTGTGAGGATTTAATAATTTTTTTGCAGTAGCTCCTTTTGAAGCATTTCTGTAAGTAGCGTCTAAAGTTCTTTCTAAATAATCGAAAAACTGTTCTCTTGCCTCATCATACGCTGGGGTGCGTATTGAATTAGAAGCTTCATCTAATCCATCTGCTGTTTGCTCACCTCCTTGATCTGTTTCTGTATCTGGTGCTTTAGCAACGTAATTAAGTAATTTTAGTACTCTTTTTATATTTCCGTTAGATGTAAAATCAGTAGGTTCTTTATCGTTTATTTGATTGAAAAGAGATAATAGAGCTGAAGCCATTGATTGTGCATTTTTTACATTAGCATTATAACCACGTAAAATATTATCTGGTATTGGTTTAGCATCTGCTTCATTAACTCCTTCATATCTATCAGCAGGTTGTTGAAGTTTCATATCTCTAATATCATCTCTAATTGATGCCATTGCTCTAACTAAATTGTTATACTCGTTAGCTGGTATATGAATATACTTACCTCCTATAGTAATCTGTACCATTAATCCTCTTTCTTTACCTCCAGCAAATCTTGTAATTAGTATGCCATTTCTATCGTATAGGTCAGTAGATTCATTAACTGATTCTTCCATATAATCTTCAAGATTCTTATCTACTGGTAATTGAAATTTATCTGCTAAAGCTAATACTATTTCTGCTGCTGCGTCTCTTTCTGATATATCATCATTGTTAGACATATTTTGTATAGCCTTTAATACATCGTCGAAATCTCCTCTTCCTTCATCTAGCTCTTGTCCTTTTCCTATATTAGAGACTCTTCCGTCTTCTTTATCTATTAGTTCTTTTGCTCTTTTATTAAGTTTAACTACATTTTGAATAAACGCTTTTCTTTTAGGATCGTCTTTATCGAGTTTATTCATAGCAGGAGCTTGTTTTTTTATAAGTCTCATTGCTTTAGTAATTTTATCCAATTCAGATTCTTCATTTACATTTGTACCTCCATGTCTAGCCATTGCTGCTTTGAAGTCTCCTTTATATAGCTGCTTAACTATTTTACGTCCTAACATTTCTAATTGATCTAAATCTAAAGAATGAGGTTTATTAAATCCATCTAAATAATTTTGAGCTATTACTCCGTAGTCAGCGGGGTCTATAACGTCTTCTATTCCTTCATTATAGTCATAGTCTTCATTATTAGCATTTTTTATCATATCAGCAATTTTAGCGAGTGTTGCTTTATCTTTATCTGACAATTTATGACCTAAGTGAGTAGGCTTTCCTCTATCGTCAAATTTTTGTTCTATATCTTGTTCGTTCATATTTTTGAAATATTTTAACATTTCGTTTTTAATTAACTCTGTATTTATTACTGCTTCCCCAGAAGGTTTAATACCTACATCTGATATAGCAATGTCCTTATTATTAGGTGCTAAAAAATACAGTTTATCATCTTGTATTTGGAATCTGTAACCATCTTCTTTATCGTTTTTATATATTACATGTACAGTAAATGCTTCTGGACTATTTCCTGATAAAGCAGAGGCATATATATCTTTTATTTTTGCTGATCTAATCTCGTCCCCAGATTTTAATATTGCACTTATAACAGCTTTACCTGCTTCATGAGCTATGAGGCTAATTTCATTTTTAGATAATTTATGTGCTCTATCTTGTTCCTTCAACTTATTACCTGCTTTAACTGCATTTTTGTGTGCTTTGGAATTGCCGTGAGAAGCTTTCTTTCCTGCTTTTTTCTTAGCATTTATATTAGCCCATAGCCCCTCCATATAGTCATCACGTCTATTGATTTCGTAATCTGTTTCTTCATTATCTCCAGCTGACATTAGTAAGTTACCTAATTCTTTATCTTGTTCCATATCTGGGTTTAAGAGAGATACAGCATTTGGGTGAGTGTCTCCTCTACCGATATGTAATTCGTAGTCTTGTCCTTCTTTATACTTAGATTTAAGATAATCAACTAAGTACTGTGTCGCATCTAAATTATACCCTAAAGCAAATACGTCATCACCTCTATTAAGGTTTTCATTCATATCATACTGTCTAAGCTTACTCATTATCTTGTCGATTTTTTTATCTAAATCATTAAGTATAGCTCCATAATCATCTGCTATTGGACCTCCTTCAGGTTCAGCTTCTTGCTCCATATTCCTCAAAACATCGGCTCTTTCATCTTCTAAGTCTTGAAGTCTTAATCTCAAGTCCATAGCTTTTTCTTGGCTGATGCCACGTGACTTAGGGGCTTTCTTTTTAGCCATCCTAGACTGTAACGCTCTTAATTTCATGAGAATAGGATCGTTAATGTCTACTGCTTCGTCAATATCGTGACTAGCTGATGTTATATTGATACCGTTAGCTTGTAAATCCATAGATAAGTCGTATATAAACTCTGCTGGATCTGAGTCAGGGTTATAGCGATCGTGATCAGTAGTTGCTGGTGTAAAGTTAAAATATACAATTACATTACCATCTCCATCATCATCAACTATATCAGTATTTACATATTCTCTGTCTATATTTTGATCTATTATCTGTATAGCTTTCTTATAGTCGTTTTTAGATACTTTAATATAAGTTGTTTGATGTGGACCTTCTGTTTTAAGATTTACATTAATTCCTTTCTTTGCTAATTTTTCAGCTTCTCCAGCATCTTTTGTAACGACTACTCCTGCTTCTTGTTCTTTCATTTGTTTCTGTAAGGATTCTTTAAGTATCTTTAGTTCTCTAACAGTTTTTTTATCCTTGTCAACTAAAGTTCCGTTTTTGAACATTTTTAATGTATATTCGCACTTTGTAAGTCGATCTTTAAGTTCTTTGTAGTTCATAGATAGAGTCTTGTATACGTATATAAATAAATAGATTAACTATCCCAAATCAATGTTATAGCAGTTTCCAAATCATTCCATATCTTTTCAGAACCATTTTTAGCATAGAATAGTGTTATATCACCGTCTCTACTAATATCTAATCCTTCTATATTATCAATATATGAAAAATCTTTCAAAGTACCTAATACACCGTGTTTACTGTACGGTATAGCTAATTTAAGAAAGGTATCTCTATCGTATGGAAATTTGTATCGAAAATCTTTAAATTCTAAGGTTTCTTGAGTTTCAATATTTCTAAGTTTTAACCCTTTATTTCTAATAAGATATTCTTCTATTTTTATTTGTTCAAATAAATTTAAAAAATAATCTTCAGTTAATAAATGTCCTGAACATGAGGGTGTTGTTGGAATGTTTTTTTTGTGTAGAGATTTAACTAATGATATTAGCTCGTTATCTAGAGAACTGTATTCAAATTTTTTATAAATTTCATACGGTCTGTCTTGATGTTTAAAGTAGTACCAATCACTAATATTAGATTTATACCAATAACCTTTATGAAATTCTAGGTGATTAATTAAATCTGCTCTCAAAACTATTTTTTCTTTCCGCTTTTCATATTAGCACACCAGTGGTACATTTTTGCTTTTTCACCAGATGCGTTTTTAGCTTTTTTTCTAAGATCTGTAACTGAACCATTACAGCTAGCACCAGATTTTTTTACTCTTCCTGGTCTTGACTTACCTTTCTTCTTTCCATCTTTGAAGTTTTCGGCAGCAAGGATTTCACCAATCATCTGTGCTAATGTAAGTCTAGTCATTTTCTTTTGGCAAGTTCTTTAATTATAATATTTTTCTTTCTTTTAAAACTAGAGTTTTCAAGTAACTTCTTTAACTCTTCTGTTGATGTAGTAGCTGGAGTGTAATGTTTCCAAGACCATTTATTAGTTCTTTTTCCTCTAGCATCTCTAACGTACTCTTTAGTTGAAGGTTTTATTTTTGCAGGCATTATTTCTTTTTCCAAATTTCGCCTCTTCTACAACGAACAACTGCCCCGGAGGCGTAAGCGGATGGCCAGGTGTCATATTTTGATTTTGCTAATCTAGTACATCTATCATCTTTTTCTTCTATAGCTCCTTCGTTTTGTACTTCATGTAGTAATCCTACTACTAAATTTTGTATGTCTTCTTTTTTAACGCAGTTAGGTACTTTTTTTCCAAACATAGTTTTCATACCTTTCTTTTCATACCCTTTCCAGCATTTCTCTAACAAAGCATCAGCAGCCTCTTTTGTAATTGGTTTAAAACCTGAACCATAAGGGGCTGATTTTCCGTCTTGTGGATCAGCAGTTTCTGTATACTGTGTAGCTTTAGGCACTTTTGATCTCATTTTATCTTTAGGGTCACTTTTTCTAGCTCCTCTTTCTTTTGCATCTTTAGACATTCTACCTTTAACTAAATTACCTGATTTAGTAAAGTAGTGTCCTGCTGGTGCTTCTTTTGTTTCTTTTTTTACTTTTTCTTTTTCTTTTGCTTTTTTAGCATGAGCTATTCTCTGCTGTATCATTACAGGGTGAGATTGTGCTTCTTTTTTTACTGTTGCTTTTTTAGTATTTTTCACGACTGTCTTTCCTTTAGCTCCTGCTTTCTTTTTCTTTGCTGCAGTAGCGGCTCTTTGACCTTTAGTTAAACTTTGTGCTTTCGCTTTTGGTAAACATCTATCAGGGTTCTTTTTATTTTTAGAAGTACCACATTTACCGGCTATTTTACCAGAAGAAGAAATGCGAACCCACTTCTCTTTCTTAAACCAGTCTCTTAAAGACTCTACTGTGATATTTTTAATTTGTTCGTTTGTCATAATAAAGAAAGAAAATTTTCGTAGTTTTCTCTACTTTCCATGTTTTCATATAAATATGTAGCAAGTTCCGTATTTCCTTCTTCAGTAAAATGCATATCTCCTTCTTTTAATCCTGCATAATGTAAATAAAAATTAGATTTTCCATTAAATTCTTTAGTAGATAAAAAATTAATTTTTTTTAAAAAGTAATCATACCTTATTACCTCCTGTCTTTTAAATGTACCATTTTTATGAAATTTATTTAAAATAGGTTTTTCATTACTTTTTAAAAATAAAAAAGGTTCTAAAAAAAATTTTACTTTAGCATTCCTAGATTCTAATAATAGTTGGATATTAAATAATGTCTGCAAAGTATAATACTCATAATATTCAGGATTATAACAGTCTAATAGAAATCTTTTATGTTCATTTGATAAAAATTCGTGACTAGTTAAATTTGAAAAAGTATATAAAAGATCTTTCCAAAGAACTTCTTTTCTTTCAGGAGCGGGTACTTGTATAATAAAGGTATGGTCTGATAAATTATCTTTATCTTTTATGTAGAAAAGAATCTTTCTTAAAATATAATCTATTCCCTGTCCTCCTCTAGCTAAATTTAAAAAGCTTTTATACTTTCCTATTTGTTTGAGTTTTGCTCCCCAAGTTAGGTTATCTCTAACCCATTGTTTTGAGACATTTACTTGTTGGTAAAACTTTTGTAATTCAGGTGATGAAAAAGTAGAAACGTCGTTCAAGGATGGATTATTCCAAAATGCAGAACCTTCAGTATGAGAACATCCTGATACAACTAATTTGCTCATGTATATTTATAAACCTTCAGAATGCATCATAAACATTCTTATAATAATAGCAGCTATTATACCAAAAATGATCCATAGAGCTCTAGTAACTCCGTCTTTCCAGCTTTTTAATGTTTCTATTTCTGCAAGTTTAGTTTCAAAATCTTTTTGATTAGCTTGTAAAAATTGTCTATGTTCTGTGTTTTTATTTGTATTAACTATAACGCCTGAGTCTGGGTTAAGAAGTGTTTTCTTTAGAGAAGAAATATCTACTTTTAGCTCACTAACGTCTGATTGCATTTGCTTTAACTCTCCGTTAGGCATATGGTCTTTTACGTGTTGTATTTCTTTTAGAACAGCTTCTAAAATCTGCTTCTGTGTCATAGTATTTTATATATAAATATCACTCGATATGCTTACGCATTATAGTTGTAAACTCTTTTAAGTCTTTTAATATTTTTTCTTTAGTCTGCTTATTCATACCTCCCCAATCTTCGATAGCTCCTTGTTCTGTAACAAAAGTATGTTTATCGTTAACTGAGTCAAGTACCCAGTTTTCTATATCTTTTACTACCTCTCTAGCATTACCTTTTATCATCCTCTGTTCATACTGTTTATATAGACCTGCTTTTTTAAGAGAGTCTTCATAGTCAACAGTACAAGGATCAAAACAGAATCCATGTATCTTATACATTTTTTTTGCTAACCAATGTTCCATTGGACCGTTACATTTAGGGCATCTAAGAGGTATCCTTAAAGCTTTTTTTGCTTCATCAAGTTTAGTAATGTTTTGTTTAATACCGTTCTTTATAGTCCACTTTTTACCGCTTTCTTCCCATATGTCTCCTTCCTTATGTTTATAAGAAGACTTTCGATAGCCTGTTTGAACTTTAACACCAGAGGTGAAATCTTTATTAACTAAATTCCTTACTCTCTGTACGTCGCTTTCTTTAAATTCTTTTTTTAATAATGTTTCTTTACTCATAACCTAACTCTTTCAATCCTTTAAGTGCATCGCTTATATCACCTTTTCTAACTCTAAAAGCGATTCCTCCTGATGCTTCCCATTCTCTTATATTTGATTTTTTATCGTCTATTAAAATACTATTCTCATTAGCATATCTTTGTTTATCAGCTGAATAAGCAAAAATAGTTTTAGGTTTAGGCTCTAAATTATTTTTTACCCATAAGTTTTTACCTAATCTTGAACTATTATGTCTTGAAGGAGAAGTAAGTAAGTTAGGTCCATATGGTTTTATAAAGTCCCAAAGTTGATATCCTTTAGGCATCCAGTCCATTCCAACCCAAAATCTAACTCCTATCTTAACATCTATTAAATGCCAAAATGCTTCTAATCCAAACTCTTTTTCATACTCTTGAGGATGCTTTCCTGTGAAGTGTTCGAATCTAGCTTCAAAGTTTGTTAATACTCCATCCATATCACAGTATATTTGATACGGTGGTTTCTCTTTTTCTTCTTTAAGCGGATACGCTTCTAATAAATCTACTAATTTTTTCATAACCTTTATTGATTTTTAATTTTATCTTCCCAATTTCGAAAAGTAATATTACCTAACAAGTATGCTTCTTTTTCTATTTCTACTAGAGCATCGTCTTCGTTAGTATTTGTAGTTCCGTAATTTTGTAATCTACCTTCTAAGTTTTGTAGATGGTGAACCATTTCATGTACAAAAGATCTTAGTATATCTTTAGGATGTCTCCCCTCAGTATATAAAACTACTTCTTTTAATTCTGGATTATAGTAAGCAGTTCTTCCAAATACACTTGATGCTTCAGCTCTA
>Ga0315316_10001351_pt1 | contig 17066 bp, 22 predicted proteins | sample M160m3416metaG_FD_203702 | JGI IMG/M metagenome (GOLD analysis project Ga0315316, IMG submission 203702) | Ammonia-oxidizing marine archaeal communities from Monterey Bay, California, United States - M1 60m 3416 | ecosystem: Environmental > Aquatic > Marine > Intertidal zone | place: USA... | reverse complement strand
CCACTTCACTTAAGCATTTGAATGATTTATATTTTCACGCTAAAGACAGGGGCCTCAAGAGTACTTATTATTTAAGAAACAAAAGCGCGAGCAAAATTGAAAAAGCTTCTGGCTCATCTACGCCCGACGATAAGGAGGCGGAATCTTGCTCCATTCTGGACCCAACATGCGAAAGCTGTCAATAAGGATAATAAAATGAGTAAAAGCGGATTATTACTAGGCGAAGAGATAGCGGGAGTGAATCAAATTTTACCCCACAAACACCAATTTGCATGGGACCTATTCCTAAAAGGCGTGGCGAACAATTGGTCTCCGTCCGAAATAAACATGGGAGACGACATAGATCAATGGAAGAACGACTCTCTGTCTAAAGACGAGAAGCTACTTGTTAAAAGGTGTCTAGGCTTCTTTGCTGGAAGTGAATCTTTAGTTGGCAATAACTTACTTCTCACCGTCGCGAGATGGGTCACGGACCCTGAGTGCCGCCAATATGTACTTAGGCAAGCTTACGAGGAATCCTTGCATAACTGGACCGTCGTCACTTGTTGCGATAGTTTTGGCTTAAAAGTCTCAGAAGTTTACGAGGCGTATATAAATATCCCGTCCATTAAGGCCAAGGATGATTTCTTAATGGAAATTACCACTAGCGTTAATAGGCCCGAATTCTCTACTAGAAGCGCTGAAGGCAAAAAAGAATTTTTAAGAAATCTAGTTTCTTATTACATAGTATGTGAGGGAACATTCTTTTTTAGCGGATTCGCCATGCTTCTAGCTTTAGGGAGACAAAATAAGCTTCCTGGATTGTCGGATCAAATCCGATATACGCTCCGAGACGAAAGCCTTCATATCCAGTTCGGTACTTATTTAATTAATACACTAAAAGATCAGTACCCTAGCCTATGGACTAAAAAATTTGAAGAAGAGACCGTCGAGCATGTCAAGAAGGCGGTGGAGCTAGAGATAGCATACGCTCATGACGTCCTACCGAGAGGCATCCTAGGGTTAAATGCGGGCATGTTCGTAGACTATATGCAATACATTGGAAATCGCCGCCTAGAAGGTATAGGCATTGATTTTAGGTTCGAAAGTGACGAAAATCCTTTTCCTTGGTTATCTGAAGTGGTAGACACTGGGGCAATGACTAATTTTTTCGAGAGAAAAGTAAAGGACTATCAAAATTCAGGAGTTCTAGAGGATGATTTTTAATATTTATTTATAAAAAATAAGTGTATATATTAATATGGAAGTAGATTTTCAATTCTTTTTTAACTCTATAGCGGGAGTGATTGCTTTTTTTGGTGGATGGGTCCTAAAGGCCTTCTGGGAAAGGGTAAAGGAAGTCGAGCAAGAGACGGATCATTTAAGGGATCACCATGAAACCGACCTGAAAGAGGCTAGAGCGCAGCTCAACCAACTAGCCTTGGCTCTGCCTGATAAGTATGTCTCTAAAGGAGATTTTGATAATTTAGTTAAGACGGTTCACCACCGCTTTGATAGGTTAGAAGAAAAAATAGACGACCTGCCAAAAAAACATTGATCCCCCCTCAAAAAGCACCTACCATAAGGTGTGAGATACGTTATAGTAGCTGATTTTTGGGCTGATGACTTCGCTGGTGGCGGCGGGAAGCACTCTGGAGGCGCAGAATTAAGCGATGAAATCCTCTTCGATATTCTCCTTGGCAAGGAAGAAGATGTAATAAAGCGCAAAAGCTCGGAGATTACAAGCGATTTCTTAGAGGAGGAGCGGGACTCCGTCTTCATCTTGTCTAACTTTTTCCAAGTCCATCCATTTCTTTTGGAAAAAATTGAGAACTTAAAATATATCTTATATTGTCATGACTATAAGTTCGTGGGGCACATGCAACCCCAAAAATACGAAAATTTCATTGTCCCCAAGCAGGAATTAGTCTGCGTAAGTCTTTTCGAAAATGCTCGCGCCGTCATTTGCCAAAGTAGCTTGCAAGAACGAATTCATCGGGATAATTTAGGCTTGAATAATTTAATAAATTTTTCTGGGAACCTGTGGGCTAATGAAGCTCTGGACTTAATGCAATCTTTAGAAAACGTTGAAAAAAAGGAAGTTTGCTCGGTGGTAAAGTCTCCCTACCTAGAGAAAGGTGTTCCTGAAGCCATTAAGTTTTGCATCAAGGAAAAGCTTGACTATGAGTTAATTTCAGATAAAGATTATCGAAAATTTCTGCATAAACTTGGATCGAACAAAGGGCTTGTCTTTTGGTCCCTTTTGCCTGAAACGTGCGGAAGGATAGTGGTAGAAGCTAAAATGATGGGGGTTAATGTACACGTAAATTCCCTTCTGGGAGCATCACACGAACCTTGGTTTAATTTACAAGGCAAAGAACTCGTAGACGTCATGAGAAATAAGCATGATGAAATTCATCAAATTATTTGTAATGTAGAATATAAATGAGTAAAGCCTTTACATTCCTTTGCGGCAACGCTTTTAAGTCATTGTGCCAATATTCCTCGGCCTCCTACTCGGACGCAAGAACGCATAATTTCGATTTCAAAGTAAGGGATGATTTACGCAATGCTCGGGTATTTGTAAAGCTGGAATATTTACCCACTTTTCTCCAATACATAAAGCTAGATTTTCCCTATACCTTATTTACTCATAATAGCGATGTTCCCGTAACAGGAGACAACGAGACCTTCAACTCGCTTCTTGAAAAACCAGAGATAAAAAAATGGTATTCTCAAAATGTTAACTTTAATCACCCCAAACTATTTTCCATACCGATTGGTTTAGCTAACCCTAAGTGGCCACACGGTGACCCTATCCAAATGCAAGCCGCCATAGATCAACAGCATTGGAAAAATAAGAACAATGTACTTCACTGTAACTTTGACATAGGAACGAATCCATTGGAGCGCAATAAGTGCTTGCAGGAAACTGGATTGCAGATTTCGAAACGGGTCCCCTTCGACCAATATTTAGAAGACATGGGTAAATCTTACTTTACTTTATCTCCTAACGGTAATGGCATTGATTGTCATAAACACTGGGAAGCATTGTACCTAAGAACCATCCCTATAGTGACCAAAAGTACTAATATTGACTTCTACAAACATTTACCTTTTCTGGTGATAAATGATTGGGAGGATTATAAAAATTTAAATTTGTCCGAAGAATTATATAATGAAATATGGGGAGACTTTGACCCCGAATCCCTTTATTTTGATAATTACGTGAATTCCATGCAACTATGAGCCTTATTAAATTAAAATTTGCTTGCCACTGGGACTCCACTGAAGGGATAACCGATAGGGTTCTCAGGAATTGGGGCCCAAGCCCAGAAGGATTTGAGTCAACATTAGGAGAGGATTTCGATTATTTAGTTTCATTTAATGTAAGTGATGAGATGCTCGCTACTCCACGAGAAAAAAATATAATATTTACAATGGAGCCTGACTGGAGCTCCTGCATACAAGACCGCATACTAGAAAATAGTTACAAAATCTTCACAAGCGTTGAGAGATTTTCTGTTCATGACAATGTGGTAATAGCCCCCACTTTAATGTTCCACGAAGACTCAGGTGGTTCTACCTACAACAACATAAAGCAACATGGTGCTGGTATCCAAAAAATGCCGCACGACTACATCTCTAATGAAAATTTTAATAAAAGCAAAAAATGCTCTATTTTACTAGCTGGTCACGGCACTTCCCTCCATCCTAATTGCCGCTACCCTCAACGCGAGGGATTCTTAAAGAGGATACTTGAATCGCAATTAGACGTTGATATATACGGCAGAAATTGGGATATATCAGACTCTAGGTATAAAGGCTACGCCACTTTTAAAGAGGACGCCTTATTGGATTATGAGTTCAGCATAGCTATTGAAAACTCTAAAGAAAATTATTACATATCTGAAAAATTCACGGATTGCTTCATCAACAACTGCGTTCCTATATATGATGGATGTAATCTTGCACACGCATTCTACAGCCCCGAATCATTTGAAAAAATAAACATAGACGACCCCAGCTCTATAGCTCGCGTGGGTAAAATCCTCAATAACACAAATGAGAAATACCAAAAACACGTTACTGAATCTAAAGTAAAATACTTTACCGACTACAATATCTACGCTTATCTAAAAAATGCCTTTGAAAAAAATAAATAAAATTTTCATTATTCACTACTCTAAGCTTCTTGATCGCAAGGAGCACATGGTGATGGAAGCGGAAAAGTGGTTCGGAGATACCCCCTATGAATTCCTAGAGCTATGGGACCAAGAAGAGCTAAGTGAAGAAAATATAAAAGAAAATTTTAATTTAAAAATCTTTACAGAAAAATTTAAAAGACAAATGAGTCGCGGAGAAATGTCGCTCTGCATGAAGTATAAAACTATTTTAGATAAAATTTCCAATCAACAAGAAGGCGAGCTTTTCCTTGTCCTCGAAGATGATGTTATTTTTAAAGAAAGCTTACTGGAGTACGTGCTTTTCGTAGAAAACTTGTGCATTGCAGAAAATCTTAAATACGATTGCTTATTCATGGGCGAGGCCGCCATAAGGAAGGGGGATGATAGGAATATTTTTGCAAAAAAATCCTACCCCAGCACAAATGGATTATGCACCGTCCTGTATACTAAAGAGACTGTAAAAAAATTAAATAATTATTTAAAATCCACAAAGATAACTCAACCATTGGATTGGGAATTCAACGACGCTTTCGAGAAGCTAGAACTAGAGGTATACTGGGGGAAAGCTATAACTCGACACGGAAGTGTCGCCGCGACAGAAGACGAAAATTTTAGAAAATTTAAATCTAGCTTAAGGGACAGCTATTAAATAAGGAGCAAAACATGTTAAGCATCGCAGACCTCATAGATAAATTGGTAATAGAAAATATTAAAATATTTCACTTAAGAGAAAATCTTCACCACAATGACACTGACGACGAAGCTTACGTCGAGGCTGAAAATAAAATGAATCTATTAAACGAAAATCGCGGTATAATAATGGATTTTCTGGACGATAAGTTACACAGCGTAGTGGTGGACAATGAAAGAAACAGTTACCTAAAGAACGTAAAAACCTATGCCAAACAGAACAAGCAAAAAAAACCTTAAGACTCAAGAACTCCTTAATCAGATTAATCGCCTCACTGAACTATGGCTAGAGTGGATGCAAAATCACAGGCGGTCCAATGACATTAAATTGCCGTTCGGAGAAAGAAGAAGGGGAGGTGAAAAATGCGAAACTCTCCAGCAGGAACGCCAACAAATCTTAGAAAAAATAAACCATATCGTCGAAACTCAATGGATGCAGAATTAAATAAAATATATATTGCTGGCTGCGGGGGAATGCTCGGCTCAGATGTTTATAAGATTTTTTCCGACAAAGGCGTCGAAGTAAGAGCCACTGATGTAGACATAAATGAAGTTTGGCTTGAAGAGGGGGATGTTCGGGATTTCGATAAAATTTCCCGAGATATAAAAGAATTCAATCCTGACGCCCTCATAAACTTGGCTGCCCACACTGATTTAGAATATTGTGAAATCAATATTAGCGAAGCAATGGCTGTTAATTTTGAGGGCGCTAAAAACTTAGCCCTTATTTCTGAAGACTTAAATATCCCTTATATTTATATATCAACTGCTGGAATTTTTGATGGAGAAAAAGATTACTATGACGATGACGATCTGCCCAACCCATTAAGTATTTACGGGAAAAGCAAATACAAAGGTGAGCAATACGTACTAAACACGAGCGGGAAAAATTATGTATTTAGAGCAGGGTGGATGATGGGAGGTTTCGAAAAAGACAAAAAATTTATCTCCAAAATATACCAGCAGCTAAACATGGGACACAAATCCCTATATGTCGTAGACGATAAGCTGGGAACACCTACTTATACCAAAGATTTTGCCAATTCCCTTTACCTCCACCTCGTAAATGAAGCTCCCTATGGCTTATTTAATCAAGTATGTCGAGGGAGCGCCAGTAGATACGAAGTCGCTGTTGAATTCATTAAGTTGCTAGAGATTGACGTCGATATTAATATAGTGAAATCCGATTATTTTTCTAAAGAGTATTTTGCGCCAAGACCTCGCTCAGAAAAATTACTAAACACCAGATTAGATGAACTGAACATCAACTACATGAGAGAATGGAAAACCTGCTTGAAAGAATACGTAAACGAGATTAAAGGAAAAGAAAAGCATGGAGCCTCTTGAAAAAGACTTTATGCTTTGGCATCACTTAGGAATGGGAGACCATTTCATACTGCACGGGCTTGTACGTAGGCTTTATAAGGAGAAAAAATTTAATAAATTTAAATTAATAGCTAAAAAACATTACTCCGCGAACGTAAGGTTTATGTACAGAGATTTACCGCTGATAGAAATTCTTGAAATCGCTAATGATGCCGAGGCGCAGCACGTATTCGGCGTGTTTGAAGGGGAAAAATTAAAGCACCACTTATCTTCTTACGGCACTTTTCCGAATGCTTTCACGGAAGAAGCCGCCTACCTAAGTTTAGGGTTTAACGTTAGTGATCGGTATGATTACTTTCACCTTGAAAGAGATTACGATAAGGAGGATATATCTTATAAAAAAATAATAGATTTTGAGGAAGATTATATATTTATCGCAGACGATGCGGGTAGAAATTATAAAATAGATGACAAAAAAGCCAGCATGAATAGAGAGGTAAAAATAATTCGATCATCTGATTTGCTAAATTATGGAATTTTTGATTTAATTAAAGTTATGGAAAATGCACTAGACATTCATGTGATTTACAGCAGTTTCATGATGTTCGCCGACTGCATGAAAGAAAATTTTCCCAAGATATATGCACACGAATCTTACATCGGTAAGATAAAACCCTTTTGGCCCGACGATGAAAATCTAAAAAGTTTTTGGAAATCTCGCGATGTATCCATACTTTAAAAATCTATATGAAAAAAATAATTAGTTATAGTTTATGGGGCAACGACCCTATGTATACTCAAGGAGCACTACATAACGCCAATTTAGTGGCTCATGAGTTCGCAGGGTGGACAATGAGAGTCTATCACAACAATACGGTTCCCGTGGAGATATTAAATGAACTAAATCGAAACTATAAGGTGGAACTAGTAGCCGTAGACGATAATAGATACTCGTGGGGAGGTTTATATTGGAGGTTCTATGTGCAAGACGACGAAACAGTGAGTAGATACATTGTAAGAGACTTGGATTGTAGGTTAAGTAAAAATGATAAAGCTTGCATAGATGAATGGGAGGAGAGCGGCTTACCCTTTCATTTGATGCGAACGGTAGAGTCTCATGCGACAGAAATAATGGGGGGGCTATGGGGGTGCATACGTTCAGAATTGGGCATTGACATGAAGGCTAGCATAAACGACTTTCACATTAATCTGCCTCCCGAAAACAGGGGCCCAGATCAGACATTTCTAAAAAACACTGTCTGGCCGCTAATTAAAGGAAAATGCTTGGTTCATGGAATGGACTTCGCCTATAAAAGCGGCACTGTAAAAGATTTTATTTACGGCTACGGCAAGCGTCAGCGTATCGTCCCCGCAGGAGTATCATTGCCCGCCGCCGCAGGATGCGTATTTGGGCCAGAAATAGAAACATGGGAGCAAGGCTGGGAGCTAGATAGTCGAGTTAATTTCGATAAGGAAGAATGGTATAACGCGGTAAGACCATGAAGAAATGCATCCTTATCCAGCCTGGTTCTTTTGGGGATATATTCTTATGCGCCCCTATAGCTAAATGGTATGCCGATAGAGACTATCGAGTGGACTGGCCCGTAACAAAAAAATTTCTACCCCTCCTTGCCGCCTTCAGCTACGTAAATCCTATAAAAATATCCGAGGAATCTCTTCATTCAGACTGGCTAAGGTCGGATGTTATGAAAATTTTACCCATGATTCCTAACTATGACAAGGTGATTAATTTAGCCGATAGGGGCCCTCACCCCACCTCCCAATTGGCATCAGAGAACTTCGAGCAATGCAAATACAGGTTAGCAGAAGTGGCCTTTTCTGAAAAAAATAAATTATCATGGGAAAGGAATATAAATAAAGAACAAAAACTATTTAATTTTCTTGGGTTATCAACAAAAGATCAGTATGCTCTAGTCCATAAGGAAGACTCCTCGGGGGCGGTAGCCACTGTTCCCCCCATGAGTATGAAAGTGGTTGAAGTTAGGCCTGTTGAAAATTATAGCATCCTAGATTGGTTTGAGGTGTTTAAAAATGCGAGCGAAATTTATTGCGTAGAGAGCTCCATTCATCAGTTCCTAGACGGAGCAATTGAGCATATAACAGATAAAAGATTTTTATTAAAAAGACCGTCTATAACGCCCAACTATAGATTCACAGTTTCTACTAACTGGGATTTGCGCTTTATAGGAGAAAATAGTATTGTAAGAGGATAAGCATGAAGTATTTAATTACTGGAATTACAGGATTTGCTGGCCCGAACTTAGCTAAACTACTGCTCCAAGAAGGCCATGAAGTACACGGCGTTATACGGTGTCCCAATGGGAGACAAGCAGATTTATTAGATATTTTGACATTAGAAGAATACGATTCTATTGTATTTCATTCCCTAGATTTAAGACAGTTCCACTCGATAAATAAAATTTTACGAAACGAGAATTACGACGGCGTATTTCATTTAGCCGCACAATCTCACCCTCCCACTAGCTTCAAAGACCCCATTTTAACATGGGAAGAAAATGTTAACGCTACTGTAAATATAATCACTTCGTTAGAAAACAGCGCTACCAAGTTGATGTTTTGCTCCACGTCGGAAGTGTATGGAGATTCTTGCAAGAACGTAGGGCTTCTTCAAATATCCAACCCGCTTACGCCTAGCAATCCTTATGGGACCTCAAAAGCTGCTATGGACTTATATATGCAAGAGAGAATGAATAATGGATTCCTAAAAGGTTTTGTTACTAGAGCTTTTTCTCATACTGGTCCTCGACGAGGATTTAATTTTTCTATATCTTCTGACGCCTACCAAATAGCAAAGATGGTGCTTGGTTTACAAGAAAAAAAATTAATGATAGGCAACTTAGACACTGAAAGAGTGGTTATCGATGTCAGAGATTGTGTTAGGGCATATTATTTATTAATGATAAATGAAGACTCCAACGGAAAAGTATTTAATGTGTGCGGCGATGAGGTTCGTAAAATGAGATTTTTTACCGAAAAACTTATAGAAAAGTCGGGACTTTCGGATATCGTTCAAGAGATAAATCCTGATTTTTATCGCCCCATTGATATCCAAGTTCAAATTGGTGATTCTTCCGAGCTCAAAAACCTCACGGGATGGCAGCCAAAGGTAAGCATAGATACCTGCATGGAAGACTTGCTCGGCTATTGGATTCAAAAATTAACACCAACCGCAAAATCATAATGGCTACTATACAAGACTTCTTCACTCACTCACCCCCTTATAGGCTTGAGGACATTATATCTAAATATAATTTAAAAAATTTTGTAGAAACTGGCACAGGCATAGGAGATTCCGTTGACCATGTTTTGGGCAAGTTCAAAAACATAATCTCCATTGAGATACATCCCGAGATAGCCCAAAAGGCCTCCGAAAGATTTAAAGATAATGATAATGTTACCATTATAAACGGTCACTCTACCGATGTTTTAAAAGAGAAGAGCGGGGGGCTAGAAGGCAATACCCTGTTTTGGCTAGACGCTCACTTTCCAGGAGCAGATTTTAAATATGCTAAATACGAAGACGAAAAAGACCCAGAGAAAAGAATACCCCTAGAAGGCGAATTAAATGCTATTTGCAATACGAAAGATTTTTCTAATGACGTATTCTTAATAGATGATCTTAGGGTTTACGAAGACGGTCCATATCAGGGAGGTAACTGGCCCTTAAGAGAATCTCTCGGCGGCTCTGACATACGATTTGTCGAAGACCTTTTAAAATCTAGTCACTATATAATTAAAGATTACCGCTTCGGCGGCTTCTTAACCATTTTCCCCATCATAAAAGCCAGCTAAAATATTTTTTCATATGCAACAAAAATACCCCAATACCCTAGGAAGCGAGAGAACCGTAGAAATTGCCTTCATAGAAGAAATGATTGTTAAGTACCACAATGCCGATGCAGAAGTACTAGACGTGGGGGGAGTTCCCTCGGACTCGCGACACTTTCAGCCTATTTACAAAATCATAGAAGAAGAGAAAATCAACTATAAGGTCGCAGATTTCAGAGGGGGCCATTATGCGGGAGATTTCGTTTCTTATGACTTTAAAAAAGATAAGTTTGATTTAATAATATTCCTTTCTTCTTTAGAACATTTCCCCCAGTGTACCGAAAGTGATAAAATCTATAGACATGGCGAAGATAAAAAAGGCTACAAAAAAGCCTTGTCAATTTTAAAAAATAACGGAGTAATACTACTCACAGTCCCATTCGGGAAGCATAGGTGGCAAGAATACCACCAAAACTATGATCTTCAAGGCATTTTAGACTTAACTAAAGGCTCTACCATCGCAGAATCTTTTACGTACAGACTAATGAACGATACGGAAGATAAAGCGAACGAGGAATGGAGACTCTCCGACCCGCTAACTATGGATGATATCATCTATAGTGACCGAGCTTACGGAGTCGGATGCTTTGTTTTAAAAAAAGATGAAAAGAATTAATTACAATACTAAAATTTATAACTTTAGAGAATATGTAGAGAAATTTCTCGGCTTGTTGTCGCTAGAAACCATTCATGAAGATTTTCCCTTTGGGGAACTTTTAGTCTCTGGGACGGATCAAAATCGACATTTGCATAGAAAATTTTACGACGGAATGGATAGTTCTAAGGATTTCATAAATCTATATAGAAACTTTATCCAAGAGACTATTTGCCCCTTGTTTGACGAAGAAATTATTTTCCAAAAGTTTCCCACGTTTAGGGTTCATCAGCCGAACAACATCGCGGTTTTTGCTTTTCATAAAGATAAAGAATACAACCATAACGAAAACGAAGTAAACTTTTATCTGCCCATCACGAAAGCGTTCAGCACAAATACATTCTGGTTCGAGAGCGAAGAAGATAAGGGCGACTTTTCCCCTATGGAGGGGGAATACGGCGAGGTAATCCAATGGAAGGGTTCTAACCTTAAGCACGGCAATAAGCTTAACGAGACTAATCAAACAAGGATAAGTTTCGATTTCCGAATCCTCTCAAGAGGTATATATAATGTTTCTTCTCCAAAAAAAAGCAAGAGCAAAAATAAATCTTTCACAATAGGTAATTACTATGACGCTTTTAAATAAAAAAGATAAAATTTTCGTAGCTGGTCACAACGGGATGGTGGGTTCAGCGATCTTGCGATCCTTAAAATCTGCGGGGTACGAGCATATCTTAACTCAAGAAAGGTCTGAGCTAGACCTCACCGCCCAAGATGACGTAAGAGAATATATTTTTTACCAAAAGCCTGATGTCGTAATTAATTGTGCCGCTAAAGTGGGAGGAATTCACTCTAATAATATCTATAGAGCGGATTTTATATATAGCAATCTGCAAATACAAAATAATTTAATTCATTTTTCTCATCTTTATGATGTCAAGAAATTACTGTTTTTGGGGAGTAGTTGCATATACCCCAAATTTACTGATCAACCCATAAAAGAAGAGTACTTATTGCGTTCCCCCTTAGAGCCCACTAATGAACCTTACGCTATAAGCAAAATAGCGGGGATTAAGATGTGCGAAAGCTACTATAAACAATATGGGTCTAATTTCTTAGCGGTTATGCCGTGTAATCAATATGGACCTAACGATAATTATCACCCTGAAAATTCTCACGTTTTACCAGCTCTATTGAGGAGGTTTCACGAAGCCGTTTTGAATAACAAAAAAGAATTAATGGTATGGGGGACGGGGCGTGCAAAACGCGAATTTCTTCATGTCGATGACTTAGCTTCAGCTTGCCTTTTCGTCCTTGAGAATATAAAAGCGGAAAATATATATGACCTCAATATTTCTCACCTAAATGTGGGGAGTGGCGCTGATATTTCCATCCATGACTTAGCCTACCTACTGGCAGAGGTAACAGGGTATCGCGGCAAAATAAAATTTGAGCTCGACAAGCCTGATGGGACCCTTGAGAAACTAATGTGCTCTAAGAGACTTAATTTAATGGGCTGGAGACCTAAAGTATCTTTAATTGAGGGCATCGAAGATACTTATAAAGATTTTAAAAATAACTACCCCGATAAGATAAGATCATTTTAATCATGAAAAACGTTATAGTCACAGGAGGGTGCGGCTTCATAGGCAGTCATGTTGTCGATGAATTAATAGACGAGAATTACAGCGTTACTGTAATAGACAATTTATCTGCCGAACAAAATGAAGAATTTCATTTTAATGATGAAGCTTCGTATTCGCATACCGATATTAAAGATTACGAAGCTATCGCTCCTCTTTTTGAAGACGTAGACTATGTATTTCATTTAGCAGCAGAATCCCGCATACAACCTACGCTAGAAAAACCCCAAGAAGCTTGCTTAACTAATTTTGTCGGCACATGCAATGTCCTAGAAGCCTCACGTCAGCATTCAGTAAAAAGAGTGATGTACTCGGGAACCTCTTCCGCTTATGGACGCGCAAACCGCTCATTATTCAGCGCCCTTATGGGGTCCTCTAGTGCGCCGTTAAGTGAAAACATGCAAAGGGACTGCCTAAATCCTTACTCAGTATCTAAAACTGCTGCTGAAGATTTGTGTAAAATGTATTATACGCTGTGGAACCTTGAGACTGTTATGTTCCGTTATTTTAATGTGTACGGGGAAAGGCAGCCAACCAAAGGGCAGTACGCTCCAGTAGTGGGCCTTTTCTTAAGACAAAAAAAAGCTAAGGAACCCTTAACCTTAGTGGGTGACGGCCTTCAACGAAGAGACTTTACCCACGTAAAAGATGTGGTAAAAGCTAATACTTTAGCTATGGAATCTGAAAATTATGGAATTTTAGGGCAAATATTTAACGTGGGAACAGGAATTAATCATTCTGTCTTGGAAATCGCGCAGTTAATCGGGGATGACTTTACTAATTTACCTCCGCGTCCTGGAGAGTCCAGAGAGACCTTGGCTGATATTACAAAAATTTCCAGAGAGCTCGGCTATGAACCTTCGGTTAAATTAGAGGATTGGATAAAGGAAAATAAATGAAGGCCCTAGTTGTGGGATGCGGGTTAAGCGGAATAACTTCAGCCATCCTACTTAAACGAAAAGGCTACGAGGTAGAAATATTTGATACCCGTAATCACATCGGCGGCAATTGCTACGATAAAAAAATTGAAGGCGTGATGGTGCATCAATACGGCCCGCACGGCTTCCATACAAATAATCAAAAAGTTTGGGATTTCTTGAACCAATTCTCTTCTTTCAATGATGTCTGTCTCCGCGTAAAGGGAAATACAGCCGAAGGGGTAATACCCCTCCCTTTTTCCCTCGCCTCCAGAAAAATAGTGGGCCCTAAAACCCCAGATGAAATAAAAGAATTAATTTTTAAAGACTATAGTGAAAAAATGTGGGGTATTCCTTGGGAAGACCTTCCTGCCTCTATTAGCGGACGAGTTCCCACTATGCGCGATGACGCCTCTCCTTGCTATCACTTAGATAAATATCAAGGCATACCTACTAATGGATATACTGAGATGTTTAAAAATATGCTTGGATCAATTAAAATTAATTTAAATTGCCAGTCAGAAGAATATAATAAACAAAAATATGATTTATTAATCTATACTGGAAAAATTGATGAGTTTTTTGATTATAAGTACGGATGGTTAGAGTACAGATCATTAAAAATACAATTTGAGACAGCTAAACCTCGGCCCGACACTTTTCAATTAAATGAATGCAACACTAAATCTTGGACTCGTAGCGTGGACCACTCTCATTGGCATAACCAAAAAGTTAACCAAACTGTCATTTCTAAAGAATATCCTTGTGAACACACCAAAAATAATATAGCATTTTACCCGAAGCCCTTTGGAGGCAACCAAAAAATATATAAAAAATATAAGAAAATTGCAGACTCTTTAAATGATGTTATCTTTGTGGGTAGACTGGCTACCTACAAATACCTAGACATGGATGACGCTATCTCTCAAGCCTTTAATAAACTAAAAAATATATGAGCGTAAAAATACTCGTTACAGGTACTCTTGGTCAAGACGGAGCTAACATGGCTGAATTTTTATTGCGAGACCCTGATAATAAGGTTTTCGGAATGATACGCCGATCTTCGTGCCCCAATTTTACAAATTGTAAGAATTTCTTAGATCACCCTAATTTTCAATTAGTCTACGGCGACTTAACAGATGAATTTAGTATTTCTAAGCTTGTTCAAGAAATTCAACCCGACTATTTTGTTAATTTCGCGGCTAATAGTTTCGTTGGATGTAGTTGGGATATGCCCATGCACGTTTTCGACACTAATGCCGTTGGAGTCATGAGATGCTTAGAGGCAATTAGGGCCTATCAACCCAAATGCAAGTTCTACAGCGCTGGAAGCAGCGAGGAATTCGGGGACGTAGACTACTCCCCTCAAGACTTAAAGCATCCCCTCAAGCCTCGCAGCCCTTACGGAGCTTCCAAGTGCGCTGCGCGACACTTAGTAAAGGTTTACAGAGAATCTTATGATATGTTCGCGGTTCATGCGACTCTATTTAATCATGAGGGCACTAAAAGGGGTGAAGAGTTTGTTACCCGAAAAATTACCAAAGGGGTTGCCAGAATCAAAAAATCTATTGACCTAGGGGAAAAGTTTGACCCCATTGAGCTGGGTAATATTTATGCGAAAAGAGACTGGAGCGATTCTGAAGATTTCGTAGAGGGTGTTTGGTTAATGCTCACTCAGGATAAACCTAAAGACTATTTATTGGCGAGCGGAGAAACTCATACTATTAAGGAATTCGTTGACAGGGCTTTTATAGCGGCCAAAATAGAGGGCTCTTGGAGCGAAATCCCCGATGACGCTCTAAAAACTAAATTTCGTAATAATTCTGAGACGGGAGAAGTCTTGGTAAAAATCAACCCACAGTTTTATCGCCCCAACGAAGTGGAGCTACTTCTTGGCGATCCCACCGATATCAAATTAGAGCTTGGGTGGAAACCCAAAGTTTCTTTTCGTGATTTGGTCAAAAAGATGGTAGAACATGACTTAGATGAGTGATGAAGGATTCGATATAGGCCGAAAAATTATTTCTCGCGCCACTAACAAGCAAGTTAAACCTAAAAACAAATTTTGGGTTCTAATTTGGCAATTAATTAAAGACCCGAATGACTTCTCTAACGTAGATTGGGCAAGAGAAACGAGAGCTTCCCAGCAATTATTTATACAATATCCTAATATAAAATTCTGGAGTCAATTGAATTTAGGATTTTACCTGAACTCCTTGAACTTCTTCAACGGCACAGACGGAGTTAAACACTTGCGGCGAGCGATTACCGAATTCGAGAGTGCATCTAAACTTAAATTTACCGAGGTTAGAGAGGAAGAATTTGACGAATCCCGAAAATTTGATAAAAAAATAGATAAAGATTCTAAACCGCTCAATTACAAAGACTTGTTTAAAAATGGCAAAAAAACAAAATAAAGTAAAAATCTGCTTATGGACTCACGTTCAAAACGAATCCGCAGTAATTCTTCAGATGCTAGAGTCCGCTGTCGATTACATAGATTACTGGGTTTTAGTGGATAATGGGTCAACTGACGGCACACAAGATATAATTAAAAATTTCTTTAAAGAACATGGGGTCGAGGGTAAGCTTTACCAAAGCGAAATAGGCTGGAAGGGCCACGGAATCAATAGGCAGCACTCTTGGGAATTCTTAGAAAATACTGATCATGGCTGTGACTATATTCTACGCATAGACGCAGATGAGGGAATAAAAGTAGAGGAAGACTTCGATTGGTCAATAATTTCCTCCCAAGAAGCTTGGTCTATCGTTTATGAATCTGGGGGGCATTATGTACCCCGAATGTGGATGTGGAAATGGGGATTGCCGTGGTTTTGGGCGAACGATGTAGCTCACGAGACTATCCACCTGAAAAACGAACGCGAACCTTACCAGCCCAAAACAATGCCTTTGAGCTTTAAGCATATTTCCCTTGGGGGAGGTCACAGTTACGAAAATCCCATAAAATACATCCAAGATATTTTAAAGCTTGAGAGTCAACTTCACGAAAGATTCAGAGACGGAGCCACTCCAGAGCAGGAAAGATATCATTTATTTTACTTATGTAAGTCTTTTAATTATACGGGTTATTCCTTAAATGATGAGTTTAGTCATAAATTTTTCCCTTACGGAAAAGATCAATTGAAAAGCTTCCTTGAAAGAGGTATATTCTATTATGACAAATTTCTTTCCACCTTTAAAGATACTGGGGAAAACTGGTATCTTCACTACCTTAAAGCAGAGTTACTTGGAAGGCTCACAAGAACCGAAGAGTCTTTAGCTGAGTACGCAATTTCTCATAAAAATCGCCCTGACAGAGGAGAGCCGTTGGTGCGCTTATTTTGGCACTATTACCATGCAAGTGAATGGGAGAAAGCTTTTAGCTACGCTCATAAGATAAAAACCTTGGAATGCCCCATCGAGCACGATGCTTGGCAAGTAGAAATTAACGCCTACTTTGAAAATAGCTGGGAGCTAAGGGATGCAGTTGGGGTAACATACCAAAGAATGGGTTCGGAAATTAAAAATAAAGGACTACTGGAAGAAGGCGTAGAAATATTCCAAGGGTTAGAAAAAAAATTTACTGACAGTGACGAAGAGCAACTTGAAAGAGTTCGAGGAAATATAAAATACATGGAAAACGAATTAAATAACTTATGAAGAAAAAGAAAAAGAAAATTGACGGCGACTTTACTGCGGTAGATCAAATCGAGGCTTACCTTAAAGATAATCAATCAGATCATTATAATTTTGAAGAAGAGAGGGACTATACCGTTTCGAGTGGTAGCCTAAAACTCGACATAGAAATGGGGGGCGGCATTAAACCAGGAGTCATCAGGGCTTCTGGAGTAACCGAGGG
>Ga0315316_10001350_pt1 | contig 17068 bp, 9 predicted proteins | sample M160m3416metaG_FD_203702 | JGI IMG/M metagenome (GOLD analysis project Ga0315316, IMG submission 203702) | Ammonia-oxidizing marine archaeal communities from Monterey Bay, California, United States - M1 60m 3416 | ecosystem: Environmental > Aquatic > Marine > Intertidal zone | place: USA... | reverse complement strand
GATCCCCGTGGCCCGTTGTAGAGTGCGGGAAGAGAGGGGAGTGTCCGTTCGATGCGGGCCAGGTGTTTGTCGATCCGGCGTATTCCGGGACTCACCAGACGGGCGAGGCGGTCTCCCAGGGACCGTGCCTTCGTTTCGGTGGCAAATGCGCTTGGGAGCGCAGTCGCCAACGCAAGCAGAACGGTCAGGGTGGAGCGCGGCATCAAAAAGAGGTTAATCGAAGTTGAGGCAGAATCACGAGAGGAACGAACCGAGGATTGTAACCATTGAGGAGAAATTCATCTCACATGGTATAAATATCTGGTTATCTGATGCTTGGGCCCCATCCGGATCTGTCCTCATTGTGAATAAAGGTTAAAGACTTGATTTTTATGGTTCGGTTTTGAAACGCCTATACTAATACGAACGTAGTACATAAAAGGATTCGTCTCTAGAGAATGCGAAACCCATCTTTCCAGATCCTGATTAGCCTCCTCATTGTGGGATGGGGCTTGGGTGACTTGGCCGCCAAGGGGCCGGTCCCGGACTTGACGCAAGGTGACCGCCCCGATGGGGCCCACGACTGGAACCTGGGACCTACCGGGGCGCGGGGATGGATCTGGGGCTGGAACCTGGAAACCACCGATAGCCGGCAGATCCTGATTACCTCCGTGGCTCCCAACTCCCCGGCGGCAGGAATCCTGCAGGAGGGGGATGTGGTGGTGGGAGTGGAAGGAAGATTGTTTACGGGCGATGCGCGCAAGAGTTTTGGGGCGGCGGTCACCGCGGCGGAGACGGTTCAAAAGGGGGGTAAACTGGCTCTCCTGCGTTGGCGCGGGGGAGAGACGGAGTCCGTGAGGATCCAACTTCGCACTCTGGGAAACTACCACGATCGCTCTCCGTGGGACTGCCAGAAGTCAGCCAGGATTGTAGAGGCTGGGTGCACCCACATCGTGAACAATTTGAAGGAGGGCGTTGATGGCAAGATCAATGTCCTGGCGTTGTTGGCCTCGGGGAAGGAGGAGTATCTGCCGATCGTGAAAGACTACGTCCGGCGCCTGGCTCCGACCGATCTCCAGCTGGAGATGTCTCCGGCCAGCGCCATGGCATCATGGCACTGGGGTTATACCAACCTTCTCCTGACTGAATATTATCTTGCCACAGGTGATCGAGAGGTTCTTCCCGCCATCCACCAGTATACCATCCGCCTGGCCCAGGGTCAAAGCGGGGTAGGCACCTGGGGTCATGCCATGGCCTGGCCCCAGTGGAACGATGGGAGGGAACATGGTCGTCTGGGTGGATATGGTGCGCTCAACCAGGCGGGACTGGTTTGTCAGCTATCGCTCATTCTAGGCAAGAAGTGTGGAGTGGAGGAAGTCGTAGTCGATGAGGCGATCGAACGGGGCAATACCTTCTTCGGGTTCTATATTGGAAAAGGCTCGATTCCCTATGGAGACCATCATCCTGAGGCACGCTTTCACGACGACAATGGCAAGAACGGGATCGCAGCTCTTCTCTTTGATGCTCAGGACCACGAGCTGGGAGCAAAGTTCTTCTCGCGAATGACGGTGGCTTCCTACGGTGAACGCGAGCGGGGTCACACAGGAAACTACTTCAGTTACCTCTGGGGGGCGTTGGGGGCCATGCGGGCCGGTCCCGAGGCAGTCGCGGCTTATCTAAAGGAGCAACGCTGGGTTCTGGACCTGAACCGTAGCCACGATGGCCGCTTTCCTTACCAGGGCGGAGCGGGCAGTTCGGGAGCGGAGCACAAGTACCCGAGATGGGATTGCACGGGAGCCTTTCTGCTCTCCTATCTTCTCCCGGAGGGCCGCTTGTTCATGACCGGTCGGGGCATAAAGGCGCAGAACGCCCTGAAGGGAACGGAGCTCAGCGAAACCATTATGGCAGGACGGGATTTCAGTTCCTGGGACCACGGCCTTGCTCCCTATCGGGCGCTCTCGTCCAGACAGCTGCTCCGTGCGCTCCAGAGTTGGTCGCCGGTGGTGCGTGAGCGGGCTGCGAAGATCCTGGCCGAGCACGAGAACCTGTCGCTGGAAGTGCTGATTGATCGCCTTGACGCGGTGGAATACGAGCCGCGCTACGGGGCCTGCCAGGCGATTACCGCTCTCGGCGAACGTGGTTTGCCGGCTGCCAATCCCTTGCGCGAGCTACTGTGGAGTGAGGATCTCTGGTTGCGGGTTCAGGCGGCACAGGCTCTGGCTGCTATTGGAGCACCGGTGCCCGAGGTTGTTCCAGACTTTGTTAAGATGATCGCCAGGGAGGATCAGGCCGATGTCCGTGATATGACCCGGCGCTACCTGGCCTTCTGCCTTTTCTGTCGGGGAGGGGTTCTTGGGATGGAAGGGCTCCTGGCGCACTCGACGGAAGGAGTTGATCTTGGAGAACTACGGCCTGCGGTCGAGAAGCTCCTGGACAATCCGGATGCCCGGGCCCGGGCAGCGGTGGGTTCTCTTTATCGCCAGCTCAGCTACGAGGAGGTGAAGCCCTTTCTCCCGGCAGTTCACAAGGCCATCGTGGAACGCGCGCCAAGCGGGGTGATGTTTTCAAACGGGATCCGGCTGGAAGGCCTGGACCTTCTGGCCCGGCACCGGATAGAGGAAGGAATGGCGCTCTCTCTGGACATCCTGGATCTCAATTCCTGGGGCAAGCGCAACCGTGTAATGCGTTGCCTCAGGATTCTCCGCAACTACGGTGGCGCTGCCAAGCCGCTCCTGCCCCGGTTACGTGAAGTAGAGATCCAACTCCGGGAGCATCGGGAGAAGAAACTTCTCGCTCCGCATATTGAGGAGATTGGTTCTCTGATCAGCTATATCGAAAATGCACCGGCGGGAGAACAGTTGCGGTCGTTGCGTTAGTCGAACGAAATGACGTTCTTGATCCCGGTAGCCCGGTCGAGAAGAAGTTCGCGACAGGAATCGATGGCATAACGCTTGGTAATGACGGCCTCGATTGCCTCCGGCCACTGCTTCTTGAAGTAGGCGAGGTCTTTGATTGCGGCCTTGAAGGAGGCGTCGTCGGCATTGACCGTTCCGATCACGGCCTGGTTTCCCAGCACGACGTTGCGCATCAGTTGATTGGCATCGACGGGAATGGAATCTCCAGGTGCCGGGATACCGGTAAAGATGTAAACCCCATTGACTCCAAGGATACTCAATACGTCGAAGGCTACCGAGGAGATGCCAATGGCCTCGTAGACCAGATCGATGGAACCGATCAGGCCGGGAAGATCCCTGAAGGCCACATCATTCGAGGAGATGTACTTCGCGCCGATGGCCTCTACGATCTCGGCCTTGGGATTGGGGAGAGGAGAGCGGTTGTAGACATAGGTTTCAAAGCCAGCAGCTTTCATCGTCATGGCCCCGAGAATTCCGATCGGCCCGGCCCCGAGAATGACGGCATTGAGACCCTTTCCGGTGGGTTTGCCGTTGGCATGATGCCGCACCCATGGGAGACGGCTCTGTGCATCCCAGGCCTGAGCGAGGCCCTTTTCCGCGATGGTGAGGGGCTCCATCAGGACCGCGAGATTCCTGAGTTCGGGGGGGACATGGGTGAGAAATCTTTCCCGCTCCACGAATGACTCAGTCATGAATCCGTGGCATTCCTTGATGCCACGCTCGACATAGGCGCCCGTCGAACAGAAATCCTGCAGATCTTCCCGGCAGGGCAGGCAGTTCTCATCGCTGCAGGGACGGCGCACGGAGGGAACCACGAAATCCCCGACCTTGAGGTGTTCTACTTCAGAGCCTACCTCCACGACTTCGCCCATCGCTTCGTGCCCAAGGACGAGATAGTTGGAGCCCGCCGGAGGATCTCCGTAAACGAAGGTGCAGATTTCGCGGTCCGTACCGCAGATGCCAACATCAAGGGTGCGGATTTTGACCTCGTCATCTTGCTGAAGTTCGGGAGCCGAGTGGTCGATGATTCCAACTTCTTTTTGAACGGGAGTGACGCCTACTGCTTTCATATTGCCTTCTCCCGTGCGAGATGACCGGCTCATCGGTTCCGGAAGGTGGGGGAGGGGAGTCTAGGCATGGATTTTTGTCTGCCAACCCTGAATCGGAGAGGCAGGGGAGGTGCGCGGACGATTTTCATTCTACACAAGCATCTTAAAGACAGTATTTTATGGAGAACGCAAATGGGAGGAGAGGCCGCATTGGAAATACCAACGCCGGAGCGGGATCCTTGCACCCATGGCGGTGGGCTGGCATTTTGCCTTGGCGCCTCCTTTCCAATGCCAATTCTCGCTCAAAAGACTGTGATGACCGTAATGGCGTCAGTGGTTGTGTCCGTCTGGGCCACCGTTCCGGTTTTTTCGGAGGAGAAATCGAGTGTCGGATCCATTGACTTTGAGAAGGGGCGGAAATTCTGGTCGTTCCAGCCCGTGAAGAAGCTGGAGCTGCCACCCGTGCCGGACGACTGGGTGAGAAACCGTGTCGACCGCTTTGTTCAGGCCCGGATGAGAGCGGAGGGATTGCAGCCTTCCCCGGCTGCGGATCGCCGCGTTCTCATTCGCAGGTTAAGCTATGACCTGATTGGTCTGCCCCCGTCCCCGGAGGAAGTGGAGTCCTTTATTTCCGACCAATCCGAGGGGGCCTATTTGAGGGTGGTGGATCGGCTTCTAGCCTCCCCGCACTACGGAGAGCGTTGGGGAAGAGCGTGGCTTGACCTGGCCCGTTACGCCGATGTCCGGGAGCGTTGGGTCGTTACGCACGGCAGTCCTTACCACTATCGTGACTGGGTCGTGCGGGCCCTGAACGAGGATATGCCCTACGACCAGTTTGCGAAGCGGCAGCTGGCTACTGATCTCATGGACGAAACGGGGTTGGAGGATATGCCAGCCCTGGGCTTTCTGGGAATCAGTCCGGTTTATCACAAGGAACTGCTGCTTGCCCCGCAGGTTATCCGCATGATTGTGGCGGAAGAGTGGGAGGAGCGTATCGACACGGTGGGGCGAACCTTTCTTGGCCTGACGATCTCCTGTGCCCGCTGTCATGATCACAAGTTTGATCCGATCGACAGCCACGACTATTATGCCTTGGCGGGTGTATTCGCGAGCATCCGGCGCTCCGACCGGGCGAGTGTCCCGGATGAGCGGGCCAGGGTTGCTGACAAGGCGCGCAAGGAGGTTGAGAAACTTGAGAAGGAAGCCAAGGGACTAAGGGATGCGAAGTCTCCTCCACCCGATCGCGATGAACAGCTTGTCCGTCTCGAAGAGAGGGTCCGCCATCTGAAGGAATTCACTCCGAATTACGATCATCTTGTTCCTGCTGTCGTGGAGGCGAGTATTCATGTGGTGGGCAAGGAGGGATTCGGAACCAAACTCGACTACAGATCGGGTATGCCCAGGGATCTCCGGCTACAGATGCGCGGAGATCCAGCGACTCTGGGGTCCGTGGTGCCGCGGCGATTTTTGCGGGTGCTTTCTCCTGGCGAGCCCAAGGCTTTTACACAGGGAAGCGGTCGGCTCGAGTTGGCGAACTGTATTTTTGACGAAGGAGCTTCCCTGAGCGCCCGGGTGATGGTGAACCGTGTCTGGCTGCAACACTTCGGGCGCGGGCTGGTGGCCACCCCAAGCGATTTTGGAACCCAGGGGGAGCGGCCGTCCCATCCCGGACTTCTCGATGATCTGGCCGCACGGTTTATTGAGGAGGGGTGGTCTCTGAAGTGGCTTCATCGGGAGCTGGTGACTTCGGCCACCTACCAGCAGAGTGTCGATCATCGGCCGGAGATGGCCCGCCGGGACCCCCATAACAAGTGGCTCTGGCGCATGAACCGACGGCGCCTGGAAGTGGAAGCCTGGCGGGATGCCATGCTGACGGTGACGGGTCAGCTCGTTCGGGAGGTTGGTGGGGCGCCTCTGGATCTGTCCAGGGCGGACAATTACCGGCGGACGATCTATGGCAGGATCGACCGCCGCGACCTCGAACCGTTGTTGCAGATCCATGACTTTCCCGACCCTGATGCGCACAGTCCGGCCCGGGAGAAAACAATTACCCCCCTGCAGCAGTTGTTCGTGTTGAATGGACAGTTTTTCCGCCAGCAGGCAGAAGCACTTGTGAGCCGGCTCTATCGCGAGGCGCCGGAGAGTGAGGAGGCTCGCATCGGGCTTGCTCACGAGTTGCTTTACGGCCGTCCTTCCACCGGGGAGGAAGTTGGGCTGGCCCGGTCGTTTCTTGAACTGGAGGAGGCCTCGGACCGTGAGAATTGGAAGCGTTATGCGCAGGCACTGTTTGGAAGTAACGAGTTTCTCTTTGTCGATTAAGTGATGAATGAGATTCCCCATCATTTTTCGCGACGTCGCTGGTTACAGACCACGGGGGGTGGCCTGGGAGCGGTTGGACTGGCCAACCTGTTGATGGCCGTCCCGGGCGCACAGCCGCACAGGGAAGCGCGGGCCAAGCGGGTCATACAGCTTTTCATGAATGGCGGTCCCTACCAGGGAGACCTCTTTGACCCCAAGCCAGCTCTTGCCAAGCACGCGGGTGACCGCCCGAGGGAAGTCGAGCTGCGCACCGAGCGCAAGACGGCGGGAATCCTGCCTTCGCCGTTCAAGTTTACTCCGCAGGGACAGAGTGGGGTGCCGGTGAGCGAACTGCTGCCGCGGGTGGGCGGAGTCATTGATGACATCTGTGTGTTGCGCTCCCTTCACTCGGACAACCCCAATCATGGACCGGCCCTCCTCATGATGAATAACGGAACCATCACTCCAACCGTTCCGAGCATGGGGGCCTGGACGCTTTACGGGCTGGGCACGGAAAATGCCAATCTGCCGGGTTACGTCGTGCTATGTCCAGGAAGGCCGGTGCGCTTCTCGGTCCTGTGGAACAGTGCCTTTCTGCCGGCGCAGTACCAGGGAACCTACGTCAATCATTCGAAGCTCAATCCACACGAGATGATTCCCAACCTGAAAAATGCAGACCTGGGATCCCAGGCACAGTTGCGGCAACTGGCGTTGATGAGGAAACTCAATCAGAGGCATCTGGCAGGGCGCGGTCCCGATGCCGATCTGGAAGCCCGGCTGGCTTCCATGGAAACGGCCTTCCGTATGCAGTTTGAGGCCAGCGAAGCCTTTGACCTGAGCCGCGAATCCGAATCCATCCGTGAAGAGTATGGAGAGGGACACTTCGCCAATGGTTGCCTTCTGGCCCGGCGGTTGGCAGAGCGAGGGGTGCGCTTCACGCAGGTTTATTACGGCGACGGTCAGCCCTGGGACACTCATCGCAATCATAATGAACTAGGGAAGAAGCACTGTCGGAACATCGACCAGCCCATTGCGGCCCTCCTCGCTGACCTGAAGCGGCGGGGGCTTCTGGAAGATACTCTCGTAATCTGGGGTGGAGAGTTTGGGCGCACGCCGGTTTCAGAGAACGGGAATGGCCGCGACCATAATCACTACGGTTTCAGCATGTTTCTGGCGGGAGGTGGCGTGCGAGGCGGCATGACCCATGGCGAGACGGACGAGTTTGGATTTCGTGCGGTGAAGGACAAGGTGCACGTGCATGACCTCCATGCCACGATCCTCTACCTTCTGGGTCTTGATCATGAACGACTCACCTACCGCTATGCCGGACGCGACTTCCGCCTCACCGATGTCTACGGGCGAGTGGTGCGGGAGATTCTGGCCTAGGGCCAGCCACGCGAAGGAAACAGCGGATCTGGGAAAAAATCTACTCCTGCGGGCGCAGGGCCAGGAGAGCAAAACTGGTGGCCGCGTTGGAAATGTAATGCTTGTTGTCCCTGCGGGGTGAGCGGGTGTACCAGCGACCGCTCGCACGCTGCTGCGACTTCAGCCATTGACGGGCCCTGGTGAGGCGTGGGTCGTCGTCGGTAACTCCGGACTGGGCAAGGACGTGGATGGCAAAAGCGGTAGCATAGGCATCGGTCTCAGCAGACTGCGTCTTGCCGTCCGAACGTTTCCAGTGCTGATCCCCCAACTCGGGCAGAACCCAGGCTCCGTTCTCCTTCTGGGCGGCAAAGAATTCCTTCTGCCACTTCGTTACCGTCATCCTGTCGGTGAGGTCATCACGATAGCCTGCCGCCCACAGGAGCATGCCTTTCTGGTGAAGAGAAATGGGAGGATGCTCACGGAGGAATTTCTTAAGGCGACGGTTTCCCTCCCTCGCTGCCGGCGATTCCAGGTATTCGTCCCCGTTTGCCACGCCCATGGCGAGGGCAACGAGGGACACTCCGAAGTGATCATCTGATTCGTAGGGTCCCCAGTTACACTTGGCCCATCGCTCCCACGCCCCTGACTTGGCCTGTTGTCCCCAGATATAGTCGAGGGCCTGTCGGGTGGTCTTTGCCAGCTTGCCGTCAGTTTTCATGTCGCTGATGGCAAGAAAGGCGGTGGTAGCGACCATTGCTTCGGTGCCAGGGGTCCGGCGCTTGGGCTTCGAGCCATCCGGGTCGACGTGCGGAGCGAGGAATCCCCGGGCGAACTTCCGTGTTTCCAGGTAGGCCGGGGCCCTGGTGCCGGGGGCTGCCCGCCCCACGAGGTAAAACCCGTTGGTGTGGCAGGTGATGCAACTGTGGGACTCCTGCCAGTCCATTGCTGCGTGGTCGGCAGCGCGAACGGCGGATTCGTAGGAGTATTCCTTGCGGAGCGATTCCGTGGCGGTGTTGGCCTCCGGGGGAATGTGGTTCTCCAGAGTCACGGCTGGTTCGGCGGCCCAGAGAGCAACGGTCAGCGGCGTGAGCAGGAACAGGAAACGGATCATGTTGAGGGAAGGCTGTTGTCCTCAAGGACGAAAGGCGTGGATTCCTCCAAGGCTGTCGGAAACAAATAGCATCCGGTTGGAGATGGCGAGTCCGTGGACCAGTCCTCCTCCAGGAATGACAGTTTTCCAGAGAAGGGATCCGTCCTTTCGTGAGTAAGCGTGGACTTCGGAGGAGTGTCCGAGCAATACGGCATTGGCGCATGTGATCAACTCGTTGGGCGCGGGGGCTTCCACGTTCCACTGGGAGACCTCCTTGTTTCCGGCGTCCAGGGCGAGGGCCTTGAGCACACCGCGAGTGTGGTGATAGGCCACTCCCTCCGCGATCACCGCTCGCGTGGTATCATTGAAGGTGGCAATGCGGGCCCCCTCCGCATTGGTCAGAAAGAGCTGGTTGTCCTTTGCCTTCTGTGACTTGGGACCGGAGATCAGTTCGTTGTCTTCAGTGACCAGGCAGAAGACACCGCCGCCGTGTCCGATCGCTCCGGTCGATCGGCCGGTCGCGATGTCATAGAGGAGGGGGGCGGAACGTCCCTGCGGGGCAATGAGGGTGTTCACGGTGGCGAGGAGCGCACCCTGGAACGTCACGTCGGCGGCCTCCTGGGCAAAGCGTCGTTTGCCTGTTGCCGGGTCCAGGGAGATGAGCCAACTGGATTCCCAGGGGGTGAGGGAAGCGGTATAAAAGAGGGCATTGTTGACGACGAGGGGAGCGGTGCGAATGGGCCAGAGCGAAATCATGCTGGCGTTGCTGGGGATTCGACGGTCTTCCGGGGCTCCCTGGTCCTTCCAGAGGAGTTTCCCTTCCCTGGCCTCAAGGGCGTAGAGAAAGCCGTCATCGGAACCGGCGAAGGCACGGCCGTCGTGGATGGTGGGGGGAAGGCGCACCGGTGCCTCGGCAAAGTAGACCCAGCTCTCCCTGCCGGTGGCAATGTCGAGGGCATGGATGGCGTTGTCATGGGAAGATCCGTAGTAGACCAGTCCGCCCGCCACCGTGACAAAGTAGCAGGGGTCGAAGTTTCGCAGGGACTGCAGGCCGGTGTTGGCGGAGAAGGCATCCCACTTGGCTGGTCCGCTCCAGGCCTGTCGCGGGGTGCCGCCCCGGTGTTGCCAGGCCGGCTTGAGAGGAAAGGCCAGGGCTTCCCCGGTTACGCCACTACGCCGTGAGTCGTGACGGTAGGTGGGCCAGTCCTCGGCGGGGAGCGTGGTGGGGAGGAGCAAAGCGCCAATCCACAGGCTCCAGAGAGAATTCAACCTCCGATTATTCTGGAGGGAGATCCTGCCTGGAGGCTTGGGAGTCGGGTGTGTCATGCGAGGATTATTTGGAGCTTGGGGATGGGAGCGGGGAGCTGACTGGTCGGCGGGGAATCAGCCCGATGGAGGTTTCCATCCATCCTCCGCAGGAACATCCTGCGCCACCCTCGGGGATAAGAAGCATGCCCTGGGTAGGGATGGTGTTGAGCCAGCAACTCGGTCTGAGACGCATGAAGCGCGATACCGATCCCGTATCCTTATTCCAGAGGCCCAGCGGTGAGCTTCCCTCGCCGAGAATGCGGAACATGAGGGCGTTCTTGGTGGCGACCACGGTCGAGCACCCGCGACGCGGACCGTAGGCCTTGCCGAGAGGCTGCCCCGTCTTGAGATCGTGGATCTGCGGCGAGAAGTAGAGACGGTCCTCGGTGACGACGGGGTGAGTGATGTGAGTTCCGTGGTGGTCGGCACTCCAGGGACTTTCCGTTGTCCACTTCACGTTTCCGTCTTTTTGGTAGCTGGTGCAGCGGAAGGCTCCTTTTTTCTGGTAGACCCCGCTCTCGTTGACCGTCCCCTCCGATAATACCGCAAGATAACCGTGAGCGGTGGCGATGCCATAGGCGGCCTGGATGAACCCTACCTTCTCGGTGAGGTGGGTCGGCTTGGGTCCGGGCTTTTCCCAGATGACCTTGCCGGTCCTGGCATCAAGGCACACCGTAGTCAGATTGAGCCAGAGCTTACGGTCGGAGACTCGTGAATTGGATTCGGCCGGTAGTTTCAGGGATCGGTTCTCAAGGAAGTAGATCTTGCCGTCATGGAGAGCCAGAGTGGGATTCAGGATCAATCCGCGGCCGTAGGCCCAGATGCCCTTGGCGGTGGATTTGCGGTAGCCGAAGAGGCGGTTGCTGCACACCTGCGTAACGGCCACACCGACCTTGTCGTACCAGGCCTCACCACCCCAGAATTTGCGATAGGCTGAGTTTGCCCGGACGGCAGACCCCACGATGAGATCGTCCTCCTGAGCCACGAAGCCCCAGTCATGGGATTTACGTTCCTTGGCGGGCAGCAGCAGGGCGTGACGCAGTTCTCCGGTCTTTGCATCGAGCATCCAGAGTCGGTCGCGGATGGCGAGATAGACATGCTCGTCGTCGACACACCAGTTGGAGCAGTCGTGGGCCACATTCAGGCGGCGCAGGGATGGGATTTCGTAGGACCAGAGCACTGCTCCGTTGAAGGCATTGAGGGCCACAAGGCGGTTCATGCCCTGGTGGAAGAGTCGGCCCTTGGCGGCAAGGGGAGCAGGCATGCGCGGTTGGCGATCGATGCCAAAGTCACCGCCTGGACGCCCGATCCACTGGACAGCCATGCCGGAAGTAGCGCTCACATCTCCGAGGGCCTCCCCGGTGTAGGATGCGTTGCCGGCGGTGCCATACTGATGGGTCCAGTCCTTGGCCCCATCAAGTTCCCTGCGGCGGAAGATGGCAAGCGCACCCGCTTTTTCCCACCGTCCTTCCGCCTTTTGAAAGGTGGAACTGTTGCGTGGAGAGGCCAGAAGAAGCGCTCCGCCATCGGGACGCAGGAGGCGCAGGCATTCCTCGTCGGATACAGGTGGCGAATTCTTCTCGGAGAGAATCAGGTCGGCGAATCCGTCGGTCCAGGAGGTGCGTTCGGGATTGCCCAGGGACACGACCGATACGCGGTGACCCAGTATGCCCGCGGCGTGAAGGGTTTTGCGGACAGCGGCGAGGACGGTGGGATCGGAGTCGGCCGCGACGATGTGGAAGCGCGATTTGGCGGCCAGGGCAGCGGCGAGTGTTCCATCCTCGAGTCCGAGGATCAGGAGGTAGCCATTTTGCTCGGCGGCCACCTCGAGAGCTATGTCGCAAACCGTGCGGATGTCGGAGGAGAGATCAGCCGGAGCGACCACTGGAGCGGGGGAGAGATTGAAACGAGTATCGAAATCGAACATCTCGCTGAGGCGGGGCTTGCCGTCTTCCAGGAGCGCGATGCGATAGCGGTAGGTGGTTGCCGGCTCCAGTCCGGTCAGGGTTGCCTCAAAGCGGCCGTCCTGAACCTGCAGTTCCCGCTTCTCCTTGAGGGTCTTTTCCTTCCCCTCACCGTAGTAGAGAACGGCTCGCTGTGCGGTAGCCTGCCAGGAGATGGTTGCAGAGTCCGGAGCTGGAAAGGCAACCCGGGGTTGCACCGAGAAGGAGGCAGGTTGCTGGTCATTCACTTCAATGTTGTCGATGACCCACCACCAGTCGTTGGTGCCCACTTTCCTCCACGAGATTTTCATCTTCTTCGCTCCGGCCGGGTTGCGCAGCGGCACCCGGACCGTTTCGCTGTAGGCCTTCGCGTTGCCCTCGGCGTCCAAACGAAGCACCTCGATTGCCTCTGCCCCGTCGTAGGATACCGTGATGGTGCCCACCTGGGCTACAGTCCGCCATCCGGAGTCAAACTTGAGGGTGAGGCTGTCGGCAGTTGCATCTGAAATATCAATCGATGGCGTGCTCAAGGTTGCGTCAAACGGGCGCCCACCCGCCACATCGTCAAACTCGTCACTGTCTGCCACCGCAATCACATTCGTTCCGAGCGCAAACTTGTCCCGGTCCTGGTCGGGGGCAGCCGCCGCCCAGGCGGCAGGGGTGGCAAAGGTCCACCCCGACCATTCGATCACCCCGCCCTTTCCGTGATCGGTGTTTCTGGTCATCGTCCATCCGGCCAGGGATTTGCCTGCCTGGGCGGTGGGCAGGTCGATCCAGTCCGTTCCATCTCCGTTGGGTTCGGAGGGAAACGGGAGCAGGCCTGGCTTGGTGGCAAGGGAGTCGAAGTCTTCGCTGAAATAAGTCGCGGACTGTGGAAACACCGCTTCGGATTTTTCGGCAGCCTGGCCCTGACCGGGTCCCAAAGCAGCAAAGAGGACGAAGGCTGTGACAGGAAGAAAGTTGCTCTGCATGAAACCGGAAATCGTTGGACCCTAACGTCGGGTCATATCGGGGGAAAGAAGAACCTTCTGGAGATTCTGCGATGGCATGCGATATTCCCTCAATTGAGATCCGGTGTTTCTGCTGCCGGGCCGTGACCGAAGGATCTCGCTTTACTTCCCCGGTACGATTTTCCAGATCTCGCCGTTCTTTCCGGAAGGGCCCTTGCCGGTGTTGGTGAGGACGTAGACCTCACCGTCGTGGTCATATCCGAAACCCACGATCATGTGTGAGATCGGCCCCGCCGGCGTCTTGGATCCGGGGAGGACCTGCATGGACCAGGTCGTCTTGGTTTGGCGAATACCACCGTAGAGTCCATACTTGCTGCCGGCCCAGCTCTGGGCCCAGTCAGCGAAGAGATAGACCCCGTCGAGCCCGGGGATGGCTTTGCCACGGTAGACATGGCCACCGGTCACACTGATTCCGTAGCCGGGAGCTTTCCCGAAGCCGTCGTGATGTGGGTAGGCGATAATCGGAGCGATATAGCCCTTGGGTGCGGCCGCAACCTTCAGGGTGGCGGGGTCACTTGGTTTCTGCTGGTCGAAGGCAGCGTATCCCTCATAGCGGGGCCAACCAAAGTTGCCGGCGGAAAGCAGATTGATCTCCTCAAAGCGGTTCATGGAATCCACCGTGATGCCCCAGGGGTTGCGGATGCCCCAGGCATAGATTTCCTTCAGTCCACCGTCCCTGCTCTTGAAGGGATTGCCATCGGGAATGGCGTAGGGATCGCCCGAGTCGACGTCAAAGCGCAGGATCTTGCCAAGGTGCCGGGTGAGGGCCTGTCCGTTTCCGCCCTTTTCGTGTCCGCCCTCGGGCTTGCCCTTGGGATCCAGGTCATTCGCTGCGCCGCCGTCCCCAAGACCGAGGTAGAGGTAGCCGTCCTTCCCGAACACGAGGTTTCCGCCGTCGTGGTTCCACTGTGGTTGATCGACGGTGAAAAGGATCCGCTCGCTGGCAGGGTCCGCGGTGCCGTCGGCCTTGACCTTGAACTCGGAAAGGTGGGCGGTGTGGTCAAATCCCTTCCGCCCTTTGCCGGCCAGCGGGGCACTGTAGTAGACGTAGACCTTCTTGCTGGAGGCAAATTCCGGGTGAAGGGCCACTCCCAGGGAGCCGCGCTCATCAAAGCCTTTCTTCAGGGTCACGATGGACTTGCGCAGGTCGAGAAACGCCTTGCCGGGTTTGCCGCCTTTCTCGTCAAGGAAGTGAATGACGCCTGCCTGGTCCACTACCAGATAGGCCTGGTCCCCCTTCCCGTAAGGGATCATGCTGAGCGGGGAGACAAACTCGGACGCGAACTTTTCATAGCTGATGGCGGGAAGATCCCTGGCATTCACGAGGGCGATCAGGCCGAGGAACAGAGCTGGGAGGGTGAGGCGAGGTGTCATGATGGCATCCAGTCTGATTGATTCTGGCAATTTGGCAACCAGTCAGTGCATGGGGTTCATGATGGGAGAGACATTCCCGGGGCCACGCTCCCGGGAGTGAGCGGAGGGGTTGTAACTGCTACCCGGAATTCTGGAGGAGATCCTCATCAGCCGGCTGCGACTTCCCTTTTTCTTGCCATTACCGGGAGGGCCTGAAGGATTGAATGGGTGAGTCCATTGCGCCCTTTTGTTCTTATCGCCGCGGCTATCGCCGCGGCCTTTCCGGTCAAGGCCCGGACGGCCGGGGAATCCCGCCCCCCGAACATCGTGTTCATCCTGGCCGATGACCTTGGCTACGGCGATCTCGGTTGCTTTGGACAGAAGATTCTTAAGACACCGCGACTGGATGCAATGGCAGCGCAGGGCATGCGCTTTACGCAGTTCTACGCCGGGTGCACCGTTTGCGCACCCTCGCGAAGCGTTCTCATGACCGGCCGCCATATGGGCCGTACGGTTGTGCGGGGGAATTCGACCAAGCCGATCATTCTCCGGCCCAAGCACCCCACCGTGGCCTCGCTCCTGAAGAAGGCGGGCTACAGGACGGCCTGCATCGGGAAGTGGGGACTGGGAACCCCTGACAAGTTGAGTAATCCCAACGACGTGGGGTTCGATCACTTTTTCGGCTACGTGGACATGTGGCACGCTCACAACTTCTACCCCGAGTTCCTCATTCGAAACGGCCAGGTGCAGAAACTGCGGAACGAGGTGAGCCCGCGGTGGAAGGCCTTCCAGAATCCGGGCCGGCCCCAGGCGGGCCGCGGGGTGGCGGTCAAGCGAGTGGACTACGCCCCGGATCTCTTCATTGCCGAGGCGGAGAAATTCATTCGCGACGAACACAGGCATCCGTTTTTTCTCTTCTTTTCGCTGAACGTGCCGCATGCCAACAACGAGGCAGGCCACAAGGGAATGGAAGTGCCGGACCTGGGAGAGTTCGCGGATAAGGATTGGCCCGAGCCCGAAAAGGGCTTCGCCTCCATGATCCGGAATATTGATCGCGACACCGGGCGCGTCCTGGATTTGCTGACGGAACTTGGAATTGAGAAGGACACCCTCGTGATCTTCACCTCAGATAACGGACCGCATCAGGAAGGTGGACACAAGGCCGCCTTTTTTGATTCGAACGGCTCCTTGCGGGGGACGAAGCGGGATCTCACTGAAGGGGGAATCCGGGTTCCCACCATTGCCTGGTGGCCGGGGAGAATTGCACCGGGAACGGAGGATGATGCTCACTGGTATTTCGGAGACGTGATGGCGACGGTAGCAGAACTTGCAGGAGTGGAGCCTCCGACCGGTATCGACAGTGACAGCTTTGCAGGCCCCCTGCGCGGACAACCGCGCAAGAAGCGTTGGGATCGGAAGTCCCGGATGTACTGGGAGTTCTACGAACGCGGGTCGGCCCAGGCAGTGCGCTTTGGCAAATGGAAAGCCATTCGCAAGCCGATGTTCACCGGAACGATCGAACTCTACGACATGTCGAACGATCCCGGAGAGAAGCATGACTTCAGTGAGCGCCGCCCTGATCTCGCGCGTCATGCGGCCCAGCTCCTTGATCGGTCTCATGAGCCTGACCCGAACTGGAAGGTGCGATAGGGTCATTCCCTTGTCGCGGGAGGAGTGATACGGAAGACAGGAACCCTTCCGGGTGAGGGGCCCGTTCTTGACGTTGCTTTTGTGGAGGAAAGAAGGAAAATTGTCGTGTGAGCTTCATTCGTCTCCTGCTGTCCGGGATGCTCTGGCTGACCACGGGGACCGCCTGTCTCGCGGTCGGCGATCTTCCCGAAGAGGAGCGAAAGTTTCTCAAGACTCATGCGGTTCGAGTGCTGGAGCTGATTGAGGAGGCCCGGGAAAAGGGATATGAGGAAGTCCTGGAGGAAGCCTACGGGCGCGTGGAGCGAATGCGTGAGGAGTGGGAAGAAGCGAAGGAGGACGGTGTTGAGTGGGCCAGCCTGATGGTGGGGGAAATGGCCAATGATGCAGCTCTTGAGTATCTGGCCTGGAAGTATGAAGAGAAAAAAATCACCGAAGGGAGAGCCGAGGAGTCCTTGCGTGCCCTCATGGAGGAGCGCTGGAAGATTGTAAACGAAGTCACGAAGCAGGAGTTGGAATGGGCCCGGGAAGAGGGTGATGAGGAGCAGACCGAAGAGCTTGCGGAGGAGCTGGAGTGGCGCATCGCCAACCCTCGCCGGGCGGTTAATGAAATGATCGCGGAGTTTCTCGGGGAGCTCGAAGAAGGGGGGGAGGATCCGGACCCGGAAGGAGAGCCCGATCAGGGGGGGGCAATCTATACGCCACCTCCAGTGCAAGGGAAGGAGCGTCCGGATGAGCTGGAAGGGGTGACGTTCCAGTTCGACAAGCACGTGGTCACAACCCTGGAGACCTACTGTTTTGATTGTCATGACACAGCCAGTGCCAAGGGAGATCTCGACCTGGAGAAGGCGCTCTCGCAGAAGCCGCTCGTGCGTAACCGGCTGCTCTGGGAGAATGTGGCGGAACGAATCCGGAGCGGGGACATGCCCCCTCGGAAGAAGCCGCAGCCGTCCGGGGGGGACAGGCTGCGTCTGCGTGCCTGGCTGCGACAGGAAATCGAACACTTTCCCTATGAGAAGCTACGCAACCCCGGGTATCTTCAGGCACGAAGGCTCACCCGGGAGGAATATAACCGGACGATCCGCGACCTGGTTGGACTGGACCTGCGTCC
>Ga0315316_10001349_pt1 | contig 17070 bp, 17 predicted proteins | sample M160m3416metaG_FD_203702 | JGI IMG/M metagenome (GOLD analysis project Ga0315316, IMG submission 203702) | Ammonia-oxidizing marine archaeal communities from Monterey Bay, California, United States - M1 60m 3416 | ecosystem: Environmental > Aquatic > Marine > Intertidal zone | place: USA... | reverse complement strand
AAATCTTCAAAAGTTTTTCCTTCTTTAAAGGCAAGTAAAAGATCTGTGCGATTTAATTTTTTAACCGACATGGTTTAGTAAATTTCAAGGTTAAGGGTGCGAGACGTAACATCATTGATTTCATATCCCATAGAGTTCCAATTTGGTTCCATGGGTTGTTGATTTCCTTTAGTATCCATTGCCCTACTTAACAACTTATATGTTCCTATCCCAGAAGGAATCCATTCTATGTTCCATTGTTGCCAAGAATATTCACTTATTGGTTCTTGGACTTTAGCTGTTAACCAAGTTTTTCCTTCGTCAACCGAAACTTCAACTTTATCAATATTTCCCTCTCCAGACCATGCAAACCCTGAAATAGAAACTATTCCTGAAGAAATTGCATTCCTTTGGTTTTCGACAGAAAAAGCAGACTTTACTTTCATTTCTCTGACCGGTCTTTCTTCTTCTGATTCCAATCCTCTCATAACATATTTATAGGTTTGGAAATATCCTTCAAAAGATTCTGTTAAAGCTGTAATCTTATTTAGCCATTTAACAGACGCCATACCGTACCAATTTGGAACAATCAACCTTAATGGAGCTCCGTGTTCAATAGGAATTGGTTCTCCATTCATTTCATAAGCGATTAAAATATCTTCATTATCAAGAACATCTTTTAAAGGCAAGCTACGAAGATAAGAAATTGTTTCTTTCCCCGGTTCTGGTTCTCCTTTATCTGCTCCTTCAAATAAAATTTCTTTTGTTGTAGAAATTATTTCAGCTTTATCAAGAACAGTTTTTAAAGAAGCTCCTGCCCAAATAGCATTACTTACAGCACCTGTGTCAAATTGATTCCCAGAAACCGTAGGGTCTAAATCTTTTCGATTATTTCCTGCACATTCCATTGTTACAGGCAAAGTTTTCTTTGGAAGATCCATTAGTTCATCTATCGTAATACGATAAGGACTGTTCGCATTTCCTGTTATGTCTATGCTCCAGTTATTATCTGATATGTTTTCAAACGGAAAATGTCCTCTTATGTAAAACAACTCATTTGGTGTTAACCATGTGGTTAAACCAGACAATGGAGTTTCAGCAACCAGAGGATCATTTCCTATAGTTTTTAATTCTCTATTTTTTTCTAAAGACATTGCACTCACTCACTATTCATTTAATGATGAATAAGTATAATCTAAAAATTACCTTACGATAAGATTTATCTTTCTTCTCGAGGCCTAGCTTCATTGATTCTTAGGGATCTTCCCATAAAATCTTTTTCGTTAAGAGCTTCTATAGCTTCTTTGGCTTCATCGTCATTATCCATGTCAACAAATCCAAACCCTTTAGATCTTCCTGTATCCCTATCTTTTATAACCCTAACGCTTGCCACTTCACCATATTGGGCAAAAAGATCTCTAAGATCATCTTCACCGGTATCATAAGCTATATTTCCACAATAAATATTCACGAACTTCTTCCTAATTCTAATTCTACAGGCTACTCTCTGAAGCCCGACTTTTTATATAGACTATAATATTAACAGATATTCTCTTTTATTAGTTAAAAAAAATATCTCCTGATTTTCCACCTTTTTTACTGACTAGTCCAATTGTTACTGTCATTCCCTTGTCCACTGCTTTACACATGTCATAAACAGTAAGAGAAGATACAGAAGCAGCTGTTAAGGCTTCCATTTCAACACCTGTCTTTCCGTAAGTTTCGATAGTAGCATTAATTTCTAAAATATTTTTTTCTTCATTAACTTCAAATTCAATTTCTGCTTTAGTTATCGATAATGGGTGACAAAGAGGAATAAGATTTGCGGTTTGTTTAGAAGCCATTATTCCTGCGACTCTAGCTACAGATAAAACATCTCCCTTTTTAATTGCTTCTTCTTTTAATAAATTTAATGTTTCTTTTTTCATTTGAATAGATGCGCGTGCCACTGCAATTCTATGAGACATTTCCTTGGAAGTTATGTCTACCATATTTGCTTCACCTTTTTCATTTAGGTGAGTTATTTTTTTGTCTTTTGCCATTATTATTTTCTCTTTTAGTTTTACTTTTTCTGTATCTTAACGGCTTCTCCATAAGCAATGCTATCTGCTTCTTCATTAAATTTATCTCCAGAATGTCCTTTTACCCATTTCCATTCAATTTTTCTATTTAATACCTGATCATCCAAAATATCCCATAAATCTTTATTTTTATTCCTTTTCCAGTTTTTAGTCATTGTATTGATAACATATGTAGAATCAGAAAATATTTTAACAGGTGTTTTTTTAGAAATTTGTTTTAGGCCTTCAATAACAGCTGTTATTTCCATTCTGTTATTAGTTGTTGTCTTCTCACTTCCACCAAATACAGTTTTTTTATCTTTTTCTAAAATAATTACACCCCAACCACCTGGACCAGGATTATTTAAACATGCTCCATCTGTATATATTTCAATCACATCAACCCCCTATGTGGTACATCTCTACTTTAGGTCGAGATGACAAAGAAGGATTTCTTTCTTCTGAATATCTGTCTTTTCTAACATTCCATGTGTTTTTAATTATTTGTTTTATTTCTTCATCTGACATTTTTTTTCTTAAAGATTCTCTTAATTCAATTCCAGAAGAAGCAAACAGGCAGGTTACCATTTGTCCTTCTGGAGACAGTCTCATTCTAGTACAGTCTCCACAGAAAGGCTGAGTAACAGAAGATATTATTCCAAATTCACCTTTCCCGTCTTTATAACCATATCTTTTCGCTACTTCTCCTCTATATGAAGGATCTATAGGGCTTACTGGATATTTACTACTTATTATTTCAATTATTTCAGAGGCAGAAACAACTTCATCAAGTTTCCAATTATTTAGGGTTCCAACATCCATATATTCAATAAATCTAGGAATAAGATTTTCTTCTCTGCACCATTCAACTAAATTTAAGAGGTTTTTATCATTTACATTTTTCTGAACAACAGAGTTTATTTTAATATCATTAAACCCAACTTTTTGGGCTTCTTTTATTCCATCAATAATTTTTTTAGTTTTAAATCCTCTTCCGTTCATTTTTTGAAATATTTCATCGTCTATTGAATCTAAACTAACTGTTATTCTGTTTAGTCCAGATTGTTTTAATTCTTTAGCAAATTTCTTTAAAAGATATGCATTTGTTGTCATAGCAATGTCTTCAATTTCTTTTATAGACGACAACATTTTTATTAATTCAGGAACATTTTGTCTAACTAGTGGCTCTCCACCAGTAATTCTAATTTTTTTTACTCCCAATTGTGCCGAAATGTTGGCAACTCTATAAATTTCTTCAAATGTTAAAAGTTCTTCTCTAGGCAAAAATTCATATCTTTCTCCAAATATTTCGGCTGGCATGCAATATGCACATCTGAAATTACATCTGTCTGTTACAGATATTCTTAGATCTCTTAATGGTCTTTGAAATTTATCTACTGTTTGCATTTTTATTCATTTATTTCTTTAATATATTTAATAGCTTTATAAACTGCTTTACCCCGATGGCTTACTTCCTGTTTTTCTTGCATTGTTATTTCTGCTAAATTTTTTCCTTTGGGGGGATAATAAAAAATAGGATCATATCCAAAACCATTATTTCCCCTAGCAATTGTACTAATTTGACCTTCAATTGTGCCACAAAATGTTTTTATTTTCTTATTTGGTGCCCATATAGCTATAACACAACAGAAACGGGCAGTTAATTCTTTTTGTTTGAAATCTTTCAAGTTATTTAAAAGTAAATTAGTTCTTTCTTCATCTGTCAGCTCCTCACCTCCGTATCTAGCAGAATACACTCCCGGTTCTCCATCTAAAATATCGACCACGAGCCCTGAATCATCCGATATTGTCATTATATTGGATATTTCTCCGTATTCTTTAGCTTTTTTAATGGCATTTTCCTTAAAAGTTGTACCTGTTTCTTCAACTTCATGTTTAATTTCAAAATCATCTAACCCTAAAATTTCAAACTCTTCGTTTAAAAATTCTCTAATTTCTTTGATCTTGCCTTGATTTCTAGTCGCAATTAAAATCTGTTTTTTCATATTTTAGTTTATTTATATTTAAAATTGATCACTAAACCATGGTTTAGGCCCGCTAAAAATAATGGATGCTTTTGACAAATCTTTATCGCTACCTTCAAGTAATCCTATGTTTTTAATATCATAGGCATTAAGGTAACTTGTATATAAGGGAGCCAATCCACGAGGCCCTAAAGTAATTCCGTTTAAGTTCGATTTATTAACTTCACATTTTCCATCATAAATATTTATATCCCATGCTCCTGAATTTTGAGGCAAAATAGAATCTTCGTAGTTTAAAGTTAAAGACAACTCAATATCTTTCACATAACCTCTGCTTTCAAGAGCTTTTTTAATATCCACTATTCTTAACATCCAGTCTCTAGTATCTGCTACTTCAACTTTTTGCTCTTCCATAAGTAATTGAATGGGGTCATTTGCTGGTCCATTCCAAGAAATTGTATCAATGATTGTCCTGTGGTCGTAAAAAAAATTTAGTAGTTTTTTTACTGCTTCTGAATTTAAAGCAACCATGTCTCTTACACGTATGTGATTTGCTGATCTAGCTTGTTGAAAATTTACATATCCGACAATTTCGTTTTCGTTTTTTACAATATAATGAAATATCTTTCTACCTTTAGATTCTAAAATCAGATCCCACAACACAGAACCCCTATCTAGGTTGCCGTTATTTAGTTTTGCTCTTTGGTTGTACAAAAGATAAGTTTCTTCTCTGTCACTAGGAGTTATTTCTATGATGTCTAGTTTGTTTTTCCCAACTTTCATATCTTGTACTTTGGCTTCATAAGTGATTTTTGCACCAGACCTCTCATAGCCAAAAGAACGATAAACTCTTGTGCTAGAAGGCAACAAGGTTGATACAGGTATTCCAGATTCATACATCTCAGAAAGTGATTCTTTAACAAGAACGGAAGCAACACCTAAGCCTCTTCCTTCAGGTGCCACTCCCACCGAGGTTACTGCTCCAGTTCTTACAATTTTTCCACCAAACCATTGGCCCATATCTATAATTCCCATTCCTCCGAGAATTTTTTCTTTCCTTTTAACAGCTCTAAATCTTTCATAGCCTATATGTTCGTTCCACCCAGGCTGTGCGTGCCTATGTAGTGATTGATAAATTATTTCCCAAAGTTCTTCTGATTCTTTTTTTTCTATTGGGGCATAGGTTAATTGATCTTTATCCATACTTAATACTCTTTTCACTTTATAAACATTTCTTTTTTTATCATTATACTTTCTATTTTTTGTATAATCCTAAAAGAAATGTAATGGTTTCATTTCATAAGGAGATAATAAAAACATGCATTTACTAGAAGTTCACAATCCTGTAGCACAGCAACGCGGCCTTTTAAATGTTCTCAAAACAAATCCTCGTCCAAAATCATTAAATAATTTAACAATTGGTCTTGTTTGGAGCGGAACACACGGAGGAGATTTAGCACTTAACAGAGCAGGCGAAATAATAAAGGAACGTTTTACAGGCGTTAAAACTAAATTTTATACAGGCGGAAACTATCCTAATCCACCTGAAATACTGAAAAAAGCAGCTAAAGAATGTGATGTTGTCATAGGGGCTACAGCGGACTGAGGTACATGCGCGTCATGGATGTGCCATGACATGATTGAAGTAGAAAAAATGGGAAAACCTGCTGTTCCTATTGTTTCTGGTAGATTTAAAGATGATGCCATTGCTAGCAGCAGAGCTTTTGGTATGCCAGATTTACAATTCGTAATAGTGCCTCGTATATATAGAAATCTTGCTGATGAGTTGTGCATCTCACAAACTGAAGAAGTTATGCCCGATTTAATATCTACATTAACATCTGATGAAAGTCTGTATGAAAATGACCAGCAACAAAATGATTTTCTGTTTTTTGAAGGTGAAGATAAATATGAATCTGTTTTGAAAATGAATAAGTATTTTACAGATGAGGATTGGTCAGATGCTTTACCTGTATATCCTCCGACGAAAGAAGTTGTTCAAAATCTTCTAAAGGGAACAAGTTTAAAAAGCTCTGATATCGTTTGCGATATGCCTCCTGGTTTTGGAGTGGCAACTGTTAAAAAAATAGCAATTAACGCAGCTCTTGCAGGCGCCAAACCAGAACACATGCCAGTCATAATAGCTGCTGTTAAATGTTTATCAGAAATGGGACCACATGGTGGAAAATCATTATTGATGTCAACAAGCCCTCATGCTCCTTTACTAGTAGTAAATGGACCAATAGCAAAGAAAATAGGTTTAAATTCTGGATCTGCATTGGGTCCGGGTAAGGAAAACGAAATAAACGTTATTGTAGGAAGAGCTTTTTATTTATGTCTTAAAAATATTGGTATGTGGTATCCAAACAAAATGGACATGGATACTATTGGTACAACTCGTAAATTCGTTCATTGTGTTGCAGAAAATGAAAAAATGAGTCCTTGGAATTCATATGCTGAAGACAGAGGCTTTTCTAAAGAAGAAAATGCTGTTTCCATATTTATCACAGATGGAGAATTAGATGTTCAGGATCAAGGTAATACTTCTGCAGAAGGGCTTCTAAAAACCATAGCATATGGAATAACCTTTGGCATTATGGGTGTCGGTAATAATAGAGCTGGCGGGCATGAAAGACTAATATTTATGCCTCCAGACGTCGCAATGCCTGTTGGAAAAGAAGGTTTTTCTAAAAAAGATGTTCGTGATTTTATATATTCACACGCCAATCATAGTGTAGGAAAAATGACACAATATATTCCTTTAGAGGATGCGAGAGTAGACGAAAAATGGCATTATTTGAAAGATTTGTCAGAATCAGAAAAATTAGAAAAAGAGGTACCCTTACTGCACAGTCCTGACAATATTGATATAGTTGTTATTGGTGCTGATAGGGCAAAAACTTTAGTTTTTCCTTCTGGGCCTTCATCAGCTACTGTTGGCATAGATCAATATATTTAGGATAATAGATGGGTTTTTTAGAAGGCTATAAAGTACTAGAAATAAGCAGATACCCTGCAGGGTCTATTTTAGGCATGATGCTTGCAGATGAAAAAGCAGAAGTAACAAAAATACTTTTTCCTAATATTAATCCTAAACAGGAAAGCGTAGAGTTTTCTGTTTGGAATAGAGGTAAAAACATTCTAAATGCCAACATTTTTAATGACTCAACATCACTTCAAAATATTCTAAATTTATGCACAACAGCAGACATTATTATTATATGTTTAGATCCTGAAGAAATAGATAAATATTCTCTAACATACGACTCCCTAAAAGGCGAAAGCGTTGTTGTTTCTCTTCCTTGTTTTCCTCCAGGACATACTTTAGATTATCTTCCTCCTGAAGAAGAAATAGGAGCTGCATCATCAGGAATATATTCTTTAAACCCTGCCGGTAAGCTTCCTGTTCCAGGTGAAGGTCCTTCTTTTCATAGCCTTTATTATTCTAGTAATTTTGCCGCTATGACCGCTTCTTCTGCCGTTGTAGGGGCACTACTTCAAAAAAACATGACCGGATTAGGGCAACAAATTTCTGTTTCATTACATGATGCCATGTATCAAGGAATGGGAGGTAACTTAATTAGACATTCTAAAAGAAGCGAAGGAAGGCAAGTTGCCCATCCTGTTATAGGAAGAGCTTATCAGTGTAAAGATGATAAATGGATAAACATAAACATGTCTCACCCTAGGTTTTTAGAACCTTTTCTAAAATCTATAGGTAAGCCCGAGTGGCTAGAAGAATTAAACGATTTAGAAACTCTTTTAAAAGACGACCTTTCTTTAAATATGTATAAAGAAAAATTTGCATTACTTTGGAAAGAAAAAACAGCTAAAGAATGGGAAGACAAATTAGGAGACATAGGTGTTCCTGGTAGTATTTCTAGAACTATTGATGAATGGATAGATGAAGAACAAGCTAATCTTTCTGAGGCAATTATTAATATTAACGATTCTTATTTTGGAAAAATGAAACAACCCGGAAAATTAATCCAAGATTTATAAGGTATTAAAATGACTAATGCTCCTTTAAAAGGAATAAAGGTTTTAGACTTAACAATAGTTCTAGCCGGACCTACCTGTGGAAGAACTTTAGCTCAATATGGAGCTGAAGTTATTAAAATAGACCCAGAAAGTAGAAAACCTCAGCTATACCAATGGATAGATGTAAGTAGAGGTAAAAAAAGTGTTTCCTTAAATTTAAAAAGACCGGGAGGGAAAGAAACTTTTTTGGAACTTGCTAAAACAGCCGATGTTATATTAGAAGGTTTTAGAAAAGGTACTACCGACAGGTTAGGAATAGGTTATGAGCAAATTAAGAAAATAAACCCAAAATTAATATATGCGTCCATTAATTGTTATGGGCATAAAGGTCCTTGGCAATTTAGGCCCGGATTTGAACAAAATGCTCAGGCTGTTACTGGAATTCAAATGAGAAACGGTTCTAATGAAAGTGGGCCTAGAGCAGCTACTTATACTTTGAACGACTATGGGACAGGATTAGCTGCTGCTTATGGTGTAATGCTTGCTCTATTAGAAAGAAACAAGACAAATAAGGGAAAACATATTGGAGCTTCTCTTGCTGTAACTTCTACTTTTTTAACAGGACCCTATGCTACAAACTATAAAAATAAACCTCCAGAAAATGATATTGGTGGACCTGGTTTAAGGGGAAAGACACCTTTGTCTTCTTTGTATGAGTGTAAAAATAATGAATGGATATTATTTAAAATTAATAACAACACTCAGTGGATATCATTAATTTCCACTGACCAATTTAAAAATTTAGAAAATAACTCACTTTTTTCTTCTTCTTCTTTAAGGGAAAAAAATAGTAGCGAACTTTATCTTTTTTTAGGAGAAATTATAAAAACTAAAACATCTTCAGAATGGATTTCTTTTTTTAAAAATTTGTCCATACCCGCTATCAAAAACACACTATCTCAAGAAATACACTCTTCTAAATATAATGTTTCTCGCAAAATGATCGTTTCTAAAGATTACTCAAATAGTAATTTGTCACTTTATAAAGAATGGGGACAAACAACATGGGCAGGAAATCCTGTTTATATGAGTAATTATGATCTTCCTGCAATTAACCCCTCTATGTTTTCTGAACACACCACAGAAACATTAAAAAAAACAGGCCTATCTCTTTCAGATATTAAAAAAATGAAGGAAGAAGGAACTGTCCCAAAAGAAGAAATGTTGCCGTTTTCTCCTGATTCTTCAGAACCTTTATAAATTGTTGATTATTTGTGTAAAAGAAGTTTTATATATATAAAATATGTTGATTATTATTTTTAACTTTTTGAAATTAAAAGTTTTAAACAAATATAAACAAATAATCAACAATAAAAACTTAGTTATTAATAAAAAAACATAAAGATTTACCCCGACTAGTAAACTTAACATAAACAAAATAAACAAGATTATTATTGTTATTATTAAATTTAAAAGATAGTTAAAATTATGATAGATCAAATATTAATAAATATAAAAAGTGGAAATGGTGGACAAGGCGCTATTAGTGGACGCCATGAAAAATTTATACCGAGAGGTGGCCCTGATGGAGGTGATGGAGGTGATGGAGGTAGTGTTTATTTTATATCTGATGAAAACGAAAGAACTTTACTGGCATTTAGGTATAAAAAAAATTTTAAAGCGGAAAATGGAGGAAATGGAGCAGGGGCAAAAAAACATGGCGCAAACGGTAAAGATATATTTATAAAAGTTCCTTTAGGAACACAAATATATGACGAAAGTGATTTTTTACTAGTAGATATGGTTGAACAAAACCAAAAAGTACAAGTTTTGCCAGGAGGTAAAGGGGGTAATGGGAATGTTAAATACTCATCTTCTACAAACCAATACCCTGTAATAGCTCAATCAGGAGAAGAAGGTAAAGAAATTAATGTTAGGTTAGACTTAAAATTATTAGGAGATGTGGGTCTTGTTGGTGCTCCAAATGCAGGCAAATCTAGTTTAATTTCTTTTTTAACAGCAGCAACACCTAAAATAGCAAATTATCCTTTTACAACTCTGGAACCAGTATTAGGTGTTGTAGAACACAGAGATAAAGATTTTGTCTTAGTGGATATTCCGGGTTTAATAGAAGGTGCCCATAAAGGAGTTGGCCTTGGTCATGAATTTCTTAGACACGTTGAAAGAACAAAAATATTGATTCATATTATTGATGGGACAGAAAACAACCCTCGAGAAAATTTTGATAAAATAAATAAGGAATTAGAATTTTTTAACACAGAAATATTAGATAAGCCACAAGTTGTTGTTGTAAACAAAATAGATTTAGAAGAAGTTAGTATTTTAAAAGAAGAAATAAAAGAATTGTTTGCTGGAACTAATGTGGATCTTCATTTTGTGTCTGCCGTGTCAGGAGAAGGCGTTTCTAATGTTATGGATGAAGTTGTGACTCACCTTTTTTCTCCAGAAACTTTAAAAGGTGGGAAATTTGCTCCACTGAACACTGTTTTAAGAAAACCATCTATTAAAAGAACAAATACAGTAAAAGGTACAGTATTAAAACCAAAACCAAAACCAAGAGGGCCACAAATTGAAATATCAGACGGTTTATATACCATTATTTTTCCAAGTGTTGAAAGAATTGCTAAAAGAATCGACTATGAAGATTGGACGGCAAGAATGCAATTATACAAACACATGAAAAAGACAGGAGTAGTTAAAGCACTTGAAGAAGCTGGAATTAAAAAAGGAGATACTGTAAAAATGGGAGGAATTGAGTGGGAATGGGATTAATGACAAAAATATAGTATATAATTACTGTCTATTGCCGATGTAGCTCAGTGGTAGAGCAGCTGTTTTGTAAACAGCAGGTCGTCGGTTCGAACCCGACCGTCGGCTCCACACTTAATCCAATATTTTTTCTATAGCACTCCTTAATCGTATGCCCGTTTCTTCTAAGTGGTTAAAAGTTTCTCTGGTAAAAGCTAATCTAAATTCATTTTGACCTTCAGATGGATTAGTATAGAAAATATTTCCAGGAGGAAAAAGAAGTCCTTCCTTTCTTGATGCATCAACTATTTTTTCTGAAGAAATAGAGTTAGTTTTAATCCAAAGAAAAAAACCACCATCAGGAACTTCAAAATTAAGATAGTCTGAACAGTGTTTAGTAAGAGAACCTACAAGAGATAAACATTTTTCTTTATAGAGAGACCTCATTTTTGATATATGTTTATCTAACTCACCAGAAGAAATCATGTCAGCTAAAACATAATGAACTAAAGGGCTGGATCCCATATCAAATCTTACTTTGATAAGGTGTTCGATAAGCTCTTTTCTGGCTTGAATCCACCCTGCTCGCAAACCTGTGACGGTTATTTTACTGAAACTAGACATTTTAATAACACCATATCCGTCTGATAAGGAATAATAAGAAGAAGGAGGGGGTGTGTCGTAGTATATTTCAGTGTATGCAGCATCTTCAACGATTAGAATTTGATTTTTCTCACAAATAGACAATATTTCTTTTCTATAACTTAAAGAAGTTACAATACCTAGTGGATTGTGAAAATCAGGAATGGTATAAAAAAGTTTAATTTTTTTATTTTCTTTGGAGAGAGAAGCAACAGTATTTTTTATAAAATCAACATCTGCACCATCAGAGGTCATTGGAACTGGTATAATTTCTGCCCCATACCCTTGTAAAGTTCTAACTGTTCCAGAAAAACTTGGGGATTCCACAAGAACAATATCTCCAACATTTATAAAAGTTTTACAAATGTTTTCCATGCATCCTGATGATCCATTATGCATGATAATATTTTCTGGTTTTAAAGACGAAATATGTTCTAATTTATTTTGTCGAGTTGCTATTTCTTCCCTACATCCTTCGTAACCGAACCACCCTCCGTACATTAAAGAATCAGAAGGGTTGTTTTTTATGATTTTCGTAAAAATATCTGCAAGATAATCAACCGGAAAAACTGTTTCATCTGGGATTCCACCGTTTAAAACTATAGGGTCAGAATGACCACTATCTAATTGAGGCAACAATCTTCCTGAATCAGTTGCACTGCCTGGAACTATTATTTGTGCTGCAGAGGAAAGTAAAGAAAAAACATCTTTTTTCTTCCAACTAGAATTAGTATCAAAATTGTTTTTATTGGACATTTATATATAGCTCTATAATTACTTATATTAAATGTTAAATTGAGGTTCACTATAAGAACTTAGCTTTTCAAATATCTGAATTCGCCATCTTTGTGAATCAACTACTAATAATTTTGACTTTTCTTTATCAAATTGAATTGCTGTAGGAAGGGCAAAGTATTTTTCAGGCTCTAGTGTATTTACTCTCCGGCGGGCTTTTTGAACATCAGGGCTAGCATTTACATATTCTCGTTGCCATTTTGATAATTCTTGTGCTGAACCTAAAAGTTCCATTAAATATTTTCCATGTGAATCATATAAGTTAACTTTATTTTTTGCCCAACTCGTAACATAAATATCACCATCAGTATCAACAGCAACCCCAGCAGGGTGATCTAATAATTCAGGTTCGGTGCCCTTGTTTCCAAAAGTCATTAAATGTTTGCCATTAGTGTCAAATTTTTGAACTCTATTATTTAAATGATCAGCAACAAAAAGATTTTCTTTTTCGTCTAAGCAAATACCCCAAGGAGAATTGAATTCACCATCTAACGACCCAAATGTTCCAAAAGAAGAAATGTGTTCACCTGTTCGTGATATTTTTTGTATTCGATGATTTAGAGTGTCTGAAACTAGCAAATTTCCACGGCTGTCAACAGCAATACCGGATGGCCTATTAAATTTACCGGGGTCAGAACTTGGAGGATTAGAGGAAGCTGAGCCATGTATATTTGTTGTAGTAATAGAAGTTTCAGAAAAATTATCAGGTAATCCTAATTCTCTGAGAGAGTTGCCGTCAGTGTCAAATACTCGTATTGTGTTTCTTAGCTCATCGGTAACAAATAATTCACCATCATAATATACAGAGCACGTTGGCCAAGAGTCTGTAAAACCCCCGCCACTAGTTGGAGTAGGATCGTCAGGACCGAAAGAAATAACATCTTTTTGTGCACTTTCGTCTTCGATTTCATTTCCTATAGAAAGTTTAAAAACACTAGATTGGTTGTAGGAGTCTCTACAAATCACATATACGTCATTATCTACACCAAATGAGATATGGACCAATCCCCTAAATATTCTTCCACCTATAACTCGATTAAAATCTAAAGCTCTTCCACGTGATTCTGTAGTTAACATTTAGTCCTACCTACTTTGCAATAAATGATGGTTTTTCAAAAGTTCCGCCAACTATAGGAACAGGATCTAATTTCATCCAGTCTTCAATGAGAGTTGTGTATACACTACGAAAATCCATATCTGGAACAAGGTCACCTTGGTCTAGGTCACTTTCTTTCATAGAAGGATATTGACCATATTCTCCACCAACAACAGAATTTCCTATCACCATACAAACTCCGCCTGAACCATGATCAGTTCCTGCGCCATTATCTCTTACTCTCCGACCAAATTCTGAAAATATGAACATAATCACATTTTCATCAGCATCATGTTCTTTAAGGTCATCAAAAAAGTCTCTTATAGCGACAGATGCATTGTCCCATAAGTATCTGTGTGATGCTAATTGATTTGCATGGGTATCAAAACTTCCATGGTCGCAGTAAAAAACTTTTGTTCCTAAATCAGCTAAATGTATTTTTGCAATGGATTTTAATTTTTTGGAGATAGAGTTTTCTGCATATTCCACAGAAGAAGAATATTTTTCTGGGGCAACATTTAAAATATCCGCACCCTTTAAAGCATCAAGCCCTGTTTGAGAGAGAAAATCCATAACCGGACCGGAGCCCAAAGAGGTAGAATACATTTTTTTATATCTATCAAGAACACGGTCGCGTTTATCTTCAGGTGAAATATCAGTTAATAGACCATAACTATCTAAATTTTCTACAGTAGCTATTGGTACCCCCGGAGCAACTAATGCTCTGTATAAAGATGGGCCAATACTAACGCCAGTAACAACATTTTCCTTTTTAGGGTCAATGTTTTGAATGGCTCGCCCTAGCCACCCTTCCGTCCCAAGTTTATCCGGTTCACAAGTGTGCCAAATATCCATAGACCTAAAATGTGAACGAACAGAGTTTTCATATCCAACTCCATGAATAATAGCCATATTTCCGTTTTTATATATATCAGCTAAAGGAGCCATTGCAGGGTGTAAACCAACATCATCACTTATAGTAATTATGTCCTCTTCACCTACGTTAACAGTCGGACGATAATCTCTATATTCAGATTTAGTATAAGGAACAACTGTGTTTAAATAATCATTTCCACCACTTAATTGAAGTACGACAATTACAGGATCCTTCGTGGTAGGTTTTGATATTGTAGTCATATTTTCTCCTGTAATCTGTTAGCAGAATTGATATTCTTTAGTTGCAACTATTAACTGAAACAACTCTATAGTTCTTTGTAGCCCTGAATTATTAGACCAATCGAATGAACCTAAGCTTTCGACATGATTAATTAATTCGGTTCGGGTAATTTCACTTACTTCTAAAGGTCCTAATAAATTTAAACTTTCATCTACAAGGGAGGCTGCATTTGCATCAACTTTTTTTAATCTTTCTAAAAGATCCACAACACCTGGCCTTGAAGTATCCGAAATAAGTTCAGATACAAAATTTGTTCTTTTCATTAAGGTGCCACTATTTATCCATTCAATTCCATTATGCCACCCTTCAACACTAGGAGGGTTCAGTAAATCCTGTCCCATATAAGCAATTTGAGAAGCTTGTTCCATGATTTCAGGAGTTGGAAGTTCTGGATTACCAACTAGTCTTAAGGTTCCTACAACAACTTCTGTAGGATTTTTAACTCGTTCAAAAAGTTGAGATTTAAAAAAATCACTATTAAATAATTTTCTTAAAACAGTTTCCATATGGTAATCGCTTTCTAAAAGAGAGTCAGCTAAAAACTTTATAGCTTTAGGATCTTTAGGAGGAGTTACAGACCAGGCTGGAACTTGTGGTTCATCTGCAACAAAAAAACTGTATAGATGTCGAGCAATAAATTCTGCGGTCGATCTTTTAGAAAGAATAATATCAACAATTTCTTCACCATCAAAGTTTCCTTTGTGTCCTAAAAATTCTTTTTCACTATAGTCGTGATCTTCGGGAACAAATTTAAATTCCCAGTCCCATCTTCCCATGTGAAAACGAGGAAGTTTATGTTCTAAAGTCCAACCTGTAAATGCACGTGAGGCTTCGCGTACGTCTGTTTCAGTATAATTACCTACACCCATTGTAAAAAGTTCTAGTAATTCTCTGCCCCAGTTTTCATTTACAGCTGTAGCGTGATTTTCATTTTGGTCTAGCCAATAAATCATCGCAGGGCTTTTTGCTACAGACATTAATATATCTTTGTAGTTGCCTAAGCCTTTTTCTCGAAACATTTCAATCATATCTTCTATTTCATCGTAGTGATCTACTTTAGCTACACCCGTAGCAAAAATATTATGATAAAAAACACAGAGCTTTTCCTGTAATGGGCTGTTTGAATTAACCATAGTCCAAACCCATGTTGCTTGCCCTGCACCTCCCATTGTCCCGGGTTTCCACCACATAGGGTAATAACGTAAAAATTTAAATTTATCAACGGGTTCATTATTTTGTGGAGTGAGTAAAATTTCTACGTTTTTTTCATAACCTAAAGGTAGTATTTCTTCAAGATCTTTTCTTGATGCCCCAAAACCGGCTCTTCTCATTAAGTGAGCTAGTAAAGAAATATCTGATTTTAAATTTGAGGTTGTACTTACCATTAAATCACCATTAAAAACCAAAAAAAATATAACTAAATGAGCCTCATTGTAGCTAAAATAATACAAAAATTCAAATTAAAAGCTAAGATATATAAATGAAAAATAACCAAAAATATGATTTAGCTATATATGGTGGGACATTTGATCCTATACATAAAGGTCATATAGAGGTGGCTAAAATATCACTTAAATATTTAAAAATAAATAAAATTTTATTCGTTCCTGCAGGAAACCCTTATTTAAAATCAAATATAAGAAAAATAACAAATGCACAAATAAGATTAGAAATGATCCAATTGGCATTAAAAGATGAAAACGAACCAAAATTTTCAGTAAGTGATATAGAAATAAAAAAAACGGGCCCGTCTTATACTCTTGATACTGTTATAGAATTTAAAAAGAAAAATATAAAGCCAATTGTTGTATTGGGAATAGACTCTGTTTTATCTATGGCTGAATGGGAAAACCCTGAAGCATTGATAAAAGAAAGTAAAATATTAGCTATTACGAGACCCGGTTTTAATACTGCAAAGTTTAAAAATTTAAAAATTAAAGGCATACAGGAAGCAGTAGAAATTTTAAAAGTAGATACACCCAATATAACGTCTTCAGATATTAGAAATAGAATAAAATCAGATATAGATATTAAAAATATGCTATCTCCGAGTGTGGAAAAATTTATAAGAAATAAACATGTATATAAATAATAAAAGGAGAAAATATGACCAACGAGGAAAAGCTTTTAGAGGTTGCTATAGAAAAGAAAGCTTTAACTTTTGGGAAATTTAAATTATCTGCAGGTGGTACAAGTAACTATTATTTTGATGGTCGCTTATTGACACTTGATCCCAAAGGATCATATTTAACTGCAAAATGTTTAATTCCTATCATTAATAAAAGTGGAGCCAAATTTATTGCAGGCCCCACTTTAGGGGCAGACCCTATTGTTGCTTCTGTTGCAGCTATTAGTTATTTGGAAAAAACTCCAATTTCTGCTCTTATAGTTAGGAAAGAAGCAAAAAAACATGGTGGTAAGAAATCAGTTGAAGGACCTATTTCTGAAAATTTAAAAGTTGCCGTTGTTGATGATACTTGTACAACAGGATCAAGCCTTTTCCATGCTATTGATATTATTGAAAGTGAGGGATGTGAAGTCGTAAAAGTATTATCAATTATGGATAGAATGTCAGGTGGAAGTGAG